>OMBK01000483.1_pt1 | contig 21272 bp, 23 predicted proteins | sample 1644881 | NCBI WGS metagenome assembly OMBK01 (sample SAMEA103958132, study PRJEB25191) | human gut metagenome | biome: human-associated habitat [ENVO:00009003]; feature: intestine environment [ENVO:2100002]; material: feces | place: Germany | collected 2013/2015
CCACGTTGAAGCTGGAGTCGGTCTTAGTGCGGGACATATCGGGGTAAAGCCCCATACACATGGTGTACTCACCATTGGTGGTGACGGATTGGAACGCGCCGTAGTAATTATCGAAGATAATGCCCGTGTGGGTCAGCTTGTACAGGGTGGGCGTCAGCTCCTCGCTGATGAACCAGGGGCAGAAGCTCTCGGCACAGATGGTGATCAGGTTGTAGTCCTGCAAAAGCCCAGTGTAGTTGTTCTTCCGGGTGGGGACCACCTGCGCCAGATACTCATCCGTGGTCCTGCACATGATGTTATCCGCAGACTCCGCCAGCTTTGCAAAGTCGATGCTCTCGATCACATTGTAGGAATTGCTGCTGTAGAGCCGTCTGGTGTCTGTACCCAGCGAGGACGGCGTGATGATAACGCTGCCGCTGCTGCCAAAGACCATATAGCGAAGCTCCTGCACGGTGGTCGCCAGCATGCCCACGCTCTTATAGCTGCTGTCGGTAGAGGTGTTCACGTTGGTGAAGGTCTTGTAGACGGAGAACGACTTGTCCCGCCCGGCGTACATAATGCCCGTGGTGGCCAGCAGCAGCGTCAGCAGGATGCCCAGCGTCGCCAGCGCCTGCCTCCACTTGAGCCGCACGGTCAGCACCCGGAGCTTGCGCAGAGCAAGGCAGAGGATCGCCACGATCAGCGGCACCAGCAGCAGAAGGATGGGAACGATGTTCTTGCCGATGCTGTACAGGATCTGCGAGTCGAAATTGGTGATGACGTTCCCGCCCATGCTCACCTGACTGATGGGCATGAAGTTGCCAAAGATGGCGTGGTACATCAGCTGCACCTCGGCAAACAGCACCTGCACGGCAACCAGAAGCACGCCCACGATCTGCCGGGCGATCTTGGGCAGGTGCGTGGTCAGCAGCGTGCAGACCGTGCCGCCCAGCAGTCCGAACAGTACCAGATAGACCGCCCGCCTGTCCAGCGAGCGATAGACGCACAGGTGCAGACAAAGCTCCACATAGACGCTGACGCAGCAGAACAGCAGCAGGCTGCGGAGCCACGCCTGCCACAGGCCGCGGCGGAGGGCCTCCGCCGTTTCAGGCGCCTCGCAAGGCGCCTGATGGGTGTCTGTTATCTCATTGGATTTTGTCTTCAGCATATATATCTCCTGCCGCAGGCCTCCCTCAGGGGAAGGCGGCTGCGAAATCTGTCAAAATATTGGCGCGGGGCATATCATACTGTAATTGTAAAGAAAATGCAACGATTTCTGTAAAAATTAAAGAAAGGTTCACAGTCGATCTCGGCCGTTTTGATCCGAAAGTTTAACAAAATCTGCATAGCCAAAACGCGAAAACCGTGCTATACTGTACGCGAAATTGGAAACGCAGTCGATTTTAGGAGGTGAGTCCCGTGACAGAAGCCGGTTTTCATCTGAAACACCATCTGACATCCTTCCAGATCATGATCCTCGGCTTTGCCGGTGTGATCCTGCTGGGCGCGCTGGTACTGATGCTGCCGATCTCGGCGGCAGGTGGGGTGTGGACGCCGTTTCACGAAGCGTTGTTTACCTCCACCTCCGCCGTCTGCGTAACGGGCCTGGTGGTGCAGGACACCGGCAGTTACTGGTCCGGCTTTGGTCAGTCCGTCATCCTGCTGCTGATCCAGATCGGCGGCTTAGGCGTCATCACGGCGGCGGTAACGTTTTTGATGCTCTCCGGCAGAAATATCTCGCTGAAGGAGCGCAGCGCCATGCAGGATGCCATCTCCGCTCCGGCGGTGGGCGGCATCGTGCGCCTGACACGGTTTGTCCTGAAGGGAACATTCCTCGTGGAGCTGGTCGGGGCTCTTGCGCTGCTGCCGGTATTCTGCCGGGACTACGGACTGCGGGGCGTGTGGTTGGCAGTATTCCACTCCGTTTCCGCCTTCTGTAACGCGGGCTTTGACATTCTGGGGCGGGCGGATGCGCTCTACCCTTCCCTGACGGCATACATGGCCGACCCGCTGGTCAATATCGTCATCATGCTGCTGATCGTCGTGGGCGGTATCGGTTTTCTGACATGGGATGACGTCTGCACCCACCGTCTGCACCTGCGGCGGTATCGTATGCAGAGCAAGGTCATTCTGAGCGCAACCGTCATCCTGATCGCGCTTCCGGCATTGCTCTTCTTCCTGACAGACTTTGCAAAGCTTCCCGCGGGACAGCGCGTTCTGGCGTCGCTCTTTCAGGCGGTCACGCCGCGAACGGCGGGCTACAACACCGCAGACCTGACGAAAATGAGCGATACCTCACAGGCGGTCACGATTTTGCTGATGCTGACCGGCGGCGCACCCGGCTCCACGGCGGGCGGCATGAAGGTCACGACGCTGGCTGTGCTGGCCGCCAACGCGGTCGCTGCCTTCCGAAGGCGGGAGGACCCACAGCTTTTTAAGCGCAGGCTGGAGCCCTCCGCTGTACGGAACGCCGCCGCCATCCTGCTGCTGTATCTGGGACTGACCTTCGCGAGTGCGGCGGTCATCAGCGCGGCGGAGAACCTGCCGCTCGGTGCCTGCCTCTATGAAACGGCATCTGCCGCCGGAACGGTAGGGCTGACACTGGGGCTGACGCCGCAGCTGGGTACGCTGTCACAGAGTATTCTCATTCTGCTGATGTTCTTCGGGCGTGTGGGAGGATTGACTCTGATCTACGCCGCATTTTCCGGACATGACCTGACGCATGCCCGATATCCGAAGGAAATGATTACCGTTGGCTGAAAGGAGCGCACGATGAAAAACGTATTATTGATCGGACTCGGCCGCTTCGGGCGGCATCTTGCCATGCAGCTGAGTGAGCTGGGGCATCAGGTCATGGCGGTGGACAGAGACGAGGAGCGCGTCAATGAATGTATGCCCTTTGTCACCAACGCACAGATCGGTGACAGCACCCGCGTGGATTTTCTGCGCTCGCTGGGCGTTGGGAACTATGACGTCTGCTACGTTACCATCAGCGGAGACTTCCAGAACTCGCTGGAAACGACGTCCCTGCTCAAGGAGCTGGGGGCGAAATATGTGGTGTCCCGCGCCGAGCGGGATGTGCAGGCAAAATTTCTGCTGCGCAACGGCGCGGACGCGGTGACATACCCGGAAAAGCAGCTGGCGAAGTGGGCGGCCATCCGGTACACCGCCAACCACATCTTCGATTACATAGAGTTGGACGAGAAGCACGCCATCATCGAGGTCGCTGTGCCGGAAAGCTGGCAGGGGCACAGCATCGGAGAGCTGGACATTCGCAAAAAGTACGGCGTGAACATCCTCGGCGTGAAGCGGGACGGCAAAACTGACGTGACCATCTCGCCGGAAACGGTGCTGGACGGCAATCTGACGCTGCTGGTGCTGGGTGAGTATACGGCGCTGAAAAAGTGCTTCCGGCTGTAAGGCCGCGTCTGCCGACGCTTGTGCGGTTGCAAGCGGCTCGCCGGGGTGATATAATTAAACCGACAAATATGTCTTTTCCCAACAGAAACAAGGAGGTTCATTATGGAGTTCTTTGATGTCATTAAAAATCGCGGCAGCTATCGCGGCGAGTTTGAAAAGGCCGACATACCGCAGGAGGATCTGCGGCGCATTTTGGACGCAGGCATTCGCGCCCCATCCGGCTACAATCTGCAGACGACCACGTTCTACGCCGTCACGAACGAGATGCTGCGCCATGCGCTGGCGGAGATCTTTCCGACGAAAGCGGTAAAAACCGCGCCTGTCATTATTGTGGTTACCTCGAAATGCGTTCATGGCGGCGATCATGATCTTCAGTTTGAGACCGAGGACTACGCCGCTGCCACAGAAAACGTCATGCTGGCGATCACCGCGTCCGGATATGCCGGCGTATGGATGGACGGCATGATGAAGTTCGAGGGCAATGCCGAAAGGGTGCGGAAGCTCCTGCATATCCCGGAGGACGAATGCCCGCGTACCATTGTCCCCTTCGGCAAGCCGGTGGATAACGTCACGCAGAAGCCCAAAAAGCCCTTTGACGAGCGTGTACATATCCTTTGAGTTTACTTTACGCTGCCAGGCTCTCCACTAAAAACTTTAGGTTTGAGGACAACAGAAAGATTGTCCCTCTCTATACCACGTTTTGTATCTGAGAGGTTATTTGCGAAAGGTGGTACGACATGAAAACAATCGGACTGCTTGGCGGAATGAGCTGGGAGAGTACCGTTCATTACTACCAAATCATCAACGAGGAAGTGCAGAACGAGCTGGGCGGACTGCATTCGGCGAAAATCGTTCTGTATAGTGTGGAGTTCGCTGAAATCGAGCAATATCAATCCAGCGGCCAATGGGCGAGGTGCGGCGAGATATTGGGAAAAGCCGCTAAGAGCCTTGAGACAGCCGGCGCGGATTTCATCCTGATTTGCACGAATACGATTCACAAGGTCGCCCCACAGATTGCTTCCGCAATTCAGATACCGATGATACACATCGCGGACGCAACTGCCGATGAACTTGAAAAATGCGGCATCAGGCGCGTGGGACTTCTGGGAACGAAGTACACGATGACGCAGGATTTTTATAAAGACCGCTTGGCTGACCGGGGAATCGAGGTGCTGATTCCGGACGCCGCCGATGTGGACGTGATAAATACGGTTATATTTGAAGAACTGTGTGTCGGTAAAATCAACGAGGCGTCCCGAAAGGAATTCCAGCGGATTATTGGGGAACTGAGAGAGAAGGGAGCAGAGGGCGTCATCTTGGGCTGCACCGAGCTGGGTCTGCTGATTCGGCAGTCTGATGTTTCTGTCCCCCTATTTGATACGACCGTCATTCACGCAAAAAGGGCGGCTCAAATCGCAATGGAGGATTGCGTTCAACGGTAAATCCTGCTGTTTATTGCGTTGCTGCATAGAAAAAGCGCCCCTGCGAGGATCAACCTCGCAGAAGCGCTTTTTTGTTTCAGGTGTCGGGAGGACTGTGCTTATCCACCGATGCCCTCCAAAGTCAGTACCTGCTCATACGAGTCTGCTCCGGCGATAGAGCCGATGGGCAGCACCACATGGAGCTTTCCAGCGCCGTCTGCGTATGTTCGAGCGTCCATATTGATGTTCTCGTCAGACAGCGTCCAGTCGCGGCGCTCCGCCAGAAATTCATTGGTATCGCCGCCCGCGATCGCTCCCCACTGTGTGTCGAACGTTGCAGCGGCAGCGCGGCGTACCGCCTCCAAGAAGACCGCTTCATCCACATTCATTACCTTCAGCAAATCCGATGTGGCGAGCTGCTGGCCACTGGCGATGTCGTACAGATACACATTGTACTCGCTCACATCGGAATCCCAGCCGCAGGAGACGACCAGCGACAGGATGTTTTTATACTGATACGACTCCCATGCCACATAGAAGCAAGACAGGCTGGCCTTGTCTGCGACAGTTTCCAGTACGCTGTCCACAATAGGACTGTACTCATCGGAGATAGCCTTGTTGATGGCCTCCGCGCCCTGTGTGTCCGCCTCGATTTGGGGCACACGGTAGGTATAGTGACCGCTGTTGCCTACGCCATCGGTGTAGTCAAAGTCCTTGTTATACAGTTCCGTGATTTGGGGAGCTTCGTAAGACGTGTCGGACGTTTCGGCCTGATGGTCGTTCTGTTCGTTGTTGTTATTGTTGTCTGCCTCGTTGGGTGTCGTGCCGCAGGCGGCCAGTGCGAAAAGCATTGCTGCGGCCAGCAGCATGGTCAAAAACTTTTTCATGCGAAAATCCTCCTTACTTCCAAGAAAACCGTCCCACAACGGCCTCCGTATACTGGTCGTCCGTGATAGCCGCATAAGACAAGTAATTTTTCTCATAAGCCCTCCTATTGCGGGAACGCCCGCACAGTAAGTATAGCATACATTTTGCCCTGCCGCAACGTGTTCTGCGACGAGACCTGTCCAAAAACGATCATGCATATATTCTCTTGACCAAGATGCGCGGCAAACAGCAACGACTGTGCCGCTGAAAGAAGATGCTGTACACAAAAAGGACTGGCACGCGTTCGCATGCCAGTCCTTTTCGCATGGATATATTTGAGGAGAGAACTATCGCTTTACTTCTTCACACCCTCCACGGCGGCGGTCTTGGCGCTCAGATCCTCGCACAGGTCGCGCTGGGCAAACTCCGGATTGCGGGGCAGCGTCAGGTCGAAGCGTTCGATCTGGTTGATCTTCAGTGTCAGGTGATCGGCGGACAGGCCCAGAATATGGCCGCCCTGGGTCTTGTCGCCGCTGAGGTAGTGGAAGTGCCAGCCCGGCAGGTTGATGCCGTTCACATACCGGGGGCACCAGACGGCGATGACGGTGCCGTAGGTGTTGGCGAAGTGGAACTCCCGCTGATTGCTGGCTACCTCGGACAGGGTGGGATAGGGCTTCTGGCTGGCAAAGCAGCTGCGGACGTGCATGGTCTTGAACTCGCCGGTGGCCTTGATCATGTAAAAGATGTTCTGGTTGCCCGCCACATACGCGCCGCCGGGCTTCACCGACCTCTTGTTTGACCGTGCCGTACAGCAGGGCGCCATCACCTATGAGGCGGGCGCCATCATCAGCAGAAGTCCGGCGCTGTCTGCCGGAGCGCCGGACTATGTGGAGGTGGCGGACAGCACCCGTCGCCGCCGATTTGCACCCCTGATCAGCGCCGGTGTGCGGCTGGGCTATCTGGTCTGCGTGGACATCGACAGTCAGCTGGAGAGTATCTTGTCGGAGACGTTCCGCACGGTGGAAACGGTGCTGGCCAAGCAACTGTTTGTGGAGGCCAGCCGCCAGGACAAGCCCTTCGGCACGGCGGAGGAGATATTGATGCACCTGCTGGACGGTGGCTTTCCCTCGGCGGCCTATTTCCGGCTGCAATCATCCAGCACTTATCTGGCGGATTTCCACCCTGCCGCCTTTGCCCTGATCGATCTGGCGGCGTATCACGCCCTGTATCTGGGCAAGAGCCAGTTGAAGGACGAGCTGACCTACCGGTTTTACGCCTCCCCCCCTTTCTCTACCAGGGCGATGTCATCCTTTTTCTGCACGAGGGGTATGATCCCGCCGGATTTGACGCGCTTGTGGAAGAATTCCACCTGAAGGTGGTCATTTCCGAGCCGATAACGGACCTCTACGGCCTGCCCGCGCTGTACCGCACCGCCCGTGAGGCGTTGGACTTGATTACGGATACCGGCTTCCGCGGCGGCAGTGTCTATCATGTGGAGCAGCTGCACACATTGCTGATGCTGACCGCTGCCCGGCGGTACAAGAGCCTGATCCTGCCACGAGTCAAGGCTCTTGCGGCCTGCGACAGGGAGAAGGGCAGCCAGTACTGCGAGACGCTCTATTACTACCTGACCTGCGGGCGATCCCTGAAAGACACCTGCGAAGCGCTGTTCACCCACCGGAACACGGTGCTGTACCGCATCCACAAAATGCGGGAGGACTTCGCCGTTCCGCTGGACGATCCGGCAGCTCACACGGCGCTGCTGCTGTCCACGGCACTGACCCTGCTGGACAGCAAGGGCGCGGAATTTTTCGTAGACGGTTCAGAGGGCAGTACTTCTGCAAAAGGCTGAATGGGCGAAAAGGGCAGATGGCATTTTATCTGTCTTTGGACACAGAGAGAAGTAGAAGACCATCGGTTATTTGCCGATGGCCTTCTCTGTTTACTGCTTATTCATGTACTTTTCCAACATCCGATACGTTCTCAGACTGTTGATCAGCATCTCCCTGCACATCTGCCGATGTGCTTCCTGTCGTTCCTCCTCGGAGGGTTCGGGGATACCCAACCCGGCAAAAACCTCCTCCGCAGAGAAGAAAGTGTTTCGCCCGTTCCTCCGGCGGGAGCTTGTCAAACTCCTCTGCCTTACGGAAAGAATCATAGAGCTTCTGCCGTTCTGCGTCCACTGCCTTTTCGTCAAAGCCGAAGAAAGTCATCTCATTTCCTGATGAAAAACCGGAGGTCTATAACCGTACTTCGACCTCCGGGGGAAAAGTTTTTTCGCGGCTTCCGCAGCCAGTTATAGCAACGACCCGAAACAATGAACACGGGCCACATAACTCAATAACAAATAGAATAACCTGCCTCCGCAGCAACATTGAACACGGTCGGAGGTCACTACTTGTCATAAAAAATGGTGCGGACAGCGCGACGGAACGGGTTTCACTCTGTCAACTCAAACGTGTCCCGCTGGTTCACGGCGTCCAGTGCCAGCTGGGCGCGGGACAGCTCATCGCTGACCTTTTCGTAGTCGGCTTCCACCGCCGTCAAATCGTAGTTGGCGTAAGAGTAGTCGATGATATTGGATTGCCGCCCGTACTGTTCCTCCACCCGCTGCTTGGGCAAGCGGGCTTTCATGTTGGCCAGCTTGTTCTTACGCTGGGTCAGCTGAGGGATATACACCAACATCTCGTCGATGGTCATACCGAAGTCAGGGATAACATGTGTAGCATTGAAGACGTTGATGGCGTGCTTCACCTTGCGGATACGCTGCTCCAACTCTGCCAACTTCTTCTGCGTATCGGCGTAGTCGTAGGCGGGGCGCACGGACTCCACGTCCTCGCCCATGGCGGCGCGAAAATCCTTGCTGCGGCTCTCTTTGTCCAGCAGGGCGGCGTGCTCGTCGTTGAGCTTTTTCAGCAGCTTGTTGGCCTGTGCGGAAGTATATGTCATGGTCGTTCGTCCTTTCTTCTTTGTGAATTTCTGCTCATATTGTACATGATTTTGCGGCGCAAGTCCAGCGGATGACGACACTTTCTCAGGCGGCTTGTCCACATATTCGCGGTGTCCGTCAGGGTACAGCAAATAGGTCGCCTTTTTCTCCGCGTCATAGCGGGCCACGGGCAAGCCCTTCATCTTGGCCTGCTGATACGCAACAAAAGCTACTTGAGAGATGCGTCTGTCCATCTCTTCGTCTTCATCATCACAATGGGGGGTCTTCATAAAGCGGCGTTTTGCTTTCATCGGTCATAATCTCGCTCCTTCCTGTAGGGGAAAAGTGTGCAATGATTGCACACTTTTCCCCTAACTGTTTTCACGCGCTCTGGCGGATCACGATGCCCTCTTCATCCCATGTAGCCAGACGGAAGTTGTAGGGACGTCCGTCAGGCGCGGTCAGGGTGTTCAGGATGTCCCGCAGCTCCTTCACCTCTGCTGAGTGCCGCTTGGCGATCAGCACGGCTTCGTCCACCGGCTTGTTGTCCAGGGCGCAGCCATCCACATACATGCGAAGCTGGTACAAGTCCAACGCCTTGGTCTTTCCTGCCTTGGCCTCGTAGATGGTCACGCGGTCGATGTAGTCCACGAACAGGTCAACCTTGGCCTTCAGTCCGATCTTCTGGAACACCGGCTCCTCGCGGCTCACCCGCAGGGCGGTAGGGTCCTTCTCCCGCTTGGCAGTCAGCTCCTTGACGTACCGCAGCTCCATCGAGTCCACTTGCTGGCGAATGACCTCCTGACAGAATGCCACGGCCAAATCCTCCGGCGTTAGGTTGATCTCCTCACACAGACACAGCAGCTCGATCCACTCGTCATCGGTCATGTTCACTTCGATGGTCGTCTTACGTTCGTCGTTCATGTGTACCAGTTCCTTTCTATAAAATAGGAAAAGAGAAACACCGTGCAGGCCGAAGCACTACACGGTGTCATGAGTGTGACAAATAGACCGATTCCACTTGCAAAATGGGAGCTAAACGGGTATAATATCCCCAGTCGACTGCTCTTTTGCAAGCGGACATGTGAACCCGTTTGATTTGTCATGATGTTTTTGACACCGTGTAGGATATTTGTATCCTGCACGGTGTTTTGTTTTCCTATCAATTTGAATAGGAGGCAGCTCTTATGTCTGACCGACAAACATACGGTTTCTGTAACGCGCATATGATGGACTATTCTCAAACAGGAGGTCTGTTTATGCCGAGCACCAAGCAAGCACCCACCCCGACGATCACCGTCACCCGGAATTTCCTTGGCCAGCAGACAGCTGAGACGTTGCTGTTGGAATTGATCCGCGCCCATACTCAGGCGGCTTAATGCCTGCGGGCAGTCTACGGAAAGGAGGGAGCATATGGAGAAGCGACCACTGCCCACCGCGCTGTACTGCCGCCTGTCCCGGGAGGACGGAGACCGTATGGAGAGTGATTCCATCGGCAACCAGCGGAAGCTGCTGGAGGAGTATATCGAAAATCATCCTGAGTTGGTAATGGCAGAATGCTATGCCGATGATGGCTATACCGGCACGAATTTCCAGCGCCCCGCCTTTCAGCGGATGCTGCGGAACATGGAAAGTGGGCACATCCGCTGCGTACTGGTAAAGGATCTGTCCCGTTTCGGCCGTGACTACATCGAAACCGGCCGCTATCTGGAGCGCTGGCTGCCGGAGCACGGCGTGCGATTTATTGCCATTACAGACAATATCGACAGTGCCCGCGGCGCCTACGACATGATGATGCCGCTGAAGAACCTGTTCAACACCCAGTATGCCCGTGACATTTCCCAGAAGGTCAAAAGTTCCCTCCACGCCAAGCAGCAACGAGGAGAGTTTATCGGGGCATTCGCCAGCTACGGCTACTGTAAGGATCCGCAAAACCATAACCGTCTGGTTATCGACCCGCCTGCGGCGGAGGTGGTACGGCGCATCTTCACCCTGTTTGAAAATGGAATGGGTAAGATCCGTATTGCCAAGCAACTGAACGAGGAGGGCATCCCCTGCCCCAGCGAGTACAAGCGGCTCACCGGCGAAAAATATCGCAACAACCACCGGCTGGAGGCCACTACCTACTGGACATATGCCACCATCCACCGTATCCTGCAAAATGAGATGTACATCGGGAATATGGAACAGGGGAGGGATGACCGCCTTCAGATGCACGGAAAGGCAAGGCGGAAGGATCGCTCTCAATGGACGGTGGTGTCCGGTACTCATGAGCCGATCATCGAAAAAGACCAGTGGCAGCGGGTGCAAGCCCTGTTGAACACCAACGCCCGCACACCGGATTTTCGGCAGAACGTCAGCCCCTTTGCGGGCTTTCTCAAGTGCGGCGATTGTGGACGGGCCATGGTTAAGACCACCTGGGGCGGTAAGACATTCTACACCTGCGGCTCGTATAAACGCTATGGCGCGTCCGTGTGCAGCAAGCATTATATCGCCCACGATGTGTTGACGAAGGTAATACTGGATGATTTGAACCAACTCATTGCCGGCGTGGAAAACCTCCGCCAGCTGGCACAGCAGGGCGCGGCAAAGCGTCCGCGCTCCGGCACCGATCAGCCGCAAAAGCTGGAAGCTGCCCTGCAACGCATCCAGCGCCGCCGCCAGAGTGCTTATGAGGACTATCAGGATGCGCTGATCTCCAAGGAGGATTACCTCCGCTACCGCACCGACTATGACGCGCAGGAGCAGGCGCTGCAGGCTCAGCTGGACAAGCTGCACAGCACGGCACAGGACGATCCGCTGTCTCTGCCGTGGGTGAAGGAGCTGTTGGCGCTGGGGCACCTGACAGAATTGGATCGCCCGACCGTCGCCGCCGCCATCCGGGAAATTCGTGTTTATGAAGGGAACCATATTGAAATTGACTATCTGTTTCCGGAGTCCTATCGGGCGCTGCTGGAGGGGTGACGATATGGTTTTCTATATGAGAAAAGCAAAAACTTTGTAGACAGGATAATTTTTAAGGTTAGACAAGAAAAACTTGTTGCATATTGAAAGTATTTCGGGTATACTAATGACGGTGAGGAGGCGATAGCATGATCAATAGACCCAATTATATCGAGGCCATCAATCCCTTTATCGACCAACCGCTGGTCAAGATACTGGCAGGCATTCGCCGCTGCGGTAAGTCCACCATTTTTGAGATGCTGGAGGAAGAACTGTTGCGGCGGGGCGTACCTGCGGATCACATCATCTGCAAGCGGTACACGGAAATGGACATTCCCGAAAATATCACCGCTAAGCAGATGTATGACGAGTTGGTGGAAACTATGGCGGGTAAGGGGCACTGTTACCTCCTGCTGGATGAGATCCAGGAGATCAACGGCTGGGAAAAGGCGGTCAACAGTCTGCTGGAAGGCTCTGACGCCGACATCTATGTGACTGGCTCTAATTCCAAGCTCATGTCCAGCGAGATCTCCACCTACCTGACGGGACGCTATGTGTCTATCCCCGTTTATACGCTATCTTTCCGCGAGTACCTAGATTTCAAAGCCGGCAGCGCACTGTCCCAAAAGGAACTGCTGGAGGAGTATATCCGGTTTGGCGGATTCCCCATAATCGCCTTGAGCCAGTATGACGCGCAGAGCGCCTATCAGATCGTCAACGGCATCTACCACACTGTGGTCTCCCGCGATATTGTAAAGCGTCACCGCATCAACAAGCAGGATCTTTTTGACCGTGTGGTGAAATTTATCATCGAAAATATGGGCAAGACCTTCTCCGCCAATTCGATCTCCACCTTTCTGAAAAGTGAACTCCGCAAGGTCTCGGTGGAGAGCATCTACAACTACCTGCGCTGGCTGGAGCAGGCGTTCATCATCTATCCCTGTGAGCGCTACGACTTGCAGGGCAAGAGCATCCTGAAAACACAGGAGAAATACTACCTTGCGGACGTGTCGTTGAAATACGCCCTGCTGGGCTATAACCGCAAGATGCTGGACGGGGCGATGGAGAACATCGTGTTTCTGGAACTAAAGCGACGAGGGTACGATGTGTATATCGGCAAGAATGATACCAAGGAGATCGACTTTGTGGCTGCCCGCCGCGATGAACGGATCTATGTACAGGTTTGTGTCCAGCTTCCGGAGGGCTCTGACCGTGAGGTGGGCAACCTCATGGAGATCAAGGATCATTACCCCAAATACGTTGTCACACTGAATGACATGGATGTGGGGATTGAAAACGGCATTAAAATCGTGCATCTTCAGGATTTCCTACTGGCCGATACATGGTGAGCATCCATTCGGAAAAGCAGTCCAGTCGGGCTGCTTTTCTCTCTTAATGGCGCATTATCCCGACTATATTTCAGCCAGTTTGGCATTTTACTCGTTTACGTCTGTTCTGTTTTTCCCGAGTAAAATCTTTGTTTTTCATTCCTGTTTTCCCGACTAAAATCTCTTTTGCTTCGTTTCTGAATTCCCGACTATTTTTCAATTCCGGTCGTTCCTGATTTCCCGAGTATTTTTCTTTCGCACCAATTCTGCTTTCCCGACTAAAATCAAAAAACAAGCATCGGCAATTGCTTGACTTACAACGCTTTTAGCCATAATCACCTATCAAAAAGTTTTCCCTTTTTTGAACCAAGTTTTGTTGCAGATAGGACGCATTTATGCTATCATAAAAGCACAACAAAGAGTGCGGTAGTTCTCCGTGAACTGCCGCACTTTTGCATCGCCGTGGGGCAATGAGGATACGGAGCGCCTTATCGAAATTCTGGCGAAGTACAACGTCAAGACCACCTTCTTCGTGGTGGGCGACTGGGTGGATAAGTATCCGGAATCGGTGAAGGCGCTGCATGACGCAGGCCACGAGGTCATGAGCCATTCCACTCACCACGATCATTACAACAGCCTGACCTCCTCCCAGATCGTGGCGGATATTCAGGAGAGCTGCGATAAAATCGAAGCCGTCACCGGATGCAGCCCCACACTGATCCGCTGCCCCTACGGCGAGTATGACGACCATGTGATCTCCGCCGTGCGATCATTGGGGATGGAGCCTATCCAATGGGATGTGGAGCAACCGGAAATGACTTAAAGCCGTTGTGCTGCAAGCCTCTTCGGGGTTGGCAGTAGTGCGCATCAGCCAAAAAATTGACCTGTAATCAGGGAGTTTCGGGGCCGATTCAGGCGCGGGAGAGGTCAAATTTGAGGGGCTGTGCGCAAAGTGCCGATGAGCTGTCCTCCGGCGAGGTGCGGATGACGCAGGAAACTATCTCTACCAATTTGCGAATACATTCACTTCAAGAAAGCTCCTCTGAAACCTAATGTTGATTTCATCACTTTTGGGCCGCACGATTTCGATCTTGGATTCTTCCATGCCTATGACGGTATTTCCTCTTGCATTTCCGGAAACACTTCTGTATACTGATATAAATTGATACCATTTAATATCAACAGGAGGTGCTATATGGATGCTGCGTTGTTTACCAAAATGCTGTCGGATAAAAGTGTGCTGGACTTGAAGAAGCTGGGCTATAAATATCCGCAGGCAGATATGGGAGAGTTTGTGTCGCTGCTGAAAAGTGGCTTCTATCATCCGCTGCCGCTGAAGGACTTTTCCGGGCAGTCCCTTGTCTATCTGGATAGTGTCGCGCAGGTGCATCTCTCTGCCGCCCGGATCCTGCTGACGCCGCAGAGCAGCACGCAGCTTTACGGCGCGAAGGCCATGGAGGAGGAGATCATCTCCACCTTCACCATCGAGCAGGTGGACTTCTCCCGCGACAGCGTCCGTAAGATCCTGTCCGGCTTTGCTCCGGCGGACGAAAGCGAGAACCGCATCTATGGCATGAAGAAAGGTCTGGAATTCATCAGCGATCCCGCCAACAGGATCACCGAATCATCCATCCACCATCTGTATGAGACTGCCATCGGTGCCTATCTGCCGGAGGAAGACCGTCTGCACCCCGGCAGCTTCTATCGGCACGACAGCGTGTACGTTGTCGGCTCCAAGGTAGAGCATACCGGACTGCCGTGGCAGCAGCTGCCGGAGCGCATGGGCGAACTGGTGCGCTTCATCCATGAAGAATCCGACAGCAACGACCTGCTGAAGGCGGCCCTGATCCACTTCTATGTCGCCTATCTGCACCCCTACTTTGATGGCAACGGCAGAATGGCGCGGCTGATGCACCTGTGGTATCTGGTACAGCAGGGATATTCCTCCGCCCTGTTCGTGCCGCTGTCTGAGTACGTCAACAAGAGCCGTAAGGGGTACTACGATGCCTACACGCTGGTCGAGGAGAACGCCCACATCAGCGGCGTGCTGGACGTAACGCCGTTTTTGGTGTATTTCATTGAAAATGTGTATCACAAGCTGAACGGAGCGATCCCTGCCCGCCGGACGACCGAGGCGTTTCAGGCTGCATTGTCGCAGGGGCAGGTCACGGAGAAAGAGAAAGCGCTGTGGAACTTCGTCCTGTCCGCGTATGGGGAAGCTGAGTTCTCCACCAAGCAGCTGGAAAAGGACTTCGGCAACGCCGCCTACGCCACCATCCGCAGCTTTGTGCTGAAGTTTGAGCATCTGGGCCTACTGACCTCAACGCGGTATGGGAATCGTGTGAAGTATAGGGTGCAGGCGTGACGCGGTACTGACAGAAAAGGCCATCGGCTATTTGCCGATGGCCTTCTATGTTTATTACTTTTTCACATATTTCTCAAGCACCTGATACGTTCTCAGACTATTGATCAGCATCTCCCTGCACATCTACCGATGCGTTTCCTGCCGTTCCTCCTCGGAAGGTTCAGGGATGCCCAACTCGGCAAAGACCTCCTCCGCAGAGAAAAAGCGTTTTGCCCTCTCCTCCGGCGGAAGTTTGTCTAACTCCTCTGCTTCGTGGAGAGAGTCATAGAGCTTTTGCCGGGTTCAATGTCCAGCCGGTCAACCAGCGCAGCGGCGATGTCCACCGCAGGATGGCTCAGGATCAACTCTTTTACGTTCATACCTCACCTTCCTTTGGAAAAGTGTGCAATCATTGCACACTTTTCCTGATGAAAAACCGGAGGTCTATAACCGTACTTCGACCTCCGGGGAAAAGTTTTTTCGCGACTTCCGCAGCCAGTTACATCAATGACCCGAAACATGGAACACGGGCCACATAACCCAATAACAAATAGAATAACCCGCCTCCGCAGCAACATTGAACACGGTCGGAGGTCACCACTTGTAATTTCAAAACGGCGCGGACAGTGCGACGGAACGGGTTTTACTCCGCCAGTTCAAACGTGTCCCGCTGGTTCACGGCGTCCAGTGCCAGCTGGGCGCGGGACAGCTCATCGCTGACCTTTTCGTAGTCGGCTTCCACCGCCGTCAAATCGTAGTTGGCGTAAGAGTAGTCGATGATATTGGATTGCCGCCCGTACTGTTCCTCCACCCGCTGCTTGGGCAAGCGGGCTTTCATGTTGGCCAGCTTGTTCTTACGCTGGGTCAGCTGAGGGATATACACCAACATCTCGTCGATGGTCATACCGAAGTCAGGGATAACATGTGTAGCATTGAAGACGTTGATGGCGTGCTTCACCTTGCGGATACGCTGCTCCAACTCTGCCAACTTCTTCTGCGTATCGGCGTAGTCGTAGGCGGGGCGCACGGACTCCACGTCCTCGCCCATGGCGGCGCGAAAATCCTTGCTGCGGCTCTCTTTGTCCAGCAGGGCGGCGTGCTCGTCGTTGAGCTTTTTCAGCAGCTTGTTGGCCTGTGCGGAAGTATATGTCATGGTCGTTCGTCCTTTCTTCTTTGTGAATTTCTGCTCATATTGTACATGATTTTGCGGCGCAAGTCCAGCGGATGACGACACTTTCTCAGGCGGCTTGTCCACATATTCGCGGTGTCCGTCAGGGTACAGCAAATAGGTCGCCTTTTTCTCCGCGTCATAGCGGGCCACGGGCAAGCCCTTCATCTTGGCCTGCTGATACGCAACAAAAGCTACTTGAGAGATGCGTCTGTCCATCTCTTCGTCTTCATCATCACAATGGGGGGTCTTCATAAAGCGGCGTTTTGCTTTCATCGGTCATAATCTCGCTCCTTCCTGTAGGGGAAAAGTGTGCAATGATTGCACACTTTTCCCCTAACTGTTTTCACGCGCTCTGGCGGATCACGATGCCCTCTTCATCCCATGTAGCCAGACGGAAGTTGTAGGGACGTCCGTCAGGCGCGGTCAGGGTGTTCAGGATGTCCCGCAGCTCCTTCACCTCTGCTGAGTGCCGCTTGGCGATCAGCACGGCTTCGTCCACCGGCTTGTTGTCCAGGGCGCAGCCATCCACATACATGCGAAGCTGGTACAAGTCCAACGCCTTGGTCTTTCCTGCCTTGGCCTCGTAGATGGTCACGCGGTCGATGTAGCCCACGAACAGATCGACCTTGGCCTTCAGCCCGATCTTCTGGAACACCGGCTCCTCGCGGCTCACCCGCAGGGCGGTGGGGTCCTTCTCCCGCTTGGCAGTCAGCTCCTTGACATACCGCAGCTCCACCGAGTCCACATCCTTGGCCGGGGCGGGAACATACGAGGCGATCCAGCTGAGCAGATTCTTCAGGCGCGGATCGGCTTCACAGAACGAGGTTTTTGTGTTCTTCGTGGCAGGCAGTGCGGCGGGGTTGTCCGTAATCAAGTCTACCTGCACCAGAAAGCGGTTCTGACTGGGATGAATGGCCTCGCCCCAGACGCGGTCAAACATCCCGTGCTCGATGGCGCGTCCGTTGATGCGCAGCTCCACGCCGCTGGACTCCATGTTGCACTTATAGTAGATGGCGTTGGACGGATTCTTCAGGATATTGCCGTATTTACAACGAATCGTCAGCGGGCCGCCGCCCAAGTTGCAGGGGATCTTGCCGTAATCCTTTACGCTGCCCTCTTCCCACACCGGCAGCAGCGGCGTCAGCGTATGCTGCGTTTCCTCGCCGACGCTGATCTCCCACACCTCCATGGTGATGGACGTATTCGCCAGAATGCCCGCGTAGACGTACCGCAGTTCCTCAATGATATACCGCACCAGATTGTGGAAGTCGGAGGGCGCTGCCTTACGGTCGGGCTTCACCGTCCGGAACTTCGCCATAGGGCAGCGGACGGAGATCGATGTGCCAGTGGGGTGGGGCAGATCACCCGTACCTGAATAGAAACGCACCCTCATGGGCTTGTCCAGTTCAGATGTGCCCATGGAATATGGCGCCTTGACCTCGCGGTACTGGTTTGCCGCGGCGTCGTCCTTCGTGCGGGTGCGGATGCTCCACTTCTGGTCAGGACTGCTGTCGCAGGAGGCCAGTGCGTGCTTCAACCCAAAGCCGTGCTCGTTCAGCGGTGTCTGCGCGCCATCCCGACACGCGATGGTCAATGCGCTACTAAGGTCGGCGATTCCCGTGCCGCCGTCTGTCACGGAGATCTCCACCGCATCCCCCAGATTTTCCAGTGAAAGCACTACCCTCATGGACAGTTCGGGATCGTCCTTGTTGGCGCGGAGGTTGGAGACCGCGTCGTCCATCAGCTCACAGATGACCTGCGCCACGCTGTTGAAATTGTCACCGATGCCGGCGAACAGGCCGTGACCGGTGGGATTGTTGCGGATGATCTCCTCCGCGATAGGTGTTTTGGTTTCGATTTTCATAGGTGTAGTTCCTCCTATTATCGGTTGAGTTGATTGGCCATGTCGGAGCGAATAGCGGCGGCGATAATGCGCAGCAGCGCCTGCTGGCGGATGACCTCCTGGCAGAATGCCACAACCAGATCCCCCGGTGTCAGATTGATTTCCTCGCACAGACACAGCAGTTCGATCCACTCGTCGTCGGTCATGTCTACTTCAATGGTTGCTTTACGTTCGTCGTTCATAATGGTTACTCCTCTTTTGTATCAATTTAGATTTACACCGCCCAGATGATCTCCGCGCTGTCCTCCGCCACCTCGATGCGGCGGATAAACTGGGCGACCACAGCCTTTTTCTCCTCAAAGGACAGCTCGTTAAACTCCAGCTTTTCCGGCAGCGGAACGCGGCCTGCTTCACGCCGCTGGGCCTGCTGGAGCACTTCGCGCTCCTTTTCGATCTTTCCCAGCGCTTTCTGCAGATAGGACGCGGGCAGATCCTCACTCTCGGCAAAGGCGTCCATCAGGCGCTCGGCGCGGCGATCCAGCTCCAGCAGCCGCTGGGTGTAACTGTCCTCCTCCAGCTTCGGCGCAACGGGCTCCTGCGGACATTGAGCCAGCAGCTTTTCGATCTCTGTCTGTACCACCGCTTCCAGTTCCGCCAGCTTGATGTGGATGGCGGCGTCGCAGCGGTTCATATTATACCGCCCGCTGCACGCCAGATAGCGATAGGACTTGTCCGCCACAACGGACAGGCTGTAGCCGCACTTGGCGCATTTCAGCAGGCCGGAGAGCCATGTGTGCTTGCCCTTGCCGCTGTTGCCCACTTGACGGTTGTGAGCCAGCTTTGCCTGCACCGCCAGAAACAGCGGCGACGGCACGACACCGACACTGTTCAGCACGGATGCCCGATGGTTCTCGGTCTTGGTGTACTTCCGCGCATTGGCCTCCCGCTTGCCCACCAGCAGCACACCGTGTACGCCATCAAAGGCCTCCGGCGGGCTGGTGACCTCTACGCCCTGCCCCAGATAGTGGAGCCGCACCTGCTCGTCCGCCATCGCATAGGCGGGATTGTGCAGCAGGCGGGACAGCGTCACGTTGTCCCATGTGGCGCGTTTTGGGGCGGGGATGCCCTCGGTGGTCAGCTTGCGGGCCAGCAGCCCCAGCGACATGCCCTCTGCGGCGTACTCCTGAAAGATCCGCTGCACCACCGCCGCTTTGTCGTTGGGGATAAGGGACGGGACTTCCCTACCATCCCGCCCCCGGGCGCGGCCATTGTCGAAGCCGTAGGGTGCTGGGCCTCCCGGCCACGCGCCCAGCGCCGCGCGGCGGTAATAGTTGTCCCGCACGCGCTCGGCGGTGGTCTCCCTCTCCAGCTGGGCGAACACCATGATGATGTGCAGCATGGCCCGCCCCATGGGCGTCTTGGTGTCGAAGTTCTCGTTGACCGACACGAACTCCACATGGTGCTCCTGCAGCACCTCCCACAGTTGACCGAAGTCCGCCACGCTGCGGGAGAACCTGTCCAGCCGGTAGACATACAGCGTGCCGATGCGGTCGGCGCGGATGTCCTTCATCAGCTGCTGGAAGGCGGGGCGCTCGGTGTTCTTGCCGGAGTAACCGGCGTCCTTGTAGACCCGCAGCTCCCCGCCGCCCGCTGTGCGGCGGCACAGGTCGATCTGCCCTGCGATGGACAGGCTGTCCTTTTTCTCCACGGACTGGCGGGCGTATACCGCGTCCGTCTTCATGCGGTCTTTTCCCGCTGGGCTGCCCGCAGTGCCCGCAGCTTCGCCATACAGGCGGCGTAGGCATCCTTCATCTGCTGCTGCCGCGCCTGCGGATCCTCATACTGCGGATGGGTGTGCTTGACTTCCATGTTCATTCCCCCTCGCCACAGCCTATGAGCCGGGGACGGTGAACATGCCGGAGATGCGGGAAACGGAATACGATCTTGACTCATGCGTTTTCCTCCTTTCGGTGAAATGAGAAAAGAGAAACACCGTGCAGGCCGAGGCACTACACGGTGTCATGAGTATGACAAATAGACCGGATTCCGCTTGCAAAATCGGGGTCAAACGGGTATAATAACCCCATACGGTGCGGATTCGTCCGTTGTGTAGGTGCTGTGATCACCTGCGCAGGTTGTAGGGAGCGCCAACTCCCTGCAACTGCCGTTGTTTTTCTTTTGTAAGGACAGTATAGCACGTATGTGACCTCACATCAATAGTCGAAGATGCCAAAAATAAGAAAGATAATTTGTAAAATATGTGAGGTCACACCAACGCAATAGTTCTTGCTTCACATAAGATAATTCGTTATAATGATAAAAGCATCTTTGGGGAGGAGCTCACATGGCACAGACAGAAGCGCAGCTGCGCGCCAACAAAAAATACCGTGAGGAGAAGCTGGAAAGCATCACTTTCCGCGTCCCCAAAGGCAATAAGGCTCGCATTCAAGCACACGCCGCCGCCAACGGGGAGTCTACCAACGCATTCATCTACCGCGCGATCAATGAAACCATCGACCGCGAAAAACAGCCCGATACGGAGTGAACCTCCGCATCGGGCTGTTTTTTAAGCCACCCTTCTCGGGTGGCTTTTGCTTTTAATGAGAGTTTGTACCTAGCTTAAATCTTATAATGCGTTCCAATATCTCATACAGCATCTCCTGCTCCGGCAGAGGTTGCTTTTGTATCAGATCATAACTCAAAGAGGCATAGTCTTGTACCTCAGATGATGGCGATATATTCTCAAACAAAGCCGACAGCGGAATGTTCAGTGCTGTTGTCACCTTGTAAATACTCTCAATCGTAGCATTCTTCTCACCACGCTCTAACTGACCGATATAGGTATGATGGAGCTCCGCTCTTTCCGCCAGTATCTCCTGGCTCCATCCTTTTTGGATACGGTAGGCGCGCAGCCGTTCACCGATAATTTTTGCAATCGACAATGGTCCTCACCTCTTTTTCTATACTATGAACAGCCATGAGCAAAACTCCAAAAGAGTAGAGATTGTAAGGGATTCCGGTCATGGC
>OMBK01000491.1_pt1 | contig 20913 bp, 9 predicted proteins | sample 1644881 | NCBI WGS metagenome assembly OMBK01 (sample SAMEA103958132, study PRJEB25191) | human gut metagenome | biome: human-associated habitat [ENVO:00009003]; feature: intestine environment [ENVO:2100002]; material: feces | place: Germany | collected 2013/2015
GGAAGACTGCACACAGGAAGTTTCCAGAACCAGCAGGACATCTTGCATGCGGCGGATTATACAGGAACAGCCGGCGTGGATAAAACATTTTTTCCTCCGGTTTCCGGAAGAGGAAAATTTGGTTCGCATTTCTCCTCAAGTCCCTTTATGCTGGTTCCAGACCTCACACCGCATGCCCAAGGCTCCCAGACACACACCGCCGCGCCAGGACTGGCGCCGGTATGCAGAAACCGCCCGAAAACCAAAATCCGCGGCAAGCTTCGGCGACATGATGCGGCAATGCAATCGGGACGCCTGGAACAAGACTTACCGCGCCCAGGTATCCTCCGAATACTGGGAGGACGAATGCCAGGAATTTTCCTTCATGGATCTCCCGCGCAGAACCCGGTTCATCAGGCATGCCGTAGCCACCCTTATCCTGCTTCCGCTGGCCCTGATCACGGCCATGTCCCTGTGCGACCAGCTAGCCCATGCCTCCGGCAGCCTCAATATTCTCTTCTCCATTCCCGTATGGTATGCCCTGATGGGAGCTGCCGTGTGGGTGGTGCTGGGCAGCAGCAGGCTGTTCACATCCTCCCTGCTGTACCTGTACGTATTGGGGCATGAACTGACGCACGCTCTGGCGGTCATTTGCAGCCGCGGCTCCATCCATGCTTTCAAAGCGGATCTGGACGGAGGGTACATCCAGACGGATAAAAACAACATCTTTATCTCCCTTTCCCCCTACTTCCTTCCTCTCTGGGCCATGCTGTGGGGATTGGTATGGGGCGTAACGTACCTCTTCTGGCCTACAGTCACCTGCCAGGCCATTCTTTACTCCGGCCTGGGCTTCTGGTGGTGCTTCCACCTGTTCTGGACGGCATGGATCATTCCCAAGGACCAGCCGGACCTGGCGGACAACGGCACCTTCTTCTCCCTGATTCTCGTATATTTTGCCAATCTTCTTCTCTTCCTGGCGCTCCTGCGCCTGTTCAACGCCGTAAGCCTTCACCGCTTTCTGGCGGATTGCATTCACAATGCGGAAAAATTGTGGGACGTTCTCAGGGACCTCGCCATGCTGGCTGCCGGGCTGTTCCTGTAAAAAATATTCTTTTCCTTACACGGAATGATGAACGGCAGAAGGAGAAAAGGAATCCAACCTTTCAACAGAAAGGAGTTTCCATGCGCACCACACACTTGATCATTCTGACAATGGCCGCAGTTTCCCTGATGGGCTGCAATCCCAAGGAAACGGTAAACGCCCTCACCTCCGACCAGAACGTTACCCAGAAGATGGCCGTGAGATTCGCGGAAAATATGGTTGGCCTGCCACGCGCTCTGGTCGTTTCAGATGCCAGAAAAGCGGCTCCGGGCGACAAAGTCACCGTCAAGGGAGCGGTGATCGGAGATGACCCCGTCTTTTCAAAAAACATTGCTTCCTTCACCATCGGAGACCCAGCTCAGCTCCTGGTCAATATGAAGGAGAAGGGAGTCTGGGCCGCCGGTACGGTACCGGTGGAAATACGGAAAAACAATACGATGACCGTCCAGTTCGTGGATGAACAGGGGCAGCCCATCAAGCACTCCGCCAAAGGCGTGAACGGGCTGAAAGAACAAGACGCCGTCATCATTACCGGAACCATTGATCCCCATTCCACTCCGGAACGTCCGGTGCTGAACATTGAAAGCATCGTGATTGAGTAACCCCTCTTCTGTGCCAAACCCTGATTCATGTCAAACGGTTCAGGCGTTTTGCGCCTGAACCGTTTTTCATATCAGAATGCGCGCATGGGATTTGATCCAGCATCATTGGGAATGATAACACTGGCCGCTACTTCAGCGGCAGCAGGTGCGGCATCCGCGTCTGCACAGAAAAAAAGCGCGGAAGCCACCAGACAGGCGGCGGACGCAAATGCCGCCACCCTCAGGAACGAAGCGGACCTCCAAAAACAGACAGGGATGGAAAATGCCAAACGCATGCAGCAGGACGCTGCGCGCCAAATGGGAGAAGCCCGACTGGACGCCGCCCAATCTTCCCTGCTTCGGGAAGGCTCCGTTCCAATCAGGGAACAGGCTCTGGCGACACGCCTGCAAACCCGGATTCAGGATGAAGCGGCGGAAGCCATGAGGAACGCCCAATCCCTGTACAACCGCGCCAACATGGAGCAATACACGGGCCGCGCCAATGCAAGAGCCCAGAAAACCTCAGCAATGGGCACCCTGCTCTCCGGATTCGCCCAGGGAGGGAATACCCTCCTCAAATGGTGAAGCGCCTCACAAGGCACCTCCATTTAAACGAAGACAGCCGGAAATTCCGGCGCAAACGCGGAAGCTTCTTAACGCCTCCCTGCCAGGCTGCCCCGGAAGAGCAGCCTCCCAAAACAGCCTTGCCTGTCTTCCTCACATCACGGGTCACAAGGCCAGCACACTTCCGCTCACCCGCGCTTCCAAGGCAAGCAATTCCCGTTTCGCATCAAGCCCCCCGCCATAACCTGTCAGTTTCTGATTGCTGCCGATGACGCGGTGACAGGGCACGAAAATGGAGATGGGGTTGGTGGCATTAGCGGACGCTACAGCCCGGACAGCCCTCGGATGATGAATGCGGCGCGCCAGCTCTGCATAAGAAATGGTGGAACCGTAAGGGACTTTCATCAATTCATGCCAGACTGAGTTTTGAAATTCCGATCCGGTAAATACAATGGGTATATCAAAGTCTCTGCGTTCCCCCTGGAAATATTCACGGAGCTGGCTTACCGCCTGTTCAATAACCTCGGAAGTCCCTTCTTCATATTCAGCGTTGAGATGCCGGCAAATGCGGCGGTCTATCGTGCCGCGGCGTTTTTCCTTCGCCCAGTCGCAAATGCAAAGCTTGCCACCATATGAGCCAATCATCATTTCTCCAACGGGCGACAGATAACGGATTATTTTAATTGCCTCCATCTTCTTGTCCTTGTTATTGCATAACGCTCTTTCATCCATCCCCTGTACGGCTGGGAAACATTGCTCCATGCCTGCCTGTTCATGTCCCGAAGCACAATGTTCCGCCCCAAAGGCTCTTCTCCGGCAGCCTTTAGCACATTTCCTTGCTATCTGCAATCTTTCTTCCGCATTTGCTTTTTGTTTCCAATCGGACATGAATCCCAAGTTATTCGCCTTCTCCGGCCGGACACCGATAATCCGGATACCTGCTTTTCCCTTGAATCATTCCCCATTCAATCAATTATGACGATACCTCGCACAAGAGAGGCAAAATCCCTGCGTTTTTAATGCTGATGCAAGGCCCTGAATAATATTGGGTGGCGTCCCCGGCAGGAATCGAACCTGCATCTAGTCTTTAGGAGAGACCCGTTCTATCCATTGAACTACGGGGACCGGACATGGCCCGTGCATGACAATAAACGGGAAGGCCTCCGCGCTCAAGCAAAAAGCAGGAGGAGTATGCCATGCATCGTGATTTTGAACAGTATTCACCAGGATAATTTTTACGGATTTCTGAAACTTCCCGTTTCCCCTCCTTTCTCCGCGCATCCCTGGCCGAATACGGCCATTGTTCCGATTACCTGCCGGAAGCGGCCCAGAATAATGAAATAACCGTCTTCCGCTGGCCCCTCGGGGCCGGAAGGCGCCGCCACTCCCGCAGAGAGTCATTTCCGCTGAATCTTATCGCCAAAAAACAACGGAAAGAAAACAATCCTCCAGAAAGCTCCGTCCAGATGAGCCAATGATGAAAAAACAGAGAAGAACAGAACCCCTGCATGAGAGAATATCCTCCGGAACAGCATCCCCCCTGGAAAGGGGAACAGGCCATACAAAAATCTTGAGAAGGGGACGGAAGGACCGTAGCGTTGCCGTATCATTCCCGCCATGCTCAACTTCGTTTACGATAACAAAACCACTCTTATTTTCGGAAAAGGTACCCACCATGAAACGGGAACCCTTCTCAAGCCGTTAGGCAAAAAAATCCTGCTTCATTACGGTAGCGGCAGCATCAGACGTTCCGGTCTTTACGATGCCGTCACGGCATCCTTAAAAGCCGCCGGCGTGGAGTATGAGGAACTGGGAGGCGTCCAGGCAAACCCTACGCTGCCCCTGGTGTATGAAGGCATCCGCCTCTGCCGGGAACACGGCCTGGGCCTCGTGCTGGCCGTGGGAGGAGGCAGCGTGATTGACTCTGCCAAAGCGATTGCGCTGGGCGTTCCCCATGAAGGGGACGTATGGGAACTATACCTTTCCAAAAAACAGCCTCAGTCCGACCCTCTGCCCGTCGCAACCGTGCTGACCATTCCAGCCGCGGGCAGCGAGAGCAGCCCGAATACGGTCATCACCAATGAAGAGACCAGAAGAAAACTGGGGTACGGTTCCCCCAAACTGCGCCCCGTATTCAGCATTATCAACCCGGAATTGTTCTTTACGCTCCCGCACCGCCAGATGGCCAATGGCGTCAGCGACATGATGAGCCACATTTTTGAGCGCTATTTCACCAAAACCCTGCATACGGACCTTTCCGACAGCCTTTGTGAGGCCACCCTGCGCACCATCATGAAAAACGCCCGCATCCTGAACGGGAACCTGAATGATTACAACGCCTGGGCGGAAATCGCGTTTTCCGGCAACATCGCCCACAACAACCTGTTGGGGGTAGGCCGCGAACAGGACTGGGGCTGCCACGCCATGGAACACGAATTGAGCGCACTGTACCATGTGGACCACGGAGCAGGCCTGGCCGTCGTCACCCCGGCCTGGATGAAGTATGTTTCCCCCAAACACCAGGAAATATTCGTGCAGTTCGCCGTCAATGTGATGGGAGTGGAAGGTTCCTTCCGGGAACCGTCAGCCATCATCCGGGAAGGTATTTCCCGTCTGGAACGTTTTTACCGGGAATTAGGGCTTCCGACGACTATGGAAGAACTGAACATCCTTCCCGGGGATTTCCCCCTGATGGCGGAACAGGCCGTCAGTGTGCGCGGTCCCGTCGGCGGACTGGAAAAGCTGGATGTCCGGGACATCCAGGCCATCTACCGACTGGGTTGCAGTAATCTGCAGCACGCATGACGAAAGGGGAAAAACGTCTGATCATGGAATACCCCTTCCCTCACTCCCGGCCTTGTTGACAGCGTTAAGACAATCTCCCTTTTCCCGCAGCCTACTTGCAACTTGCCAAAGATTTTACTTGGAAGTAGTCTGGCGGAATGAACAGATTCTTCTCCGCTCTTTTTCTGGCGGCAGGATTGCTGGCCTCCGGAATGCCGTCCCCGGCGGACGCATCCACCCCTCCGCAACAACATGCCCTTGCGGAGGGTAAAAATTCCCCTGTTTCCCCGCAGCAAAGGAAGCAAGCTGTTGAAAACCTTGAAAAGCTTCTGGGCAAAAGGCTGTTCAAGAAAGCGGCGGAACAGGCCCTGAAACAACTCCATGAATATGACGACCAATACAGCGGGACAGATCTGCTTCTTTACTACCAGGCTCTTACCCGTCTCAATGCCCTGGATGATTCCATCAATCTGGATTCCATTCTGCAGGAACAGATGAAGCTCCACGGCGCCAATCCCCATTTCCTGAGGGACGCCGCACTCCTGTACCAGAGTGCCTGCCATACGTTCAAACTGGTGGACGGCGCCTATATCCGCGGCGCCGGGCCATGGGATGGAGAATATTCCGGAGAAGCAAGGGACCGTGTGGAAGCCCTGCGGTGCCTTGTCAAAGCCATGCAGCTTGCGGAGAAGGGCAACAACATGAAACTTCTGGGACAACTGCGCTTCATCACGGCACAGGCGTTGCCGGTCAAAGGAAACCGCTACGCTCCCCTTTCCGCCTTCCAGTCTTACGCAGCCCTGGGGAACCTGACCAACCTGAAGGAATTGCCGGATTACGTCTCCAGAGAGGAAGCATCCCCTTTTCGAAACGTCGCCACCGTTCCCGTCATGGTCAATGCCGAAACAGGAAAGCCGGAAGTTATCTTTTACCATGCCTCTTCCTCCTGGGAAACAGCTAAAAACGACGGGGAACGCATGCGCTGGCTGCTGGACGCCGCCATTCAGGTGAATCCGGAACTGGCCAACCAGATCAATTATTTCACCGCCTCCTGGTGCCGCCGGCTGTTCTCTTATGCCAATACGGCGCCGGACCAAGAATTCGTGTACGGCCCCGGCAACGCGGGCATGGTGGCGGGCATCAACCCGGCGGAATTAAAAACGGACCAGACCATCGTTAAAACCGACCGGACGGGCAACGGTAAATTCCTGCTCACCAACCTTCCCCCGGATTATGATTTCATCCGGATTGCTTCCGCCGTCCGAATAACGCCGGAGCCGGATTACTACGTTAACGCCGCCAATCTGGCAGCGGACGAATTCCTGGCCCGCAACCAAAGACCCGCTGCCGCGCAGTTTTTAGGAAAAATCCTTCAAACCTGGAACGCACAATCCTGGAACAAAAAGGACAAGGAGGAATTTCTGGACGTGGCGGACAATCTGAAGAAACGCATCGCCTCCATCACGGAACCCAACGGAACATTTGATACGGATAAAAGAACGCTGCTGGCGGGGGAACCGGTGACTGTTTCCTTCTCCTACCGCAACGCTTCCCGGGCCTGCGTAGCGGTCCGCCCCGTGGATATGAAACGGTGGCAGGAAGAACGCATGGATAAGATCCAAACCTCCAAAACGCTGGGAAAAGCTTACAAAGACAGGTATTCCAACCTGGGGAACCTGCTCTTCAGCCTGTTGCATGACTCATCCTATGCCCGCTATCTGGGGGAGGAAATCAAGGGGGAGGAAATAGCCCTGACTCCCGGGGACCGGCACCTGAACCACATCGCCCATATTCCCGTTCCCACCCGTAAGCCCGGCTGGTATCTGCTTACCGTCACCCTGGAAAACGGCTACCGGTTCCATCGCTTTCTCACTCTGTCAGACATGGTGCTGGTACGCCGTTCCGTTCCGGAAGGCAATCTCTGGTTCTTGGCGGACGCCGGAACAGGAATGCCCGTGGAAGGAGGAAGCCTGCGGATCCTCCGCTACCGGCAGGATAAAACGCTCCAAAAACGCCAGGTAAAGGGGATCACGGACAAGGACGGAGCCATGGTGGAAACAATACCTCCCCGCGATTCCAGCGCCTTTTCCTACAACATGTTCCTAGGCATCGCTTCCAAGGGGGAAAGTTATGTGCTGGCGGGAATATCTGACTACGGCTGGGAATCCGGCAATTACCTCATGGATACGGCCAACAAGGCCTCCGACTCCTATTCCTGCTTTTTCCTGGAAAGCCAGCCCGTGTACCGCCCCGGACAGACGGCCCGTTTCAAAGGCGTCCTCTTCCGCCCGGACATCGCGAATCCCGGAACAAAAGACTGCGCCGGGAAAAAACTGACGCTGACCATTGCCTCCCCAACAGGGGATGAGAGCATTTTCCCTCCAAAAACCGTCACGACGGATTCCACAGGCAGCTTTGAACTGGAACTGCTTATTCCTGCGGACGCCCCGCTGGGCCAGTATGGGGCCAAGCTGAAACTGCATGACTCCGCAGACCCGGATTTCCGGCTGTATGCCCCCCTTTTCCGGATGGAAGAGTATAAAAAGCCGGAATTCTCCGTCAGAATGGAAGCCCCCGCCAAACCAGTCCGGCTGGGTCAGCCCATTCCCGTCGCCATTCAGGCGGATTATTACGCGGGCGGCCCCGTAAGCGGGGGAAAGGCAACCATCACGATTACCCGGACGCTGGGAGCGGATGTCTGGACGCCTTACTGGAAATGGAGCTGGCTGTACGACAGGTCTTTCAGCCCGTACAGCATTCCCTTTTCCCCGGATGCGCCTCTGACCATCCTGGAAAAGACGGTTCCGCTGAACAAAGACGGAAAAGCATCCGTAGAATTATCCACGGCGCAGGATGCCCGGGATTTCCCCTCCAGCAACATCACCTACCGCGTTTCCGTCAGCGTGACGGACGCCTCCCTGCGGGAAGTTGCCGCTTCCGGACAGGTCATTGCCACGTTCCGTCCGTTCAATATCTTCACCACCCTGAACCGCGGCTATGCCCCCGCCGGAACGCCGGTCCAGGCATCCATTACCGCGGCCACGGCGGATGGCGCCAAAATTGCCCATGCAAGGGGAACCTGCGTCCTGCGGCATATCCGTGCGGACGGCAAACGGGAAACTCTGGAAACCTGGGACATCGCCACCGGAAAAGATGGGGAAGCCTCCCTGTCCTTCCAGACAGGGGAATCCGGCCTGTATGCCCTTTCCACAACCCTGGAGGACGGGCACGGCAACAAGGTAGAAGAGACCTTCCAGTTCCTTTCCTACGGCAAAGGCAAACAGAATCCTTTTAAAATCAATCCCCTTTCCATCACTCCGGACAAAAAGGAATACGCTCCGGGAGATACGGCCAGGCTGCTCGTCACCTCTGATTATCCGGACGCCCGCGTCTGGACCTTCCTGCGAAACTCCTGGAAAAACGAATCCCGCAGCCTGGTTCCCCTAGACCGGCAGACAGCCCTTGTGGAATGCCGCCTGACCCGGGAAGACATGCCCAATATGGGCGTCAACGCCTTCACCGTCAGAAACGGAGAACTTCATACGACTTCCGCCGAACTGCTGATTCCGCCCTCCGGGCAGATTCTGGAACCTGCCGTCACGCCGGGCAAATCCCAATACCGGCCCGGTGAACAAGACAACGTCAGCATTCAGGTCAAGGGGCCGGACGGCACCCCCGTCAGAAACGGCGTCGTCGCCCTGGCCATTTATGACAAGGCTCTGGAATACATTGCGCGCCCCAATATTACGGACATTGCCAAAACCGTATGGGGCAGCCTGAACGAAACCGGCTTCCTCAGCCTGAAAAAAATGACGGCTTCCGGAACGCAGCAGGACCGCGGTCCGGACCAGCCCTATTTCCAATCCCTGCTCTACAGAAATTACGGCCCTATGGTGAGAAAGGCCAAAGGAACCGTCAACGGCTTTGCGGAGGCAGAACTCGATTCCGGCGCTGATGCCGCCGCAAGCCGCGTATTGGCTACAGGAGCAGCAGCCCCCGCCGCCGCTCCGGTCATGGCTATGGCAGTGGACAAGGAAGGCGCAAAAAGTGATTCCCATGCAGCCGAACAGGGAAATGCGGACGTACAGGAAAACGGTTCCCCGCATATTCAACTGCGCACCCATTTTGCGGACTGCATCAAGTGGTGCGGCACGCTCAAAACGGATGAAGAAGGAAATGTTGCCGTCCCTGTGGAAATGCCGGACAATCTGACTACCTGGAAAGCCTCAGCCTGGGTCATCACCCCCGGATTGCAGGTGGGGCAGGCTTCCGCGGAATTCCTGACCACGAAGGACTTCATGGTCAGCATGCAGGCCCCGCGCTTCTTTGTGGAAAAAGATGTCGTGATGCTCAGCGCCCTGATCCGCAACCGGACGGACAAAAACGTCCGCGCCCGCGTTTCCATTTCCCTGAAAAACGGCTGTCTGGAACTTCTCCCGGCTGACGCTCCGGCCGTGAAGGGGCTTTCCGCAGATTCGGACAATTCAGCCGCGCGGGAAGTGGACGTTCCCGCCCAGGGGCAGACGGTCGTCAACTGGTGGACCTCCGCCGTCAGGGAGGGAACCGCCGCCGTCGCCATGGAAGCGGCGTCAGGTCCTACCGGAGACGCCATGCAGATGAACTTTCCCGTACTGGTGCACGGCATGAAGCAGCTCCATGCGGAAAGCGCTGCAGTGCTCTCCGGAGAACAGGAAAAGACGCTCTCCATTTCCCTGCCGCAGCAGCGGCGCAGGGAGGAAAGCGAACTGGTCGTCAAGGTCTCCCCCAGCATCGCCCTCAGCATGGTGGAAGCTCTGCCTTATCTGGCGGAATACCCCTACGGCTGCGTGGAACAGACGCTCAACCGTTTCCTGCCCGCTCTCGTCGTCATGGACACGCTCAAGCAGCTCGGCCTGAATCCCGGAGCGGCGCTGACAAGCCATCGCAATCTGAATCCCCGGGACATCAGGGACAAGGCCTTCCATGACAGCGTCATGAAGAAGCTGGAACGCAACCCCGTTTATGATGAAGCCGCGCTGAAGAAGATGGCCGCCAGGGGAATCTCCTCCCTCCGGGAGAAACAGCTCTCCAACGGCTCCTGGGGATGGTTCGGAGGAGCCAGCGAAGGGGACCCCGTCATGACGGCCCATGTGGCGCACGGCCTGAAGATTGCTTCAAACACGGTCAATGTCCCGGAGGGGATGCTTTCCAAAGCCGTCCGCTGGCTGAAAAACTATCAGGAACGCCAGACAGCTCTTCTTGAAAAAGGAGACGAATACCGGAAACTGGAACAACTGCCGGACGGACCGAAAAAGAAGGAAGCCATCCGCAAGCTGGGGGATTACCGCCTGACGGCCTCCGCGACGGACGCCCTGGTTTACTCCGTCCTGGCGGAATGCGGCGTCAAAAACCTTCCCATGGAACGCTACCTGTTCCGCGACAGGCTGGAACTTCCCGTCATCAGCCAGATTCAACTGGCGGAAATCCTGCTGGACGCCCACCGCATGGACGACTTCAAGAAGGTAATGCCCATCATTTCCCAGTTCCTCCAGCAGGACGACTCCCTGCAAACCGCCTGGCTGCGCCTTCCCAATGAAGGCTACTGGTGGCGGTGGTACGGCAGCGGCGCGGCCACGCAGGCGGCCTACCTGAAACTGATGGCCAAGAGCGACCCCGGCAATCCCGTCACGGCGCGCCTGGCAAAATGGCTGCTCGACAACCGCGCCAACGGTTCCTACTGGGACTCCACCAAAGATACGGCGGATTGTCTGGAAGCCTTGTCCGCCTACCTTCTCCAGACCAGGGAAGGCATGGAGGACATGGAAGCGGAAATCCTGTACGACGGCGTTCCAGTTAAAACAATCGCCAGTACGAAAGAAACCCTGTTCACCTTTGACAACGCCTTCCGCATGAGCGGGAAAGACCTGACGGACGGCAACCATGTCATCACCATCCGCAGGAAAAAGGGCAGAGGGAACATTTATGCCAATGCCACCCTCAGCTACTTCTCCCTGGAAGATCCCATTCCCGCCGCGGGGAATGCCGTCACCGTGGAACGCTCCTACTACCGCATCCGGAAGGAAACGGTGAAAGACGGTTCCGTGAAGGACACCCAGACGGATGCAGGGGAGCTCGTCTCCCAGGGCAGAGACCTGACACGGCGCACGCTGTTGAAAAACGGGGACGTCATTGCCAGCGGCGACATCATTGAAGTGGTGATGACCGTGAAAACGAAGAACGACGTGGAATACCTCATGCTCCTGGACCCCAAGCCCGCAGGCTGCGAATCCCGGGAAACCGCCAGCGGCTACGCCCGGCTGGGAACCGTTTCCGGCTACAGGGAAATAGGGGATGAGGAAATACGCCTCTTCCTTTCCTCCCTGCCCATGGGCCAGTACCAGATCAGCCACCGCCTGCGCGCGGAACGTCCGGGACGCTTCAGCGCCCTTCCGGCCGTCATTGAGGCCATGTACGCCCCGGAACTCCGCGGCAACAGCCGGGAACACAAAATCGGCATTTCCATGTCTGCTGCACAGAATAATGACCATCCGCAGTAGCACGGGGCAAAGATGCCATGATCAACACGTATCCGGAAAAAGGTAGATATAATCCCAGGGGGAAGTTACTTCTGTACCTCTCCCCTCCAATCCTCCGCATGGCTGGAGGAAGGAATAAAAATGAACTTTAATGCCGGAAACAACATGAAGGCATTGTTTTCCATTCCGGAGAAAAGCCTAAAACGATGGGACAAGAGGCGCCAGAATAACGAGTCCTTCCGGACGTTCCGCATCATCATGTTTTCCCTGTATTCCGCGTCCCTGCCCGCACGAAAAACTCTTGCAATCCGCTTGCGGAAGCGGAGAATGTGCGACCCGCCGCGCAGCGGGCCGCACCATGCCGTCAGAAACGCTGAAAGGACATATCGCGATGGGAGCGGCGGCCGTCATCTGGGGCCTCATGTCTCCCGTCAGTAAACTGGTCATGCAGCAGGGAGAAGTAAGTTCCGCTTCTCTCGCCACATTGCGCCTGCTGGGAGCGGCCATCCTGTTCTGGCTGGCCTCCGCTTTCGTGCCAGGGGAACCCATAAAGAGGAAGCATCGGCTGCCTCTGTTTTACGCCTCCCTGTTCGGAATCATCTTCAACCAGATGGCCTTCACGGTGGGCGTAGGGTTCACTTCCCCGGCGGATGCGGCCATCATCACCACCATTACACCGGTATTGACCATGATTCTGGCGGCGTTCGTCCTCCGGGAAATGGTCACGGGGAAAAAAATCATCGGGGTCTGCGCCAGCGCCATCGGAGCCATTCTGCTGGTTTCCGGCAGCGGAGGGCGTGCGGCGGCCCTCCCGGGAGACAACAACCTGCTGGGGGACATTCTCTGCCTGGCTTCCCAGTGCAGCGTAGCCGTTTACTTTGTCTTCTTTAAGAACCTGATTGGCAGATACTCTCCCGTCACCCTGCTGAAATGGATGTTTACGTATGCCGCAGCCGCCTGCCTCCCCTTCACTTTCCGGGAAGTGGGTTCCATCCATTATTCCGCCCTGCCCGCGCAAACATGGCTGGGCATTGCCTACGTGGTGGCTCTGGCTACCTTTGTCAGCTATATCTGCCTGTCTTTTGCCCAGCAGAGGCTGAAACCCACCGCCGTGGCGGTGATGTGGGGCATGGACCACTTCGGATGGATGAAAGTCCTCTCCGTCCTGCTGGTCTTCACAGGTGTGCTTCTGGTCACCGGAACCAGGGGGAAACGGGCCGTCCAGGAACAATAAACATGCCATTCTTCCGAATTTCCGCCGCCACGCCCTGCCGGAAAGGCAAAACAATTCCTCTCTTCGCCGTCAACATGCGGTCCAATGCCGGCTCACCTCACGGCACGCCATGAGCCGCCCCGTTAATCATGAAAAAATAGATGGGAAATCCCGCCATCCTGATGTAGCATTCCCAGGTAATCTTCCGCTTTCCCCCTTGCCGGGGGATCCTGCTTCCCTGCCATGAACCGATTCTTTCTATCCTGGGACAAACCAGCCTGCCGGGCTGTGGCGGAACGCCTGCTTTCCCTGGAAAATGACTTCCACCGGCATCTGGTGCTGGTTCCCACACGGGAATCCGGGAGACAGCTGAGGGAATATCTTGCATCCATTTCCCGTACACAGGCAATCTTTGCTCCCCAGGTCATTCCGGCAGACCAGTTCCTCCGGATGGAAGAAAAGGAAGAAACGGCGTCCGCTCCGGAAGAACTGGCCGGGTGGCTCCTGGCTCTGGGGGACTCTCCCCACCGCCTTTACCCCCGCCTGTTTCCACGCGCCATGCCGGAGGATTTTTCCAGCATGCTGGAAATGGCCGGCAGCCTGCAAAACCTGAGGCACGCCATGGCGAACCAGGGCATTTCCTGCATCATGGCCCACCATGCCTGTGCAGGCAGAGACGAACGCTGGACGGACATGGAAAGGCTGGAAGAACAATGCACGCAACAACTGGAAAGCTGGAAGCTTGAAAACAGAACCTCCATGAAGGCGGAAGCCCCGCCCCGGCTACTGAACTCCCTGAGGGAAACAGGTGGAAATATTATTCTGGCCTGCGCAGCGGAGGTTCCGGCCCCTCTGCGCCATGCCCTCCGGCATGCGGAAAGCAATGGCGTACCCGTCCAGATATGGATCCACGCGCCGGAGGAAGAAGCCGCCTCCTTTGATTCCTGGGGATGCCCTCTGCCGGAAGAGTGGTCCCGGCGCCCCATCAAAATCCGCGACGACCAAATCAAAATTGCGGCCAATCCGGCACGGCTGGCTGAAGAAACGTGCCGCATCATCGCCCGCACAGCGGAAGGAGAAACGCCGGACATCGCCCTGGGCGTTTGCGATCCTGACATGAACGTCGCCCTGGACGCAGCCCTGCGCCAATACGGCTGGGGCCTCCACAATCCGGAAGGGAAGCCTTTTGCCGGAAGCGGCGTCATGGACCTGCTCCGCAATCTCCAGCGGGCGCTGGAGGAAAAAGGGACGGCGCGCCCCGTCTATTCCCTGGCGCGCTCCTCCCTGCTCTGCGCCTCCCTAGGGATAAGGAATCAGCAGAGTTGCTGCGCCGCGCTGGACAAAATCCAGCAGAAATACCTTCCGGAAACGGAAGAATACCTGCTTTCCAGGCTGAAAGAGGCTTATCCCGAAGCCTTTCCTTCCATCCAGGCCATTCTGGAATGGCGGAACCGGATGGCGGAACCGGGAATGCTGGGGGAACGGCTGATGGAATGGGTCCCGGCCCTGGCAACCATCTATGGCCCGGAGACGGAAGCCATGGAAATGTTCCATTCCTGCCTTTCCGGACTCATGCGTCTGCAACAGCGCTCCACCGCGTTTTCCAGCCCAGAGGCGGCTCTTCTGCTCCTGATGAAATGCCTCCAGCCGCTGCGCGTCAGAAACAGGAGAAAAGCTCATGCGGCGCTGGATTCCCTGGGCTGGATGGAAGTTCACTTCCGCCCGGAAAAAGACCTCATTCTAACGGGACTAAACGAAGGGACCGTACCGGAAGGAGGCGTTTCCGACCAGTTCATGCCGGAGGAACTGCGGGAAACCCTGGGCATTGATTCCTTTAACCGGAAGAAAGCCCGGGACAGTTTTCTGCTGACCGCCCTGCTCCATTCCCGCGAACGGGAAGGCAGCCTCACCATCCTTCTCTCCCGGACCAGCAGCAGGAATGATCCTCTGACCCCATCCTCCCTGCTCATGCGCTGCCCGGAGGCGGAGCTGCCGCGCCGCGTAGAACTGCTTTTCCAGGAAATCAGCGATGCGCCCGCGCCCTTGCCCTACCAGCGCGGGAACTGGCATCTTCAACCCGCGGAAGGCTGGAAGACCGCTGCGGACATCGGCGCGATGGCGCCCGGCTACAAAAACCCGTGGAAGGAAAGAGGGAAGCCCTTCTCCCCCTCCGTCCTCAAAAGGTTCCTGTCCTGCCCCATGCGTTTCTGGACGCAGGAGGCTCTGCACATGAATGAGGAAGAATTCCTGCCGGACAAAGAGGATATGGCCGCCAATGAACTGGGCACCATGCTGCACGACGTGCTGGAATGCTTCTGCCGGGAACACGCCGTCCTGAAAGACGGCATGAACGCAGCTTCCCTTCAGGCCGTCATCACGGAAATACTGGAACAAACCTTCCGGAAACAATACGGCCCCTCCCCCCTCATGCCCCTGCTGCTGCAAAAACGCTCCATGGAACAGAGGCTTTCCGTTTACGCCGTTCAGCATTTGCAGGCCCTTCAGGAAGGATGGTCCTGCATTGCCTTTGAGCACCAGGTAGAAAACTGGATACTGGGCGGATTCCCCATGAAATTCCGCATTGACCGCATTGACCGCCATGCGGACGGGCGCATACGGGTCATTGACTACAAAACGGGAACGGCCTCCTCCTGTGAAAAAAAGCATCTGGAACCGCTCGGACGGCCGGACGCCCTGTCCCTGCTTTCCCCGGCCCTGCATCCCTACACCAAACGACGGAAAAACGGGAAGCTGGCGCACGCGCGCTGGAAAGACCTGCAGCTTCCCGTTTATGTGCTGTGGGCCTCGGAAACCTACGGCGGCGCTCCCTCAGCGGCCTATTACAACCTTCCCGCCAATCCCATGGATATCGGAATCTCCGCCTGGGACACCCTCCACGACACCATGCCCGGATATGAGGAATGCGCGCTGGACAGCGCCCGTTCCTGGGCGGTGGAACTGATGAAGCTTCTTTATGAAGGCCGCGGGCTCATCACCGCGGAAGAACTGGGCTGGCCACCGCCCTCTTATGACGTATTCAAGGACCTGATGACTTCCCGGAGGGAAAGCCTGCAGGATCTTTTGGGCCTCCGCCTCACCCCCCACCTGCCTTTCTAAGATGCCGCCCCTGACCAACATGTTGATCTCCGCTTCCGCCGGAACGGGAAAAACCTACCAGCTCTCCCTGCGTTTCCTGGGATTGCTGGCGCTGAACGGCGGCAACCACCCCGAACGCCTCATCGCCATTACATTCACCCGCAAAGCGGCGGGAGAGTTCAAGGACCGCATTCTGACAGACCTGGCCGCAGGGGCCGCGGACGAAGCAGGCGCGGCGCGGCTGAAAGAACGGCTATGGGCGGTCATCAAGGGAACGGATGGGGAGCCCGGCCTCTGGCCCGGCGCTCCGGAGGCATGGAAGGAGGAAAACCTGCACCGGGAACGCTTCCTCCATTTACTGCACATTCTGGTGCAGAATTTGGCGCGGCTCAACCTCTGCACCATTGACAGCCTGTTTGCCCAGATTGCCTCCGCCAGCGCCTTTGAACTGGGAGTCAGCGGCTTCAGCATGATTGACCCCACGGCGGAGAAACTGGCGCGCCGTGAAGCCCTGCTCTCCCTGTACCGGGAATGCTCCGTAAACAGGGAGCGAAGGAAGGACTTTGAGGACGCTTTCCTTTCCGGGGCAGATTCTGACGCGGAAGCCGCGGACGCGGAGAATTCCATGATGCGCCGCCTGGACACCTATCACGAACTTTTTCTGGATGTGCCGGATGCCGGGATGTGGGGAAACCCCGTCACACTGGGCTTCACACTGGAGGAGCTGGCGCCTCCCGTTCCCCTGGAACAATTTGACTCCGTACTGCATTCCCTGGTTTTCCAGGTTCAGCAAACTCCTGCGCCGGAAGGGAAAAACGGCGTAAAAAACAAAGAACTGTTCCTGCGCTTCCTGAACGGATTTTCCCAATACGCCAGGCTGGGCCGCGTTCGCTTCCGCACAGAGGGAGGTTCCCCCTGGACCATTACCGTGGAAGAGGCGCGGGAAAAATTCCGGGATTTCTGGACGCCTGCTCTGGAAAAACTCATCCAAAGCTGGCTGCGCATGGAAGCCCTGCACACGCTGCGCCGCACACGCGCCACGCACGGACTGATGCTCCTGTTTGAGGGCAAATACTCCTCCCTGGTCCGCAACAGGGGGAGGTTCCTGTTCCACGACGTTACGCGCATGCTGGGAGGGGGCACCATTACGCCGGAACTTAAACGGGATCTGCAATACCGCATGTACTGCCGTTACGACCATTGGATGCTGGATGAATTCCAGGATACGTCCCAGCCCCAATGGCGCGTCATCAAGCCTTTCCTGGATGATCTGGCGGAATCCAAGGCCGGAAATGAAGGCAGCATTTTCGTAGTGGGGGACATCAAGCAGAGCGTGTACCAATGGCGCGGCGGAGACCCGGAGCTGTTCCGCTCCGTTTCTTCACAGCTTCAACTGGAACAACGCGGCATGTCCACTTCCTACCGCTCCGTCCAGCCTGTGCTGGATCTGGTCAACGATATTTGCGACTATGCCCGGACAGCGCCCGGGTGCGAACCCGCCGCCCTGGAACAATGGGGGGAATATCCGGAGCACCGGTGCGCCCCCCATCTGGAAGGCCGCCCCGGCGCCTCCCAAATCTGGCAGGCGCCCAAGACGGAAAACGTCTCTGCCAATGACCTGGTATGCCAGGCGGCGGCTGATATTCTGGAGCGTACAGGAGCCCTGCGCCGCGGCCTGGAAACAGCGATACTGGTCAGTACGAAGAACCAGGCTCTTGTCATCAAGGGATGGCTGACGGATCACGGCATCCCCGCAGAAGTGTGTGACGACGTTCCGGTAGGCGTGGACTCTCCGCTGGGGAAAAACCTGCTGTACTTCTTCCGCTGGCTGCTGATGCCGGGAGACCCCTTTGTCGTCGGCCTGCTCACCCACTCCCCTCTCCGGCCCCTCATCACGCCGGGATGCCCGGAAAGCATGGAGTGGAAAGAATGGCGCTTCCTGCTGGAACGGGACGGTTACGCCGCCGTCATGGAGGAACTGGAACGGCGCCTGCTCCGGGGAGGGACGGAACTGACGGACTTCCATCGCGACCGACTGGCCGTCTGGCAGAATGAGGCGGAACAGGTGGACGAACAGGGCGTTTCCCTGGATGAATGGATCAGGCGCATGGAGGACCTGACCCGGCGGGAAGATCCCGCCGCGGGAATTGTCCGCATCATGACCATCCACAAATCCAAAGGGCTGGGATTTGACATCGTCATCCTGCCCCAGATCGGCAGGGACACACCTTTTGCGGACGGAAGGCATCTGACCCATTTTATCAAAAAAAATGAGGAGGACAGAATGGAAGGCATTGTCCTAGCCCCCTCCCGGCACGTCTATACGAATATCCCGCAATTCCGGCAACTTTACGGGGAATGGCGCGCGCGGCAGCAATTTGACGGATTCTGCAAGCTGTATGTGGCGCTTACCCGGGCCAAGCGGGCTACCTACGTTATCCTCCCGTACCGGGAAGACAAGGGAGAAGAGACGGCAGATTCCATGTGGAAAGTGGTCCGTTCCTCTATCCGGTTCCTCAACCGGGGAACGGAAGACATACTTCCGGAATCCGGAGCGTCATGCCTGTACTCCCGCGGTCTTGAAGGGTGGTACGCGGAATTCCCGGAAATCATACACAAACGCGCGGAGGAAAGCGCGCTGAAATGGCCGAAGCAAAAACCGTTGGCCAGAGAACGGATATCCCCTTCCGGCCTGTCGGAGGAAGCCTCCCCGCTCCGGGGAGAAAAACACGCGGGCGCAGGGAAGGCCGCCGCGCTTGGCTCCGCCGTCCACGCCGTGTTTGAACGGATTACCCGCTGGGATGATGAAAACAAGCCGGAGTGGGCTCTCCACCCTGCTACGGAGGCGGAACGCATCGTAGCGGAGTGTATGGAAATCCCATCCATCCGCGAACTTTTCACGCCTCCGGAAACGGCGCGCATCATGAAGGAACAGCGTATTGAAGCCATTGATGGGAATAACTGGATTTCCGGCATCATTGACAGGCTGATTCTTGATGACGGAGCCGCCGTCATCGTGGACTTCAAGACGGATCATGCCGATACCCCTGAGCAACTGCGCGAGCGCCATGCAAACCAATTGAACGCTTACGCCCGCATCGTATCCAGAATCACCGGAATACCGCTGGAGCGCATTACGCGCACTATCGTCTCCACCTGCTTGAAGGAAACCGTCCCCATTCAATAACCCCCTCTTCCCGGACAACTCCGTTTTCCCGCTTTTTCCCGCGCCTTATTCCCATTCCGGCTCTTCTCCGGAATGGGGCAGGCATTGCTCCGGCCAACAGGCCGGGATAGAAACGACCTGCTGCATAGACAGGGAAAGGAAAAACGCCAAATAAAAAAACCGCTCCGCGTGAATTACGGAGCGGCGTTGATAACAAAGGTTGTTCTTTCCGGTCAGTCCCTGCGGCGGCGCGGGAACAGGGCAGCAGCGCCCAGCAGGCTCAATGCTGCCGTAGCGGGTTCTGGCACCTGCGTCAGGGAAAGGTAATTAAGGGCTGTAAGGCCGTACCCCTTGCTCCCATCCCCCTGAATCGTAAGGGTAAGCGTCCCGTCTTCCCCTACCACGACATTCTCTACCGTAGCATAAAGCCCTTTATTGGCAGTAGCGCTGGAAGTGGAAGCGTTCGCCGGAGTAAGGACTCCGGAATTATCGCCCGTCACGGAAGAAATTTCGGCCCAGTCCCCGTTGGCGTCTGTACCGAAGCTTGTCCAGACGGCATTGGAAGCATCGGCGTTTCCGATCGTCCAGGTTTGACCGGCAAATGCATCCTTGCCTGTGAAACCTCCAAAGATGGACAAGGAATACTCCCCGGCGGCAAGACCGCTGAACGTTACGGTGAAAGAACCGTCCCCGTCGGCCGTCTGCGTTAAAAGACCGTCACGAAAAGTGTCCCCCAGACTGAAAGGCATGCTGCCGTTGAAAGGATTTTTCCAATCGGCTTCTTCCTCAACTGTCTTGGTGGTGGTATGGCCATTATCCCCTACAGGCCATTCTGCCGTACTCCATGCCAAAGAAACGCTTCCCGGCATGCTGCCCAAAGCGGCGGAGGCACTATCATAATTCATATTGAGCACACCGTCCGTCGTGGCGTCACTGCGTCCGAAATCAATTTGCACCGTTGCCGCCTCTACGGCAAGCAAGGTACTTGAGATTAAAGCTAAAGACAACAAGGATTTCTTCATGGCAAAACGAAGTAAACCGAATCAACAATCCGATGAATGCCAAGTTGTCTTAATGAAAACATATTTTATTCATATTAAATATGTTATATATTTTTACCATATTGATGGAAGATGATTTATCCCAAAAAAATAAACGTAATACATGATTAAGTTTTCATGATTTGCCATTGACACCGGATTGTTGATTCCGCGGACATTTGCCCGCATTCAAATAAAAAACGGAAAGGATTTGTGAAACGGCCAGAATAAAGCCGTCACGGTTCCGGAACAGCCACCCGGATGCTTTCAATCCCCAAATACCGGGCTACGGAACGATTGATAAATTCATCCGGATCCCCGCTGCTCATGCGCCACATAACGGAAACATAAGGGGCCAAAGGAACGGAATCATAAGGAGGAACCGTAATGTTTTTCTTGCCTTGTTCCAATTCATGGCGGATGAACATTTTCCGTTCCTCGCACTGGCGGTGGATACGGGGAAAAGCATCCAGATATCCGGAGCATACCCACAGGGCCGGACCAGCCGCCGCCAGCAGCACGCAGAATGGGAGCCACCGCCTTCGCACGGCATCCATCCATACCCCGTACAATCCCAGAATTCCCGTCATCATCAATACCGTAGCGGAAAACATGGCGTGCCATGCCGGAATCACGCGTACAAAAAAGCTGATAGCCATGGCATGAGCCACCAGAATAAACAGCAGGGAGACGCACATACGCCGCCCGGCCTTCCCCCGCCAGGCGTTTATCCCCGCTTCCACAGTCAGCAGGATCAGAGCGGCAGCGGCAACGGCCAGCAAAATTTTAGGAATCGGCATGAATTCATAAAAGGCGTTTACCAATTCCGGAATGGCGCTGAAACGCTCCCCCCAGGAATGGAGAACGGCTGCG
>OMBK01000504.1_pt1 | contig 20429 bp, 19 predicted proteins | sample 1644881 | NCBI WGS metagenome assembly OMBK01 (sample SAMEA103958132, study PRJEB25191) | human gut metagenome | biome: human-associated habitat [ENVO:00009003]; feature: intestine environment [ENVO:2100002]; material: feces | place: Germany | collected 2013/2015
GGACGGCAATCAGACATTGATCAGGACATCCACCGGCATCTGGCAAGTCGCCTACAACGCGGAAAACCGCCCGGTGCGCTTCGTCAATGAAAGCGCCAAAACCGTGGTGGAATGCACCTACGACTACATGGGCAGGCGGCACACCCGCAAAGTGAGCGTCAACGGGACGGTGAGCAGCTACCTGCGCTACATGTACCGTGGCTACCTGCAAATAGCCGCCATAGATGCCGTCAGCGGAGTCTTCCGATGGTTCCTGTTCTGGGACCCGACGCAGCCTGAGGCTGCACGCCCGCTGGCCATCCGCAAAGACGGCACCTGGTACGCCTATGGGTGGGATCTGACCGGGAACGTCACGGAAATCTTCGGGAAAGCCGGTTACCTGCGGACGGTCTATACCTACACGCCTTACGGAGAAGTCGCCGCCGAAGGGGACGTCACCCAGCCCATCCAGTGGAGCAGCGAATACAACGATGAAGAACTGGGGTTGGTCTACTACAACTACCGGCATCTCAATCCGCACGACGGAAGGTGGATCAGCCGCGATCCCATCAAGGAACAGGGAAGCTGGAATTTGTTCGCGTTTGTAGGAAATAAAATTTTTAATCAATCTGATATTTTAGGGTTGATATGTACAATAGAATATAGTATAAAATTACATACAATATTAATAAGGAAGGTAGATAAAGATAGTAATATACTTCGTTTAACGACGAGTAGAGTTTTTTCTGGAAATGGTGATGGGAAAAATAATCCGGACAATGTTGGAAATAAAGATAACGGTCCTATACCACCAGGGAAATACTATGTGATAAAAAGACAATCTGGAGGAATTCGGAGCCAAATTAAAGATTGGACCTACAAATTATGGAATGATAATGATAAGAATCAATAGCTCGCTTTCATTGCAATAGATGATGCATTAGACGATCAAAAAGAAATTAATGGAGTTTTTAGGTCTTCTTTTCGAATGCATTATGGAACAAGATCTTTGAGGTGTATCACTTTTTTAGATAAAGAAGTATTTGAAAAAGCGCGTGAATTTATCCTTGAAACTGAATCTAGAACAGTAAAAGGAGCAGATGGAACAGAATATATATATTATGGAATTTTGGAAGTTAAAAAAGAATAGAAAAAGAATTGTTTTTTGTATTATTTTTTGTAGTATAATAACATTTCTTATTTTTACATTAGCATGTAAAATTATAGGAGCAGATGTCATGGAGGCTTGTGTTCCTGTTCATATAATGAGGATGATTATGAACAATTTTTATCCAGAAATAATTATTGATGGAGAGATATCCTATAGTATCCTTATGTATGATAGTTTTATTTTTTATGGGACAATTATTTTTTTAATAACATTTTTATGCATTTATAAAAACAAGTCCGTGGGTTGCTGTGGGAATCGGCTATTCTGACGCCACGCCTGTCAGAGCTTTACATACAACCATCTCGGTCAATTGACACAGGTTGAGGAAGCTAGAAGCGAGTGCCTACACAACCGGCCCGTTCAACCAATACACCGCCATCGAGCGCGGAGAAGAAGCCGCCTTTGAGCCGGTTCACGACGAGGACGGCAATCAGACATTGATCAGGACATCCACCGGCATCTGGCAAGTCGCCTACAACGCGGAAAACCGCCCGGTGCGCTTCGTCAATGAAAGCGCCAAAACCGTGGTGGAATGCACCTACGACTACATGGGCAGGCGGCACACTCGCAAAGTGAGCGTCCGATGGTTCCTGTTCTGGGACCCGACGCAGCCTGAGGTTACACGCCCGCTGGCCATCCGCAAAGACGGCACCTGAGTTGGAGCTATGACAAGTGGTGCAATTGGTAGTGCTGGTGCCGGTGTTGGTGCTGCTCCTGGAGCTGTAGTTGGCGCAGGGATAGGTGCGTTAATAGGAGGTGTCACTGGTTGGTGGGTTGGTACGTCAATTGCAGAACATGTATATGATTGGATATTCACAGAATTAGAAAAAGAAGAGTATGAAGTTGTATGTGCAAAAAATTAGTTTTTATTATTTGTAGTAGTATATTAGTTATATAAAAATGATATAATCTGCGCATTGTTTTTTAATGCGCAGATTATACTTATTCGTAAAATTTTATAAAATGAATCGAAAAATAAATAAGTACTATTTTGATATTAATAGTGAAGCAAATTATATTTTTTTTGAATGTAAAAATGGTTTGCATTATATGCTGTCCAATTCAATATGTTCATATATTCCGGAGTTGCCACCGAATGCCCGTGAATATCCAAACAAGTGGAATTCGCAGAAATGGAATAAATGCGGTAAAAAATGGATTTCTTTTTTATGGCAGGGTTTTTCCTGTGAAGATAATAAATGCGTTCCTTCGCATGAGCACTATTCTCATTTACATATTGGTTTTCAGTCCAGTATGGATACCCTTTATTTCATGAATAATGGAGCGGTAATCCACTTTTTCTTAAAGAAAAAAAAGGGGAAAAAAGAGATAGAGGAAATTCGTTTTTATACAAGTCAGCAGGCTGATAGAAATGGAATTCGCATCCAGAATTATCTACATAATTCCTCTTATCAAAATATTCCTATTTATTGGGAAGGGACAGGTGGTCTTTATCCTCTTGAAGGAGGATTTATTGTCACACCAAGTTTTTGTTCCAGCGGAAAGCTTTGCGATATGAAAGCTTATGAACTTAATCATATAGAAAATTCACGCAGTATCGATTTTGTGCAAGGAGTTTTTAGTCTGGCAAAATATCCGGAAGAAAGCCGTGCATTTAGAGAGCTTCCTTCGTATTTCTGCGAACTGGCAGATTCCTCGTTTGACTATAAATCATGGGAGATGGCTATGACAGCGGAATCCATTCCTCTGGAACACAACTGTGTTCATCCGTTTTATAAGAATGACATATGTATAGCTGAATTGGTAATTGTTAATTTGATATGGGGAACTTCTTATTATCCCTATCAAGATTCATATGTACTTTTGTTACGCTACTCTCCATCAGTAGAATCTTGTGTTATTCAACTTGTTGACCTTGTATTGGAAAAATTTCCCAGTATCAGATTAATAGAAAATAAAGAAATTATACGATGATTTTATCTAATTTTGAAAACTATTTTTAAACATCAGAAGGATGATGCGAAACGCTGAAAGCTGTCCTGATGCCAAAAAGAGATAGAAAGCTTAGCCGCGGAGGAAAGCAGCTGTTTCAGGGTATTCTAAAAATGAGATGTCCTATAAAAATTTAGAATGACAATTTGAATTTTTATGGTATTATCATAATTGAAGCTAATGTCAGAAGAGAAGAAGTTTTGTTTTTTGAGTAATTATCGATTTATTAAAATGATATGATGAAAAAATATATTATATACTGTATTATTGTTGTTGTTTCAGTATTTGCTTCTTTTCTGTTTTTTGATAAATATTATAAGATATTTCCTCTTCTAGGAGAGATCGACAATACATATGTCTTTAGCTATGATCCTCCTTTAATAATAGAAAATGTAGAGATTGAGGAATTGTCTAAATTTAATCAAACACTCGCTGATCAGTTTCCCGATCATCATGTCTATGCCTCATACTGAGGAAAAGAATGTACCCTGACCGTAATAATTTTTTATGATTATGATACTGATTTTTCCTATACAGATAGAGAAAGACTGTGGAAACTAATATGTGAATGGCAAGACAGTTTGTGACATAAACAGAATATGGAACAAATTAAATAAAATCTAATATTTTTGATTTTATTTAATTAATACATGAAAACTGTTTAATTTTATAAAAGCTCCTTCTGTTTATCGGAAGGAGCTTTTTTACAGAAATGATAATTACTTTTTTAATATTTATTTTTTGTTGATTTTTATAAAGCTATGTTTCCTGTCAAAGATATTGACCATTGTAAAAATGCTATGAATCTGCTAATAGTTTTGAGAAAATCCTTGACGAAGTAGCAGCAATATTGAAATCCTCAAGCAGGAACTTGATGTCCATGTTTTCATATATAAAGAATACGTTTTTTAGCAAAATATTATACTTTTTCTTGTTTCCGGTTGCATTGTTTCCATCCTGCCGCCAGGGGATGACTACGGTGGCACAGCCTTTGAAACCGGTATTTGTACGCGTAGTTAATCCTCCTCTGGAGTATCCGGAATTTCCTGAATCAAGAGAAAAAATAAAAAAATTGTCACAACAGCAGAGGCAGCAGTTGGCGGGCTATATCGTTCATTCTGCGAATTGGGAGCAAATGACCAGGAAAGAATTTGAATTGATCCGCAGCGGACGGGGCCAGGAAGGTTTGTCTATGGTGCACTGGGATTCAGATAGTTATTTTAACAGGATGACTGTTCCTTATATACGTTCGTCGAGTAAGGATAAAAATATTTTATCCCTTCTTCAGAACAATGAAGACGGAGAAGTTATTTTGAGCAGAGCGAATCTTTTTGAACTGGTAGCGGAAAATTATATAGAACATTATCCTGATGATAAGAACGGATGGGATTTTTTATGGTTTTTTATGAATATGGAGGAAGATGAAATTCCTTTTGGTAGTATAATCAAAGAAACGATTATCAAAAGGAATCTCGATCGATTCTCCTATGGGAAGAAAATACTGGATATGATAGGCGATTCCTCTATCAGAAAGAATGATGGACGCTGCCTTTAGTTTTGGCGGGACTACCTGCAGGTGGCGGAGTGCGACTTGACCGGGGAAACGCCGGCGCTCGTGCGCAGTTACATCTGGGATCCCCCGGAACCAGCGGCTGTGCGCATCCTGGCAGTGACGGCGCCGGGATGCGAACGGGACGCTGAGTGAAGGAACGTTTCTACTGCGTGCACGACGCGATGAGAAACATCACCTCTCTCTTCGGGGTAGCGTATATGGCCGCCGTATTCTGTACGAATACCAGCCGTATGGAGGTCTGATCTCGTCGGAAGGCAATATGGGGGAAGAAAAAGGGTTCCGCTTCTCGAGCGAATACATGGATGGCGAACTGGGGCTGGTTTATCACAGTGCTCATCGGTATCAATTCGTTTGATATCTTTGGAACAGCCTCATTCCTGTTGGAAATCTGCCAACGGGGGTTGGAAAGAGATAGGTATTCATGCAGAGTTAGTTCTGTAAATTTTGTTGAGGAAGTCTTTTGGAATTCTGTATGGGATTCAAGCTGCATCCGGTATGTTCCGGGTGCAGTTTTTGTGTAAACGGGTTGAGAAAGACTTGCCGTTATCCGCCTTCCGGGAAGAACGGAAAGCGGGAGCGCAGCCGGAAGAATTAATTTTTTCTTAACAAGAAGAAGAAGGAAGTTAACTACCCAGAATGGAATTTCCGGATATATTGAGGCAATGTTTTTACATTATATTAAACATCGCCGGTCCGTTCCGGGACTCCGTATCTGCCATAGCGGTTTTTCCGTGAAATTTTTTCAAATGAAAAAGAAAAACGGCATAGAATAATATTTTTGTTTCCATATATGTTGGAATGGTTTGAATTTAAATTTCATAAAATATCATGATGGAATCATTGTTGGGTTTTATCTTTTGTCTATTGAGCGGAATATTCTGTTTTTGGCTCTTTTTCAAATGCGTCGACTGGTTTGAAAAAATCTAAAACTGTGCCTGTCTATGTATACATTATTATTTGTGATTAGCTTAATTGTGTTCGGTTATTTGATGTATGTCTTGATCAAACCGGAAAAATTTTAACCAGCAAGATGATGAAAACAGAAATTCTAGGTGTTATTGCGCAAATCGTTCTTATGGTGGCTTTGAGCTATCCTCTGGGGAAATATATTGCCAAGGTTTACAAGAAGGAGAAAACATGGCTTGATTTCATGAAGCCTGTTGAAAGGCTGATGTTCCGCCTGTCCGGGATTAATCCGGAGGAAGAAATGAACTGGAAGCAGTTCCTGCGGGCTTTATTGACCGTAAATCTGTTCTGGTTCGTATGGGGGATGGTTCTTCTGGTCAGCCAGGGGTACCTGCCCCTCAATCCGGACGGCAACGTCGGACAGACGTGCCACCAGGCGTTCAATACATGCATTTCATTCATGGTGAATTGTAACCTCCAGCATTACAGCGGGGAAAGCGGTTTGACCTATTTTACGCAGTTGTTCGTGATTATGCTGTTCCAATTTATTACGGCAGCTACCGGCATGGCCGCAATGGCAGGGATCATGAACGCTCTCAGTAAGAAGACAACTAAAACGATTGGAAACTTCTGGGATTACCTCGTGTTGAGTTCTACCCGCATTTTGCTGCCTCTTTCTCTGGTGGTCGGATTCATCCTGATTACTCAGGGTACGCCGATGGGGTTTGACGGTAAGATGGAAGTGACAACCCTTGAGGGAGTGGAACAAACCATTTCCCAAGGGCCTGCCGCGGCTGTTGTGCCCATTAAACAGCTGGGAACGAATGGCGGCGGTTATTTCGGCGTTAATTCATCCCATCCGCTGGAAAATCCGACTTACCTTTCCAACATGGTCGAATGCTGGTCCATCCTGATTATTCCGATGGCGATGGTTTTGGCCTTTGGTTTTTATCTCAAGCGCAAGAAACTGGGATACAGTATTTACGGCGTGATGTTGCTTGCCTTTTTAATTGGCGTTTGCATTAACGTGTATCAGGAGATGAACGGCAATCCCCGCATAGAAGAGATGGGCATCGTCCAGGAAAGCGGGGCTATGGAAGGTAAGGAAATCCGGCTCGGATCCGCGGCTACAGCTTTGTGGAGCGTCGTTACGACAGTTACGTCAAATGGGTCCGTCAACGGGATGCATGATTCCACCATGCCTCTTTCAGGCATGATTCAGATGTTGAACATGCAGATTAATACGTGGTTTGGCGGCGTCGGGGTAGGGTGGATGAATTATTTCGCCTTCATAATTATAGCCGTGTTCATCAGCGGTCTGATGGTGGGAAGAACCCCCGAATTCCTGTGCAAGAAAGTAGAAGCCCGTGAAATGAAAATCGCTTCCATTGTGGCGTTGCTCCACCCGTTTGTGATTCTCGTCGGAACGGCTCTGGCTTGTTATCTGTTTGTTTACGCGCCGTCGTTTGTGGAAGGCGAAGGAGGGTGGGTCAATAATCCCGGCTTTCATGGATTGAGTGAATTTCTTTACGAGTATACTTCAAGCGCTGCCAATAACGGTTCCGGGTTTGAAGGGCTGGCCGATAATACCTGGTTCTGGAATTACTCATGCGGCATTGTCCTCATTCTGAGCCGTTTCATCCCGATCATCGGCCAGGTTGCCATCGCCGGGCTTCTGGCGGGCAAGAAGTATATTCCCGAGACGTCCGGAACGTTGAAGACGGATTCCGTAACGTTCAGCGCCATGACTTTTGCCGTGATTTTCATTGTTGCGGCTTTGTCCTTCTTCCCTGTCCATGCCTTGAGCACCATTGCCGAACATTTGAGTTTGTAAATACAGGTCAGAACACGTTGATTACCGATAATATATTTATATATTTCTATTCCATTTTCTGGAATTGAAACAAGAAATCTACGATATGAAAAATTCCAATAATACTTCCCTGTTCGAAAGGGAGCAGGTACGGGAAAGCTTGAAGCAGTCATTGATCAAGCTTCATCCGGGAATGATGATGAGGAACCCGATCATGTTTACCGTGGAAATCGCCACGATGATCATGCTTCTGGTAACCGTTTATTCCCTCTTCAGCGACGGACAAGGGGATTTCCTTTATAATTTCCTCGTTTTCGTCATTTTGTTCCTCACCCTTCTGTTCGCCAATTTTGCCGAAGCGATTGCGGAGGCCCGGGGAAAGGCGCAGGCCGACAGCCTGCGCAGGACGCGTGAGGAAACGCCGGCCAAGTTGATTGTCGATGGCACGGTTACCGTCATCAATAGTTCCCAGTTGAAAAAAGGGGATTATTTCGAATGTGTCGCGGGAGATATCATTCCCGCCGACGGGGAGGTTGTCGAAGGGCTGGCTTCCATTGACGAAAGCGCTATTACGGGGGAATCCGCTCCGGTTATCCGTGAGTCCGGCGGGGATAAGAGTTCCGTGACGGGCGGCACCAAAGTTCTGTCAGACCGTATCAAGGTGCTTGTCACCGCGCGTCCCGGAGAGAGTTTCCTTGATAAGATGATTGCTCTGGTTGAAGGCGCTTTCCGGCAGAAAACCCCTAACGAGATAGCGTTAACCATTTTGTTGGCTGTCTTTACCCTGGTTTTCCTTGTCGTCTGCATTACCTTAAAGCCGGCAGCCGATTATTCCGGAACGGAAATCAGCATTGCCGCCCTGATTTCCCTGTTCGTATGTCTCATTCCTACGACTATCGGCGGATTGCTTTCTGCGATCGGCATTGCCGGAATGAATCGTGCCTTGAGGGCCAATGTTATTACGAAGTCAGGGAAGGCTGTGGAGACGGCCGGGGACATCAGCACCCTCCTGCTTGATAAAACGGGTACGATTACGATTGGCAATCGGAAAGCGACGGGATTTTTCCCTGTCCAGGGTTTTGACAAGCAGGCTTTTGTTGAAGCCTGTCTGATGTCTTCCGTTTCAGACGATACTCCGGAAGGGAAATCGATTATCGAGCTTGGACATGAATACGGCGTCCATATGCGCAACCTTCATACGGAGGGGGCCCGCATGATTCAGTTCACGGCGGAGACGAAGTGTTCGGGCATTAATCTGAGCGATGGAACCGAAATCCGGAAAGGGGCTTTTGACACCATCCGCAAGATTGCCGAGGAAGCGGGAAATCCATTCCCCAAAGAAGCCGAGGAAATCATTGAAAGAGTGGCGGGCAATGGCGGCACCCCTCTTGTCGTCTGCATCAACAGGAAGGTTGTCGGCGTTATTGAGTTGCAGGATATCATCAAGCCGGGCATAGAAGAGCGCTTCGAACGCCTGCGCAAGATGGGAGTAAAGACGGTAATGGTGACGGGGGATAATCCGAGTACGGCCAGGTATATCGCTGAAAAAGCAGGCGTTGATGATTTCATCGCGGAAGCCAAGCCCGAAGATAAGTTGAGTTATATCAGGAAGGAGCAGGCTTCCGGCAAACTGGTTGCCATGATGGGGGACGGGACGAATGACGCTCCGGCTCTGGCGCAGGCCGATGTCGGCGTAGCCATGAACAGCGGAACCCAGGCCGCCAAGGAGGCCGGCAATATGGTTGACCTTGATAATGACCCCACCAAATTGATTGAGGTTGTAGAAATAGGCAAGCAGCTGCTGATGACGCGCGGCACGTTGACGACGTTTTCCATTGCCAATGACGTCGCCAAGTACTTCGCGATTGTGCCTGCGCTGTTCATGATTGCGATTCCAGAACTTGCTGCGCTGAATATCATGCATCTGCATAGTCCGGAAAGTGCCATCCTGTCTGCGATTATTTTCAATGCAATCATTATCCCCATCCTGATTCCTCTGGCCTTGAGGGGCGTGGCGTACAAGCCCATTGGAGCCAGCGCTCTGCTGCTTCGCAACATCCTGATTTACGGAGTGGGCGGTCTGATTGCTCCCTTCATCGGAATCAAACTGATTGATATGGCTGTCGGCCTGTTTTTTTAACTGAAATAAATATATTGTTATGAGAAATTTAGTGAAATCATTGCGTCTTACACTTGTCTTTTGCGTCTTTTTCTCCATATGCTACATCCTAGTGCTGTGGATATTCGGATTGATTGCCGGCCCTGGCGGAGGAAATGCGGAAACCCTGGTTTTGAACGGGCGCGTGGTAGGCGCCGCCAATGTCGGGCAGCAATTCACGAAGGATATTTATTTCTGGGGCCGTCCGTCCCATGCGGGCGACGGTTATGACGCGTCCAGTTCATCCGGCAGCAATAAGGGGCCGACCAACGAAGAATACCTGGCCGACGTGAATATTCGGATAGATTCGTTCTTGAAGAAACATCCTTATTTGGAACGGAAGGATGTCCCTTCCGAAATGGTTACGGCCAGCGCTTCCGGCCTGGATCCGCATATCACTCCGGAGAGCGCCTATGTGCAGGTGAAGCGCGTTGCCAAGGCCCGCGGCATGGAGGAGGGGGCGGTGAGGTCTCTTGTCGATCAGGCCGTGGAAAAACCGCTGCTGGGCATGTTTGGCACGGAGAAGGTCAATGTGCTTAAGTTGAATATTGCTCTTGAGAAGGCTGATCCTTCAGGGAAGCATTAATTTCCTGATTGTTTAGGGCGGCAATGGCGATTCCGGATTTGGTGATAAATTGCCGCCTTGAAAAAATGAAATCAATTGCGGGCTTCATGTCATGGTAACGCCCGCAATTGATTTTCATTTTCAAAAGATTCTGTAAAATCAACAAGATGTTTTTAACCGCAGGAGCCGGGTGAATTTAATATGATTGACGGAAGTAACGGAGCAGAGCACTTTCTTGACCTGATACGGCGTTCTCGAAGGGGAAAGTTCAAGATTTACATTGGTATGATGGCCGGAGTAGGCAAGACGTACCGCATGCTGCAGGAAGCCCATGAATTGCTGAATAACGGCATTGATGTCAGAATCGGTTACGTTGAAACCCACGGGCGGCCCGGGACTGAAGCCATGCTCCGGGGGGTGCCCGTCATCCCGCGTAAAGTGGTTTTTTACAAAGGCAGGGAGATTGAAGAAATGGACCTGGACGCGATTCTTCAAGCCCGGCCCGAGTTGGTTATTGTTGACGAACTGGCTCATACCAATGTGGAAGGGAGCCGCCATCGCAAGAGATGGGAAGACGTGATGGAGCTGCTTGACGCCAATATTAATGTGATTTCCGCGATTAATATCCAGCACATCGAAAGCCTGAGCGGCGAAGTGAAGGAGATTACGGGGATTGAGATGAAGGAACGGGTTCCCGACAGGATTTTGCAGGAGGCGGACGAAGTGGTGAATATCGACCTGACGTCCGAGGAATTGATCGGCCGCCTCAAGGCCGGCAAGATTTACCGGCCTGAAAAAATCCAGATTGCCCTGGATAATTTTTTCAGAACGGAAAATATTCTTCAGCTGCGTGAACTGGCATTGAAGGAAGTTGCTTTCCGAGTGGAGAAAAAAGTGGAAACGGAAGTATTCCCGGCAGTTTCTTCCGCCAGAAGGGAAAAGATTCTGGCCTGCATCAGCAGCAATGAACAGACGCCCCGGCGCATCATCCGAAAAGCATACCGGATTTCCTCGCGTTACAGTACGTCGTTTATCGCCCTTTACGTCCAGACGCCAAGGGAGTCCCCCGACCGCATCAATCTGGCGTCCCAGCGCCATTTGCTTAATCATTTCAAGCTGGTGGCCGAACTGGGAGGGACGGTGAAGCAGGTGAGTGCGGAAGACATACCCCAGGCGATCATCGCAACGTGCAGGGAATATCATATTACGGCTATTTGCATGGGGCATCCCGCATTCAAAATGCCCGGAGCCATGTTCAAGATACTGGGATATAAACAATTTCTGCGTGTCTTGTCGGAGATGAAGATAGATTTAATCATCATTGCATAAAAAACAGCGGTAAATTTGAAAATAAGGCCGGAGCCGGCTCTTTTCACAGGAAGCAGGCGATGAGATTATCATGCTTGTCTTCCCTGAGCGGAACGGATTGTTGCCGGCAGTTTCCATTATAGCCTCCCCGGGGGCGTTTTCCGTTACCATTCCCGGGCGGGGCGGCCCCTTTTATTTTTTTCCGTCTGGTTGTCTGAAAAACAGTCCAATGTTCCGGTCCGCCGCATCTCCGGCAGCACCTTTGTTGAAAAAGAATGTAGAATTCCCGGAGGAGCAGCATTCTTAAAAGTGAAACGATAACGTTCTGTCTTCCATAGAGGAGCGGCGGTTATCATAAACAGAAGGAACAGTTATGAGCATCAATTTGCAAAAAGTCATTATCGCCGTATGTGCGGCCGCAACGGTCAGTGCGGGATTCGCAGCCCGCACCGAGGGGGCCAAACTGCACCGATTCAGCACTACTATCGAAAAAGAGAGGCCGCAGTTGAATGAAGAAACGAAACGGTTAATTGCTTCCTATCGCCGGGACCCGTCCGAGGCTAATCGGTCGGCTTTGAGGAAACAGGTAGGGATTAATTACGACAAGGTCCTTGACCGAAAAAAGGCGAAGCTTGAAGAATTGAAACGAACGGCCCGGCATGCGTCCAAGATACAGGAAATGCAGGAGATCGTGGATGAAATGGTTCAAAACAGGGAAGCGCGCATCGACCAAAGCATGCGGCGTTTCAGTGATCCGCGATTCAGACCAGGTGCCCGCAATGCAGATGGCGGGTATTTGCCGGTGCTCGGAGCTTCCTGGAATGTATCAATTGCATATACTCCGGTTACCAATGAGGATTATGCCCAATTCCTGAAGGCAACGGGAAGGAAGGCTCCTAAGGATTGGGATAATGGCGCCATGCCTGCCGGCAAAGGGAGGCATCCCGTGGTGAATGTTTCCTATGACGACGCTTCTGCCTATTGCCAATGGTTGTCGCTCCAGGATGGGAAAGCCGTTTACCGCCTGCCGACTGAAGAGGAGTGGGAGTTTGCCGCCGGGCATATGCCCAAGGATGCGGATTTTAATTGCGGCGAGAGAAACGGGACATCTCCCGTGGACGCCCATGCCGCGACATCCGGCGCCTGCGGAGCGATTGATATGTGGGGCAATTGCTGGGAATGGACTTCTTCTTCAGTTGAAGTTTCCAAGGCCGTGGCACACGGTAAAACGGTCATGGCGGTGAAGGGCGGTTCCTGGCGTTCGCCGCGGACGAGCTGCAGGACTGAGCGGAAAGGAGAAGGAAGGGAATCTTCTTTCGCTTTCAGTGATGTCGGTTTCCGGGTCGTCCGCGAAGGTTGAGGGGGGATTCCATGCGTTTCAGTTTCTTACAGGCAATAGAATCTGGCTGGCAGACCTGATGGAAATTCCGGCCGAATTGGTAGATTTCCCTAGGGAACTGCATTCTTGAAAAGTGAAACGATACCGTTTCAGAAAAAATATCAACCCTCATTGATTATCATGAACAAGCTCATCATTCCTGCAATTATTGGAATATTCGGTCTGGCTCCCGGTACGGTTACTGCCAACGCGGCGGAATCAACAACAGCCTCCTTTTCTGTTCAAATACTGAAAAAGAAACCGAAGGCGTTGAAGTACGGCCTGAAACACGGCCTCAAGAAAGGTTTGAAACACGGTCTGAAAAAAGGCAGGATAAACGGCGGTAAAAAATAGTCGCCGTCATCTTATCTGCTGCCGGGCCTGCAGCCCGGCAGAGTTTTCCCATCAATAAGGACGTTTTATCACCTGTAGTGCGGAAACATATCTGACTTCCGTACAGCTTTGATACATTGCCCATCATGTCTTAAAAAGTCAACATATTGAGAAGAAAGGCGTTTTATGGTAAAATGGTTGTTGTGCGGAGCCGCCATGATTTCCGGCATCGTGATCGCGGCTGAGCCGGAAAATCGTTCATTCCAATTTGGAAATTTTGAGGTGATTGCTGTTCAGGATGCTCTTTCAGCGATGCGGTTCAAATTATTCCCGGGTATGCTGGAAGAGGAGTTCCTCCGCTTAACCGGAGGCGGGAGGGTTCCTTCTTCCGTGAATGTTTTCCTGTTGAAACGCGGCGACGGAAAAATCATTCTGGTGGACGCAGGGAACGGAGGAAAACGGGGCGGGATGCTCCGTAAACTTGAACAGAGCGGCGTTTTTCCGGAGAGCGTCGATTTCATTTTACTCACCCATATGCACGGCGACCACATCGGAGGATTGCTTGGGAAACATGGCGAAGCCGTTTTTTCCAGAGCCCTCGTCTATGTTTCCATGCCGGAATGGGAATTTTGGCAAAATGGTACGGCCGGACCACAGGGAAAACAGGTCCGGAAGGTGTTGCATGCTTACGGCAGCCGGGTGAGAACATTCCGGTTTGGAGAAGAAGTTCTGCCCGGCATCAAGGCTCTTGACGCTTCCGGGCATACACCCGGGCATACCGTTTTTGAGACTGATTCCCTGCTGATTGTCGGAGATTTGCTTCATGCTGCCGCGCTCCAGATTCCGCGTCCGGAGGTTTGCACGATTTACGATATGAATCCGTCCGGAGCGGTTCAGGCCCGGCGGCGCTTTTATGAGTTTGCGGCTTCTTCCCCGAAGCCGGTCGCCGGAATGCACCTGCCGTATCCCGGAATCGGCCGGATAGGAAGGAGTGCGGCGGGATATGTCTATCTGCCCGGAAAATGAGAAAGGATAAAAAAGACACGGTACAATGACGCAAGCAGAAACAGCATGCCCGGATGTCTGGGGAAGCCATTTCCTTGAATACCGGGGAAGGCTTCTTGCCCTGGCCCGGAGGAATTTGAATCCGGTTCTTGCCCGGCGCGTTTCGGCGGAAGATGTGGTTCAGGAGGCTCTGCTGGCAGCCTGCGGGAAAATGGCTTTTTTTGAAAACAATCTGGAGATTCCTGTCTATTTCAAACTGCGGATGATTCTGTTCCAGACCCTTACGGCTATGGAAAGGAAGCATCTGCAATGCCTCAAGAGAGACGCCTGCAGGGAAGTGAATGTGACGGATGACAGCGTGGGGTCCGCTGCCCGGTTGGATTGGAACCGGTTTGCAGATACTGTGACCGGGCCTCTTACCCGTGCCGTCAGGGCGGATCGTTATACATTGCTCCGGAAAGCGGTCGAGGCGCTGCCCGAAAACGATCGGCAGATTCTTGAACTCCGCCATTTTGACGACATGTCCAATGCGGATTGTGCCGAAGTCCTGCATATTGGGCCGAAAGCCGCAAGCATCCGCTATGTGCGGGCGCTGCAGCGGCTTCGGAAGCAGCTGATGGAGTTAACCGAGTTTCAGCCATGAAGGGGAAGATTTCTCTGGAAGATCTGGTTGAACAATTCCTGGATCAGTGCCGTTCCGGCAATGTTCCCGATATTCAGGATTTTGCCGGGGCGCATCCGGAGTTTGCTTCCGAGTTGCTGGCTCTTCTTCCGCTTGTGATGGAGATGGAAGATTGGAGCGTTGAAAAAAAACAGGGAATTATGCCTCCGGTTCACGATTTTCCCGATTTGGAGGGGGACGATTACCGGCTGATTCGGAGACTAGGCAGCGGCGGTATGGGGGTGGTATTTGAAGCGCTGCAATTGTCCCTCAACCGGAAAGTGGCCCTCAAGCTGTTGTCTCCGTTGCTGCTGCAGGATGCCGCCCAACGCAGCCTGTTTGAGCATGAGGCGCATGTGATTGCCAGGCTTCATCATCCCAATATTGTCAGAATTTTCAGTGCCGCGTGCCGTCCGGGATGTTGTTATTATGCGATGGAGTTGATAGAAGGCAAGAGTCTGGACGGATGTGAATTCAGTAATCCGTATGAGATAGCCCGCATTGGCCTCCAGGCCGCCAGGGCGATTGCGTACGCCCACCGCTGCGGCATTCTGCACCGCGATATCAAACCGGCGAACCTGTTGCTGGATGAAGCGGGGGAAGTACACGTCAGCGATTTTGGACTTGCTTTTCTGCTTCAGGGGAGAAATGAAGTTATTGAGAAGGAAGGAGCTCAGAGCGGAACGCTGCGGTATATGTCCCCGGAGCGGCTGGTGCATGGAGTCAATACCTTTTCCAGCGATCAGTATGCGTTTGGGGTGACGCTTTATGAGCTTGTTGCAAAATCCCCGCCGTTTCCGGGGCTAGCTCCTGAAGAATTGATGGAACGGATTTGCAGGGAACCGGTTCCGCCGTTGAAGTGCAGCGAACCCGACTTGGCCGCGATTATTAACAAGTGCGTCAGTTTCCGCCCGGAGTCGCGCTATCGAAGCATGGACGAACTTTCTGAAGATTTGCTGCATTTTTTGAATCATGAACCGGTCGGGGCCTCCTCCCCGTCTCCGGCCAGGCGGTTGCAGCTGTGGATGAAACGTAAACCGGCTGTTGCCGTATTGTCTTTGGCTGCGGCCCTGTGTGCGGCCGCTTTCGTTGTCGCGTTGGGCGCCGGTTATCTGCAGACGGCGTCTGCGCTGAAACTGGCGGAAAACAATGCCGCAGTTGCCGATGCGGCTTTGTCACAAGTGTTCACCCGTATTGCGGAGCAGCCCCCTTCACAGAAAAATACGCAGCTGCTTTCAGCTTTGCTGCCCTATTACAGGATGATCGCCAGAGGAAAAAATCTGCCGGAGTCAAAGGTTTGCGAGGCCAATGCCGTCATCGGGGAATGCGCACTGCGCACCGGGAGTTATGCTCTTGCGGAAGAAGCGTTCCGCAACATGATGAAATTCAGGAAAGACGCTTTTCCCGTCAACCAGTTGGCGACGGCTTTGAAAAAACAGGGTAAAGATAAAGAGGCAACGGAACTTTTCCGGCAGGTGGCCGACCGCTTTGCGATGTCGGAGCGGGCGGAGGATCGGTTTGAAACGATCCGCGCGTTGCTGGCTTTGTCCGGTTCTCCGGAGAGTGTTGAGCGTTCCCGGGCGTTCGGAATGTTGGAAACATTGTTGGAGGATGATCCTGACCATCCTGAATACCGTTTTCAATACGCACAGCTTTTGGCCGGAAATCCCCGCCTTTTCCGGGAGAGACGCATTCCCGGCATTGAACCGAATGCAGCCGTGCTGCTCCTCCAGCTTGCCGACGCCCATCCGGAACGGCCGGAATACGGCCTGGCGCTGGTAGAGCTGATGCTGAAGAAACTCCGGTATGCCAGGAATTTCCGGGAACATAACCAGAGGGAGCTTGCCGATACGGTGAATCTTTCCGAAAGGCTTTTCGGGCGTTGGCCGAATGATCCGCAGATTATTTCCGGCATGGTCCGGCTGCATGCACGGTATATTGGGGCCCTGCGACGCGAAGGAAAAGATGCCTGGGCCCGAAGGGAAAGCGACCGCCTGCAGGGCATCCTGGAAGTTCTTTTTTACAATCCCGAGATTTCCGATGCCGTGAAAGAAAGCCTGATCCGCCTCCAGCTTCAACGTTTGAAACTGTTACGGCATGACGGCCGGAGTTATGAAGGAGCGGAGCTGCGGAAAAAAATCAGCCGGGAGCTGGGCTTTTACCACGGGCCGATGCTCCGGGTGTTTCGGGAGGAGTTGGAGAAAGTCGGGTCGGATGATGAATCCTCCGTCGGGAAAAGTGAAGATTCCATTATTTTTGAACGCACCAAGCAAGGTTTGTAAATTGTCCGCTTACCGGCACTCAGCAATTTGTTGTGTGAGGGGGAAAGGAAAGTGTCCCGTTCCGAGCGGCGCTGTTGCAGAAGAAGGCGGGTATTTTCCTCCGTTGCAGGCGGAGTGTCAGATGCGTTCCTGGTGCATCTTTGTTTTCCGAGCCAGCTTTTTGTTCCAAGGCGCTTTCTGAGATAAATTGCTGTATTCCCTTGTTGATTCCGTTTTTACGGATTGTCTGAAAAACATTTCCTTCTGAAAGCATTCTGCCGGAAGAAGGGGATGTGTTGTTGCGTGAAGCGAGTAGCCTCCATTTGCCCCTCCCGGCAGCAGGCCCAGGCGTCAGCACCTTCTTCAAATTTTTTGTTTCAGGAAGGAATCCATCCATTCCGGGTTCACCTGTGGCAGAGGTTCGCCTTTGTCATATGCCTCGCAGCACTGGCCGATATACTCCATTTTGATTTTGGAGTATTTCAGTTCCCGAATGCGCGTTTTCATGGCCTGATGCCCTTCCTGCAACATGCGGTAACGTTTGCGCAATGTCGAATTACCTTGGCGAACCAGGTGAAAAAAGCGTTTGATTTCCTTGAGTTTCAATCCAGAATGCTTAAAGCAAACCAGCTCCGGCAGTTCTTCCATTTCCTTGCGGTGGAAGACACGGCATCTCGCCCCGTTTCTCGGGATGTCCAGGATTCCTTCTTCTTCAAAAAAACGCAGATTGGACGGCGTGGTGCCTGTCAATTCCGAGACTTCCGAAAAGGAAAGGCACATGTCTTTCTGTTCTCCAAGTTCTGATGCGTCTTGCATGAAGACACGACGGCTTTTTCTTAGGCTGCGGGAAACGACAATTTCCGTGTATGGGCGGGAAAGCCGGTTATTATTGCCTTTTTAAGGTACGTGGCATTCATTTTCTCAAACTGCATGCGGCTTTCCGTTTTTTTCTGGAGTTTCCAGCAGCGCTGTTCCGGTTCCGGTGTATTTTTCATATTCCTTTACATCAAAGGTTCCGGGGGATATGGTCCCCGCGTTTTTCAGCAAGGCAATGATTCTTTTCAACTGTGATTACAGTGAAGGCGCCCATGCGGATATTCTCCGCAGAATGGCGGAAACGAATATGGAGCAGACTGCCGGTTACGGGGAGGACCCCTATTGCGACCAGGCCCGGAAGCTGATTGCCGGCTTGTGCGGCAGAACGGATCTGGATATCCATTTCCTTATCGGCGGGACCCAGACCAATTTCACGGTAATTGCGGCGGCGCTGCGCCCCCATCAATGCGTGCTGTGCGCGGACACGGGCCATATCAATGTGCACGAGTCGGGAGCCGTTGAGGCTTGCGGACACAAGGTTTCCGCCATTCCTTCCCCGGACGGGAAGCTGACGGCCCGGCAAATTGAGGAGGCGTGGCATGCCCACTGGGATGACGAGACCCGTGAGCATATGCCTCAGCCCCGGATGGTTTATATTTCCCAGCCAACCGAATTGGGCACCATTTATTCCAGGAAGGAACTTCAGGAAATTTCCGGAGTTTGCCGCCGGCGGGGGCTGTATTTGTATATGGACGGAGCACGCCTCGGCTACGGCTTGTGCGATGAGGACAATGACCTGGATTTGCCGGCGATTTCCTCCCTTTGCGATGCTTTTTACATCGGCGGCACGAAGGTAGGCGCTCTGTTTGGTGAAGCCCTGGTTCTGCGGCATGAGGCCCTGAAGGAGGATTTTCGTTACATCGCCAAGCAGAAGGGCGGGCGTCTTGCGAAAGGGCGGCTTCTGGGCATTCAGTTCCTGGAGCTGTTCCGCGACGGCCTTTATTTCCGGCTGGGCGCCCATGCGGACCGCCTGGCTGTGATGCTGCGGGATTTTTGCCGTTCCAGAGGGCTGGCGCTTCCCTTTTCCAGTGGAACGAACCAACAGTTTGTCACGATGCCTGATTCCGTTCTGGAGGAGCTGGGGAGGAAATACGGCTTTGCCTATTTGCGCCGGGAGGATGAAACCCACAGCACGGTGCGCTTCTGCACGAGCTGGGCTACCCGAGAGGAAGACGTGCGGGAATTGATGGCGGATATCGCCCGCCTGTGCTGAAATTTCCCTCCGTCCGGCAATGCCGGGAAACTGCGGAAAGGGTCGTTCCCCATTCATTTGCGGAGAAGCATTTTTGTCTTTCCGGGGGGAACCTGTTGAGCCATGATATGGCTATGCCCTTAATCGTGGGACAGGAGTGGCGGAGGAGAATTTCCCGCATGCAGTGGCTGCTGAATGCCGTGCTGGCGGTGGAGTGTCTTAGCATGCCTTTTTTTGCCGCCGGTGCGGTAGCTGGGATGGTCTGGTACGGCGGACGCAGGATGGGGGCTGACTGGGGCTGGCTGGCGGGAGGCGCCCTTGCCGCCGCAGGTTTCTTTTTGGCGGTGTGGGGGTGGCTGCGGCTCCGGGGCCGTTTTTTCAGCAGGCGTGATACGGCGGCCTTTCTGGATGAACAGCTTGGGTTGCATGCGGCGTTGAGCGCCGGTGAGGAATGGGGCCATGCCGTGGAGGCAGGGGAAAGCGCGGTACAGGGGAATCCCGTGCTGCGGATACGTTCCGCCTGGTGCCTGGCCTGGCTGGCGGGAGGCGCGGTTCTTATGGCTTGCGGGGCTTTTTTGCCGTTGCCCGCGCCGCAAGCCGTGGGGCAGCTTCCGGATTTGCCGCCCGTTCTGGCCCGGGTGGGGGAGGCCCTGGACCGCCTGGCGGAGATGGAGAGCGTGGATAATAAGAGCCTGGAGCCTTTCCGGGAGCAGTTGGAGGATTTGAAAAGAATGCACCGGAATGAGATGTATTCCCATGCCGGACTGGAAGCGGCGGATGCCCTGAAGGGGAAAACGGCAGCGGCCGTTGCCGGATTATCCAATCAGATGTATCGGACGGATTCCGCCCTTTCCCTGCTGGACAGCCTGAATGGAGCGTCCAGCCCGGAGGCGATGCAGTCCCTTCAGGAGGCGTTGACGGGAATGGAGTCCCTTGCCCTGCAGCCGGGCGGCATCATGAGCCGCCAGCTCCAGGAGCTGAAGGCTTCCCTGCCTTCCCTGCAGATTGATCCGGAGACGGCCCGCCGTCTGCGGGAACAGCTGGAACGGGCCGCCCAGCAGCTGCGGAGCATGTGCGGGCAGTGCGGCATATCCCTGATGGCGTCTCCGGATGACCGTACCGTGATGGAGTCCGGGCAGGGAGAGGGAAATGAACCCGGACGCGGAGGAACGGGGCGTGGACGCGGGGACGCTCCCCTTGCCTTTGAGATGGAAGAGCGTCCCCGGCTTGACACGGTTTCCAGACGGGTGGTTCATGAGGACTTGAGCCGCGCCGCTCTGGGGGAAACTGCGGGGGT
>OMBK01000540.1_pt1 | contig 19297 bp, 10 predicted proteins | sample 1644881 | NCBI WGS metagenome assembly OMBK01 (sample SAMEA103958132, study PRJEB25191) | human gut metagenome | biome: human-associated habitat [ENVO:00009003]; feature: intestine environment [ENVO:2100002]; material: feces | place: Germany | collected 2013/2015
TGCCGCACCTCGCTCGCCGTATCGGCACTTAGAATTATGCGGTATTGCCTAAAGAATAGGAGCCTGTAAGTGAAAATTGCTGCGGTAAAAAAATTCACACAGGTGTTGGTTGCCATGGCTGTTGCTGCAGTCATGGCAGCTTTGCTGTGTGCGCCCAAAGCATTAGGCACCACGATCGGGGAATTTTCCATTGAGCAGATCTATGTCAACGTGCCGGAGCTGGACGTGTTTGTTCAGGCAACGGATGCACAAGGCCAGCCCATCAGCCCGGACCTTGTGCGGGCGGCAGGGGTGGAGCTGTACCTGGGGGATGAAAAGATCCCCACCGGCAACATCGGCATGGCGAACGAGCCGATCTGCTATGTACTGGCGGTGGACAACAGTGTGGACGAAACCACGCTGAAAGAATACCGCATTGCGCTGCGGCGGCTGATCAGCGCCAAAGGCGCAAAGGACCAGATTATGCTGTATACCCTGGCCGGGGATGCAGCCTGCGTTCTGCCCGCGACCATTGATACCAGGGCGGCAGTGAACGCCGTGAACGCGCTGGAAAGCCAGGAAGAGAACGAGCCCAATCTGGTGCAGGCAGCCACAATAATTTGTAACGATATCAACGAAAATTACCAGAGCATTGCGCCGCGCAAGGCGATCTTTGCCCTGACGGAAGCGGGCAATACCGCCACCAGCACAGCTCTGCTGGGCGCTGTGGCCAAAGATGCCGCCAGCCGCCTGAACATGCCGCTGGATATCTTTGTGACGGTGGATGATGACAACCCCCTTGCCGAGCTGGGCAAGGCCCTGGGCGGCGATAAGCTGGATGTGGTGCATGAAAGCGAACTGGCCGATACCCTGGCTGAAAAACAGCAGGCCCTTGCCAATGCGCTGGAGATCAAAACCGCGGTGGATGAAAATTTTTACGGCGAGCGCCTGGATGTGCTGACCCTGAGCGTGCCGCAGCTGGGCAGCGCAGTGAAAACCAACGCTACCGTGTATATGGGCCACCGCCTGGCCAAACCGGCGGTGGAAAGCGTGACGCTGCATGGCCGCTATGCCATGACCATTCGGTTTAACCAGGCCGTGGGCCGTGCGGAGGACCTGACCTGTTACAGCATTCAGAGCGAGGATATCTGGGGCTGGCATGTAAAAGTTAAACAGGCCCTTGCCAGCGCGGACGGCAGAAGCGTTTCGCTGTACACCGAGCCGCTGTACCAGGGAACCTATACCATTAAGCTGAACAAGATGACCAGCGCCATGACCGCGGCCAACGTGAGCGATTCCGGCACCGTATACCGCTTTACCGTGGAGGATTGGCCCAAGGACAGGGCGTTCTATCTGGCACGATTCCGGCTGCCTGCCATTATTCTGGGCGGGCTGTTGGTGGTGCTGGCCGCGGCAGCCCTGCTGCGCGGCCGCAAGGAGCGCACTGAGGAAAAGCTGGCCGAAGCCGAACACCTGCTGACCGATGCCGCCCCCGTGCAGCAGAGCCTGCCGAGGCGGTGGATCACCCTGTACCTTTCTACCCGGCGGGGCATTGCAGAAACCCGCTGGTCCGCCTATGTGGAAAGCAGCCTGATTATCGGCAGCGATGCCACCCAGTGTGACCTCTGCCTGGCGGATGGCCGCACCCGCCCCCAGCACGCAGTGCTGGAAGTGGAAAGCAGCGGCGTGACCCTGCGCCCGCTGGAGGGAGCCGCCGTGATGGTGAACGGCGACCCCATCGGCGGAGAATACCGCCTGCAAAACGGCGATACCATAAAAATTGGCCGCACCACCCTGCGGCTTGTGCTGTAAACGCGCCCGAAGGAGGAAAATGATGAAACTGACCAAATGCCCCAACGGCCATTTTTATGATGCCGATAAACACCCCGAATGCCCCTATTGCAATGGCGGGCTGGAGGCCGGCAGCGCCATTGCCCGGCCCGGTGCTGCTGCCGAGGTTGACCTTGCCGCACCCAAAGGCCCGGTGGCCGGTTGGCTGGTGGTACTGGACGGCCCCGCCCGCGGGCAGGACCTGCGTTTGGGCGAAGGGCGAAACTTTTTGGGGGTGGATGCGGCCGGGAACCCCGCCGTGCTGGATGCCAACAGCCCGCTTGCGGTGCGGCGCGGCATTGTGGTGTATGACCCACAGGATAACAACTGGTGTGCGCTGCCGGGATCTTCCAACGAGCTGTGCACCCTGAACGGAAAAAGCCTGATTGAAAAAATGCCGCTGACAGCGGGGGATACCTTTGCTGTGGGCGGCGCACAGCTGCGTTTTGTGCCGCTGTGTGGGCCGGAGTTCAATTGGAATGCAGCGCCGAAAGAGAGGAAGTGACTCCCTTGGCCAGTGAGATTATTTTAACCGTCAGCGAGCGGCGCAACCGCCAAAAGCTGACCCTTTCCAGCACGGCAGCTCCCTTTGTGTTTGGCCGTGGGCGCGATTGCAGCTTTGTGCTGCGCCGCAACAACGTGGGGGAACACCAGTTCACAATCGAATACAAAAACAATGCCTGGCTGATGCAGGACGCAGGCTCCACGACCTGCGGCACCTGGTACAATAACCGCTATATCCATTCCGGTGAGGAAGTGACCCTGCAGCCGGGGGATGTGATCGGCCTGAATACCGACGGCAACGAAACCACACAGGAAATCACCTTCCGCGTGGAGGAAATCCGCCAGGGCGAGGGTACCGCCGCCCTGCGGCGGGAAACGCCCAACGCCACCGTGCTGCGGGAGCTGGATGTGCGCCGCAAGCGCCGCATCCTGATCGGCCGCGGCGAGGACTGCGATGTGCAGCTGACCAGCGACCGTGTTTCCCGCCACCACTGCGAGGTGGTGTATAAGGACGGCCACTATGAACTGAATGACCTTGGCTCCACCAACGGTACTTACCTGAACGGCACCCGCGTGCGCAATGAGCTGCTGACGGACGGCGCTGTCATCAATGTGCCCACCCAGGTGTTTGCATTTTCCGGCGGAATGCTGCACTACCATGAGCATAAGGTGGGCATCAGCATTGAACTGCTGGATGTGTATAAAACCGTCAAAAACCGCAACACCGGCAAGCCGCTGAACATTGTGGACGGCACCAGCATGGGGGTGGAACCCAACAGCTTTGTGGTTGTGGTGGGCGGTTCCGGAACCGGCAAGTCTAGTTTGCTGGGCTGCATCACCGGGGCGTCGCCCTGCACCTCCGGCAGCGTCTGCTTTGACGGTATTGACACCCGCGGCAACCGCAATGCCTTTGATGCCGTGCTGGGCTATGTGCCGCAGAAAGACATTATGCACGACGAGCTGACAGTGGAACAAAGCCTGACCTACACCGCCAAGCTGCGCATTGCACGCGATGCCACCCGCACCGAGATCAAAGCTGCTGTGGCCCACGCCATTGAAGCCGTTGACCTGGGCGGGCGGGAAAAAACGATGATTGCAAACCTTTCCGGCGGGCAGAAAAAGCGGGTTTCCATCGCCATGGAACTGCTGGCTTCGCCCCGGCTGCTGATATTGGACGAGCCCACCAGCGGGCTTTCGCCGGATCTGGACCGCAGCATGATGGAGCTGTGCCGCAAGTTGAGCCACGAAAACTGCACCGTGCTGATGGTTACCCACAACATGTCCAACATCAATCTATGCGATAAGATCGCCTTTTTGGGTACGGGCGGCGTGCTGTGCTATTATGGTTCGCCCGAAGCGATGGATGAATATTTTGATGTGGAACTGACCAGCGATATTTTTGAAAAGCTGCACGACCCCGAACAGGTGGAATATTACCGCCGGAAATACTTTACCAGCCCGGAATTCAATCGCCTTGCAGCGCGGTTCCCGGCAGCAGCCAAGGAGGCGGAAAAACGATGCAAAGCGTAAAAATCGGCAAGCTGCTGCGCCAGCTGGCGGTGCTCATCTCCCGCAATTTTCAGCTGATCTGGAACCAGAAGCTGACCCTTGGCAGCTTGATTTTGCAGGCCCCGCTGATGGTGCTTGTCATCAAGCTGGTGGGGGAGCCGGACTGCTTTACCTCCAACCTGATCAACATCGGCAGCCGCACGGTGCTGTTCATTGTGTGCGCCATGGCTTCCTTTATGGGGCTGCTGAACTCTTACCGCGAGATCTGTAAAGACCGGGAGATTATCTTCCGTGAAGCCAGCGTCGGCGTTTCGCTGCTGGCAACGGTGCTCAGCAAGGCCATCACCCTGTTTCTGGTGGAAGCCGTGCAGGCGGGCATTTTGACGGCAGGTTTTGTGGAGATCATCCATATTCCGCAAAACCACCTGCTGCTGGATACCAATGTAGAAATCTTCATTACGATTTTCCTGCTCATGGCAGCATCCAGTGCCATGGGCCTGCTGGTATCTGCCAGCCTGAAAAGCAGCGAAGCCGCGGTGCTGCTGGTGCTGGTGCTCATCATCGGGCAGGTGGTGTTCAGCGGCGTTATGTTCAGTATGACCGGCGCGCTGACGGCCATCAGCTATATCATTGTCTGCCGCTGGGGCATGGGGGCGCTGGGCGCTTCCACCGATTTGAACGACCGCCTTTCCTGGCTGAAAGCAGGGCTGGACAGCCCGATGTACGATGCCACCGTGCCCAACCTGGTGCACAGCTGGCAGATGCTGGGGTTGATTACCCTGGTGTGCGTGGCGGCGGCATGGCTGGTGTTGTATATTGGGTTCAATCGGAAAAAGGGATAATCGGTACAGCACAATCGGCATTTTTTTCACGGTAGGATAGGGTCACCCAACCCTACCACACATTTGGAATGAAATCATCAGGTTTTAATGGCTGCCCACCCGTAGGGGCGCAGATTGTGCGCCCGCGGGTGTTTGCGGTATTCAGGGGCAGAATATTTGGCAAGGTCCGTCATGCGGGCCGATGCAGGTGTTGTTCCCTGCAAATTTTTAGCCTGGCAGCGGGAAACCTCCCCTCAGGCCGCTTCGCGTCCAGCTCCCCTCTAGGGGGAGCCACCTCAGACCTAAAGTAAGAGATTGGCTCCCCTGGAGGGGAGCTCCGGCGAAAGCCGGTGAGGGGTGGTTCCTCGCGCAGAGCCTGATAAATGAGATTTGTGACTGGGCTCATCCGGCGGCCAATGGGCTGGCCGCCCTACCGTACAGTTACCAACAAAAGGCCTGTAATTTATACGCTCCTCCGGGGCGTCGGGGACGCCGCCCCCTACGGCATAGCAAGGTATATTGCAATTTTTAAATTGTGTATTGTTCCCAGTATTTCGGCAGGGTGGGGTCCCCCGCCCTACTGGCCTGGCAAATATTTCACCGAACCTATGCCCACAAATACAAAAATGCCGCAGCAGACTGTTACATCTGCTGCGGCATTTCTATTTAGGGGTTAATGGGCTGGGTTACAGCTCATTGTTCCGGCTGTGGGATTACTGCCGAATGCCGGTGTTCTTATCGAAATGATAAGTGCGGCCATCGATGACTGCATCGCCCTTAGCCATGGTGCCATAGATCGGGTCGAAATAGTAACGCTTGTCAGCGCTCCAGCCCTTGATCATGTGGCCCTGTGCATCGTAACGGACCCACTTGCCGGTACCATCGGCGCGGTCAGCCCACTGGCCAGCTTCGGATTCCTGATAGACATCCTTGCTGGTGGCTTTCTTGCCCTGGTCAACGGCATCCAGCCAGTACCAAGCGTCGGAAGCCGGGTCATAGATTTCCTTGCCGCGGCCTTCCAGACCCTGGCGAACGCCCTTTTCGTACCAGAAGTCAGCGCCTTTGATGGTCAGCCACTGGCCGTCCAGAGCGATACCGGTGTACTCGTCAAATGCGCAAGGTACACCGTCAATATCGCCTGCGCCCTTAGCCATAGCGCCGGTGATCAGGTCAAAGTAGTAGGTGCCCTTATCGGTCGTCTGCCAGCCCTTGACCATGTGGCCGTTCTCATCGTAACGGACCCACTTGCCGGTGCCATCGGGCTTATCAGCCCACTGGCCGGCGGCGGATTCCTGATAAACGTCCTTGCTGACGGTCATTGCGCCGCCCTGGACAGCATCCAGCCAGTACCAAGCGTCGGAATTGGGATCATAGATCTCTTTGCCGCGGCCGGTGGTACCCTGCTTCACGCCGTTTTCGTACCAGTACTTCTTGCCGTTTTCTTCAACCCAGCCGTTCTTCTCGCCGTACTTGGCGGTGTAGTCCTTGCCGTTGAAGGTGACAGCAGCGGTGGTAACGCCGCTGGTCTGCTTTACAGTTGCATCCACGAACTGTGCGCTTGCGCAGTTCTTATCGGTGCAGGTAAAGACAGCCATTGCGGTAATGGTGGTCTTTTCAGCGGCACCATGAACGGTGCGCTCCTCGGCTTCAATAGCCTCGGTTTCGGTGTTGTCGCCGCCGTTCTCATCCGGAGTGGTGGGTTCGGTGGGCTCAGTAGGTTCAGTAGGCTGAACAGCAGTGAAGGTTGCTTCGATCTTCACATAGTTTTCAGGCATAGTGAAGGTGTAAGTGTTGCTAGCTTCCTTAACCTTGGCTGTAATGTCTGTAGGTTTGTTGCCTTCCTGATAAGAAGCACTAGCCAGCTCATATCCAGCCTCTGCGGTAAAGGTAGCAGTAACATTCTCGCCAACCTTGAAGTACTTCTTGCCGCCCTCAAAGGTAACAGAACCATGTTCAGTCGGTGCAACCTCAACACCATATGCAACGATTTCAAACGTTGCGGTGACAGTTACGTTGTCGGCAGGCATGGTGAAGGTGTAAGTGCCGTCAGCACCATCGGTGCATGCAACTGCAGCACCCTTGCTATCAGCAACTTTCAGGCCGTCCTCAGCCAGCACAGCCTGAGAGTACATAGTCTCATCTGCCTCAACAGTCAGGGTAACGGTATCACCTGCTGCGGCGGTTTCCTTATCAGCGGTTACAGTGCCGTTGGTAGCTTTGTTCACTGTCACAGTGTAGGCTTCCGGTTTCTTTTCGACATACTCTGCAGTGACTTTGACATCAGCTGCGGGCATCTTAAAGGTAGCCTTGCCTTCTGCGTTCGGGGTCAGCTTTTCGGTCTTGGTATCTTCGCCGCTCTTGTAGCTGTAGGTCAGGCTGTCAGCCTTGAGCTGGTAGTTATCAGCTGCCTTAACGGTAACGGTAACTTCGGTGCCTACAACAGCTGCGGTTGCGCTCACCTTGGTTTCGCCGTTCTTGTTCGCAGTGTCTGCCACAGTAACCTTGTATTCCTTAGCAAACTCTGCGCTGACGTTGACAGGGTAAGCAGGCATTGCAAAGGTGTAGGTGTTGGCTTCGGTGCCTTCTGCCACCTTAACGGTCTGCTCGTTGTTGTCAGCGTCTTTGTAAGTAACCTTCAGGCCATTTTCCTTCAGGGCATAACCGGCATCCGGGGTAACCTTAACAGTAACGGTCGCGCCCTCAGCAGCGGTGGCCGGGCTGATTTCCAACTTGCCGTTTGTGGTTTCCGCCTGCTTGACCGCATAGGTCTTAGCGTTCTTTTCAACGCTGATGGTCACATCGCCGTCCGGCATGGTGAAGGTGTAAACCGTCTTAGCCTTTTCGGTGGTAGCCTGGGCTGCGGCTTCGTCCTGCGCTGCTTCCTGAACTTCAGTCAGAGCAACATCGGTATCGCCGTTCTTTGCGGTAACGGTAACGATATCGGTGCCTTCCTTTTCTACGGTCAGGGTAACGGTATCGTCCTTGATGTAGGTGTTGTTGGTGGTGCCCAGGGTCAGGGTAACGCCATCAATCTTGTCCGGCAGGGTTACAGTGTGGGGTACGCTCTCGGTTGCGGTATGGCAGTTGTCGCACAGGTACACATTGCTGCCAACGGACTTGGTTTCCAGCTCGTTCAGCTTCCAGTCATGGCCCTGGGGCAGTGCGCCGTCAGCGTACTTCTTTTCACCCTTGGTCAGGCCGTACTTGTTGGTGCGGGCCTGGGTGTAAGCGGGGGTATCACACCATGCTTCAACGGAAACATCGGTGGTTGCGCCGCTGCTCAGGTCGCTGACCATGTCGGACATCGGCATGGTTTCAACCAGGTTAGCGCACCACATGAACTCTTCGTTCTTGTTCTTCTCGTCAGAGCTGCCCATGTTCTGGTTGTAACTCGGGTTGTAGTTCCAGGACTCGGTCTTGTAGCTCTTACGGTTTGCATAAGAAGTGCCGGAGGCATCGGTCTTGACTTCTGCCTTGCCGTCCACCAGTTCCTTATAGGTGTTGGACAGGTTGGTGCCGACAGAAACGACCAGCTGATCCTTGGTGGTGTTGATGCCGGTGATCACAGTCTGGCCCTGCTGGGTGGTGGTAGCAAAGCTGTAGCTGTCACGCAGGGTCAGGCCCGCCAGAGGATGGTTCTTGAAGGTGCCCAGATACTTCACACTGCTGGTATCCTGGGCGCTATCCATGATAACCATGCTCATGCCGGGAAAGTGGGTATCGGGAACCATGTTGCCGTCCTTATCCTTGGTCAGCTTAATGCCGCCATAGACGGTGTTGTATTCCTTCACTTCTTCCACTGCGCCGGTGGTCGGGTCCATACGGTAGATGGCGTTGTTGACGTTGAAGTACAGCTTGCCATCATACAGTGCGGTAGAGTGTACCAGTGCGGGGTAGATCCGCTTTGCAGCAGCGTCTGCCAGGCACTCGGTGTTCAGGTTGTTTTCAACCTTGGTATGCTTATCTGTTGCACTGGTATCGATCTTATAGATGGTGCCAGCTTCGGCCAGAACCTCGGCATTGCTGTCGTCATCATTGAAGTTGCTGCTGGTTTTCTTCAGATCGTTGTAGTACATCAGGATGATATCAAACGGGTCATCCGTCTTGGTAAAGCTGCTCATGCTGAAGCCGCCGGAGCTGCTGGAATCCTCTTTGCGGATATAGTAGTTCGCAGTACGCGGACGTGCTTCCAGAGTATCGGGGCCCTGGTTCTGCATCTTCTTCATGAACTGCTGCATCTGGGAGTTGTTACCAGAGCTGCCGGAACCAGAGCTGCCGTTGTTGCCGTTCTCGGCCTGCTGGCGGCGCATGTTGTTATACAGGTTCTGGTTGGTCGTGGTATCAACGTAATAGAAGTAATCATTGTCGAAGTAGATGGGGCTGCAGATAGAGGTGAACCAGGTATCCTCGTAGCAGGTATCGGTGTAACGGGTCTCGTTCTTGTTATCCGCCTTGGTGTAAGAGTAATGCGGCTTGCCGTTGTTCAGCACAACATTGCCGTCTTTATCCACATCGGGATTCTTGTTCTTGGTGTAGGTGTAGCCATCGTACAGCGAGTCAATGTAATCATAGTACTTGCTGTAACGGCCTTCCAGACCGGAGGGAGAAACCAGGAAGTTGACATGGCGCAGGTCGCCTGCGTTCTCAACGCGGGTCTGGGCCATGCACTCGGTGTTCACGTCGTCATAGCAGACGTCAACATAGTACCAGTTCTTGTTGGGTTCGCCGGTGGTCATCGTAGCAGAGTTGCTGTCGCCCTGCAGCTTGTTGACCTTGACTGCGTTAAAGTAGTGGACGTTGTTGAACATGCCGCCGCCGAACGCATTACCGGCAACACTGGTATCAGAAGTATCGCAGTAATACAGGATCTGGGCAAAGTCAACAACAGCGTTATCGCCTACTTCATCGGGGGTCTTCCAGCTGCCGTCATCATTCTTATAGATGCTCTTGTTGTCAGGCAAATTCTGGACCATGTAGTTAAATGCAGCTGCATAGCCCAGGCAGATGCAGCCATACTCAACGCCCTTAGCGCCGATCTCGCCGCCCAGCAGGGCACCGAAAGCAGTCGTCTGGATGGGGTCGTTGTTGCCGCCGCCGGTGATATCGCCCATGGAGCCCATATCGAATTCTGCAACCTGGGAGATCCAGTCGTGCAGGATCAGCAGCTTGGTGACATAGTCAGCGTCACCCAGCTTGGCAACCTGTGCCAAGCCTGCATCACGGATGGCTTTCAGAGCTTCGCCATAGTTCATGACGTAAGACATGAACGCCTGCGGCAACATGTTCAGCATGAATGCCATGGTGGTCGGCGGGACATCATCGTTCGGATCAATGCTGCACAATATCTTGATTGCGCCCATGGTGCCGGTGATGCTGCCATCCTCGCCCTGCTTCTGAACGCCCTTGGAGGTCCAGAACGGGGCAACCACGCCGAAGTACTCTGCTTCGTCCTGGTTGAACTGCGACAGCTGGAAGTAGTAGTAGTTCATCTGCGCAGTCGAGACATCGTAAGTATTGGTGACCTGGTTGCCCTGGTCGTCCACATACACGGCAGTCTTCTGGCTGTCGTACAGCAGCAGGCTGTTCTTGCCCTTGTTGTCGCCGCTCTGATAGGTGAAGTTCACCTTGCTTGCGTCAACCGGGTTGTTCTGCATATCGTACCAGTTGCCGCCATCCATTGCGGACACCAGGGTAACGCCGGTGCCGCCGGAGGTGGTATCCAAGGTCGGGGTGCCGCCCACGTTGATGTAGACGGAATTGTCATTCTGGTCTACCACAACGCTGACCGGCATGGTCATTGCCGGCTGGGTTTTGATTTCTTCGCCGCAGACAGCGCACTTGAAGGTGACGCTGGTGCATTCCCAGTCAATGGTAACGGGAGCGCCAGCAGAAATTTTGCCGGTTTCGCTGTCATAGAACAGCTGGGCGTTGCTGTAGTCATCGGCCAGCTTGCCCTCGACCTTCTTCATTTCCCAGTTGAAGGTAGCAACAAAGTTGCCATCTGCATCCTTGGGCACGGCATGGTTCTGGCAGGGCAGGGCGGCAATGTCGTCGGTGCGGGTGGTGGGTTCCTTGTATTCCTTCTTAAGCGGGCTCTTGTCAGCGGGCACGCTGGCAGAGTAAACGGTCTTGCCGGCAGCGCCGGGCTTTGCCTCGGTGGTATCCTTGGTTACGGTGCCTTCTACCTTCTGGTAGGCATCGTCCTTTTCACAGGTATACACAGCGGTGTAAGCCCAGCCGTCATCGGTCTTGGTCCAGTAACCATCGGGGGTTTCCTTCCAGGTATGGGTGTGGCCATCCTCCGGGTTGGTGTCATTCCAGTACCATTTCGGCTCGCCATAGGTATGGCCGTCTGCAGCGGCGCTGGCCGCAAAGGTATCGGAGTTTTCAGCAACGTAAGCCTGTGCGTAGCTGTCAGCCTGCTGCGCAATCACTTCATCATCGCTGTTGGTCATGGACTCCATCGCAGAGGTCATGCCGGAGCTGCCGGTAAAGGTAACGGCGGTCACAACGCCTGCGGCGTTCGTCTCATAGCCCAGGTCGGTAACGGCGCTGGACAGATGATACGTTTTGATGGTGGCAGCCATCACCGATGCCATCTCGTCCTTGTTCAGGCCATAGGCTTCGGTGTTGATCTTGCCGGCTGCGGCGTTGGCGTACATGGCATCGGCCAGTGCATTTTCCAACGCTGCAAGGCTCATGCCCGCCTTGCTCTGTGCAGTCGCTTCCAGCTTGGCATCGTCCTGCTCCAGTTCATGCACTTCGCCCTGGGCAGCCAGCGTTTGGGCTGTCTGCTTGATCAGGTCTGCGGTGCTAGTGAACTTGGGCAGGGACTGCACAGCGCTGGCCGCGCTTGCTGCGCTAGCTGCAACAGACTGCGCTACCGAAGAATCAATCTTGGTAGTTTCGGCTGCTGCGGGAAGCGCCACGCTCTGGGCAACCATGGCTGCTGCCAGCACGGATGCACCAAAACGCTGAAGGTTTTTCTTCATAGTTTTATCCTCCCTTAAGTGTTACTACTTTCCCCTTTTGTGTGAAAAGTGGTACGGCAGATGTGCGGCACTTTGCAGGTGTAGATTGCAAAACGCCTGGTTGTGCTCCCCTCGGTCTGGCGATCCCTTGCCGGGCTGCGGCCTGCTTTTGGGGCTTTTGGCCCCGGCACAGCGGCTGACAAAACGTTGTACCGGCTGCATGCCTTGATCCTGCAAATGATAACCTTTCCGACACCTAGGTATATACATTATATCACAGTTGCCAGAATTTGCATAGTTCATTAGAGCGGTTTCTAGGTAAATTTTTGTCCTTGAATCAACTGAAACCTGTTTTTCGCACATTATTTGCGCTGCGGTGCGGTGACCCTTTGGCGGTACTTATTAACATTTTTGAATGGTTTATTCCTGTTTTTATCAAATGATTAAACATTTACCCCGATAATGTTCTTTGCAATCTCTTAATACAATCATCCGGTATTGTGATCGCGCATTTTTTGCCATTTCGGTTTGGCTTGTTGCTGAGAGATTTGGCAGAGATTGGAGGAAACTTGAAGGGAAAATTGGAGGTTGAGAATTGCCCATTATAAATTGTACCGTAGAGAGCGTTCCTGACTGCTCCGAAAACTTAGGGATAGATCAACCCTTGCCCCTTAACCGCGACCGGAAATACACCTTCCCAAGGTAGGGCGGTGTGAGTGCCCCCTCCTGCTCCACTTTTTCAAAGTTCCGAATGGTGTCCTCTCCCCTATCTACAATTCCTGATGTTTTCATGATGCGTTCCTTGGTCTTCCACACCCGGCCTTTGCCCCCTCCCCGTCCCATAAGTCGTACACAACAAAAAGGCCCCTGCCTTAACAGCAGGAGCCTTGAAAGCTATATCACAAGCCGAAAATTACTTCTCGATCTTGGAAACAACGCCGGAACCAACAGTGTGGCCGCCTTCGCGGATAGCGAAACGCATGCCTTCTTCCATGGCAACCGGGGTGATCAGCTCAACGTGCATATCAACGTTGTCGCCGGGCATGCACATCTCAGTGCCTTCGGGCAGGGTGATGATGCCGGTAACGTCGGTGGTACGGAAGTAGAACTGAGGACGATAGTTGTTGAAGAACGGGGTATGACGGCCGCCTTCTTCCTTCTTCAGGACGTAAACATGGCCATCGAAAGTGGTGTGGGGATGAACAGAGCCGGGAACAGCCAGAACCTGGCCACGCTCGATCTGGTCACGGTCAATACCACGCAGCAGAGCGCCGATGTTGTCGCCAGCCTGAGCGAACTCGAGGCTCTTGCGGAACATTTCCAGACCAGTGATGGTGGTGGTCAGCTTTTCTTCCTTCAGACCAACGATTTCCATCTGATCGCCGACATGAGCAGTACCACGCTCAACACGACCGGTAGCAACGGTGCCACGGCCGGAGATGGTCATAACGTCCTCAACGGGCATCAGGAACGGCTTATCAGCAGCACGGTCCGGGGTCGGGATGTAGCTGTCAACAGCGTCCATCAGCTCCCAAATGCACTTGTATTCCGGAGCATCGGGATCCTTGGAAGTGCTCTCCAGAGCCTTCAGAGCGGAACCACGGATGATCGGGGTGTTGTCGCCGTCGAAATCCTGGCTGTCCAGCAGTTCGCGAACTTCCATTTCGACCAGGTCGAGCAGCTCTTCGTCGTCAACCATATCGCACTTGTTCAGGAACACAACGATCTTGGGCACGCCAACCTGACGAGCCAGCAGGATGTGCTCACGGGTCTGCGGCATCGGGCCATCGGTTGCAGCAACAACCAGGATAGCGCCGTCCATCTGAGCAGCACCGGTGATCATGTTCTTGATGTAGTCAGCATGGCCCGGGCAGTCAACGTGGGCATAGTGACGCTTCGCGGTGTGGTACTCAACGTGAGCGGTGTTGATCGTGATACCACGAGCCTTCTCTTCAGGAGCCTTATCGATGCTGGAGTAATCCATGAAATCGGCGTCGCCCTTCAGAGCCAGAACCTTGGTGATAGCGGCAGTCAGAGTGGTCTTGCCGTGGTCAACGTGACCGATGGTACCGATGTTGACATGCTCCAAAGAGCGGTCAAATTTTTCCTTTTCAGCCATTGGAAGTATCCTCCTTTAATTCAAACAGATAAAATAGCCTGTTGTAAGGCTATCATACTAGATTTTTCAAGAAAAATCAAGTATTTTGCGCGAATTTGTGCAGAATCAGCCCTTATTGCGCTCGGTCATGATCTTATCTGCAACACTCTTGGGAACCTGCTGGTAATCAGCCGGCTCCATGGAGTACTGGCCACGGCCCTGGGTCTTGGAACGCAGGTCAGTAGCGTAACCGAACATCTCGGACAGAGGAACCATAGCGGTGACACGGGCAGTGCCATCAGTGGATTCCTGGTTCTGGATCGCGCCGCGGCGGCTGTTCAAGTCGCCAATGACGTTGCCCATATACTCGTCAGGAACAACAACGTCAACCTTCATGATGGGCTCCATAATGACGGGATCAGCCTTCTTCATAGCATCCTTGAATGCCATGGAGCCGGCGATGGAGAACGCCATTTCAGAGGAGTCAACTTCATGATAGGAGCCGTCCCACAGAGTGACCTTGACATCCACGACGGGATAGCCAGCCAGAATGCCGGACTTCATCGCGCCCTGGATACCGTTGTCAACAGCGGGGATGTATTCCTTCGGGATAGCGCCGCCAACAATACCGTTGACAAACTCATAACCCTTACCCGGGTTGGGCTCAATCTTGATCTTAACGTGACCATACTGGCCCTTACCACCGGACTGACGTGCGTACTTGGTTTCCTGGTTAGCATCCTTGCGGATGGTTTCACGGTAGGCAACCTGAGGTGCGCCAACGTTAGCTTCGACCTTAAACTCTCGGAGCAGACGGTCCACGATGATTTCCAGGTGGAGCTCGCCCATGCCGGCGATGATGGTCTGACCGGTTTCTTCATCGGTCCAGGTACGGAAAGTCGGGTCCTCTTCAGCCAGCTTAGACAGGGCAATACCCATCTTCTCGCTGCCAGCCTTGGTCTTGGGCTCGATGGCAACGCGGATAACCGGCTCGGGGAAGTTCATGGACTCGAGGATGATGGGATGCTTCTCATCGCACAGGGTATCACCAGTGGTGGTGTTCTTCAGACCAACAGCAGCGGCGATATCGCCAGCGTAGCAGATGTCGATATCCTTACGGTTGTTTGCATGCATCTGCAGGATACGGCCGATACGCTCGTCCTGATCCTTAACAGAGTTGTAAACAGTGGTGCCAGCCTCAACGGTACCAGAGTACACGCGGAAGAAGCACAGCTTACCGACATACGGGTCAGTCATAATCTTGAATGCCAGTGCAGAGAACGGCTGATCATCGGAAGAAGTGCGATCTTCTTCCTCGCCAGTCTCCGGGTTGGTGCCCTTGATGGCCGCAACGTCGGTCGGAGCAGGCATATAATCAACGATTGCATCCAACAGTTTCTGAACGCCACGGTTCTTGTAAGAAGAGCCGCAGACAACAGGAACGATCTCGTTGGAAATAGTAGCCTTACGCAGAGCAGCCTTGATTTCCCCCTTGGTCAGCTCTTCGCCTTCCAGGTACTTCATCATCAGCTCTTCGTCGGTCTCAGCAACAGCTTCGATCAGCTTGTCATGATATTCCTGAGCCTGTTCTTTCAGGTCTTCAGGAATTTCCTCAACGCGCACATCATTGCCCATATCATCATAGTAGATATCGGCTTTCATGTCGATCAGATCGATGATGCCGCGGAAAGTGTCTTCCTGGCCGACAGGCAGCTGGATAGGCACACCGTTGGCATGCAGACGATCATGCATCATCTGTACGCAGCGGAAGAAGTCAGCACCCATGGTATCCATCTTGTTGACGTAAACCATGCGGGGAACCTTGTACTCGTCAGCCTGGCGCCAAACGGTTTCAGACTGAGGCTCAACGCCACCCTTTGCGGCCAGAACAGTAACAGAACCGTCCAGAACACGCAGAGAACGCTGAACTTCAACAGTAAAGTCAACGTGGCCCGGGGTGTCGATGATGTTGATACGATGACGGTTCTTTTTGAACAGAGCCGGATCGTGCTGGGTCTCGGTGTGGCTCCAGTAGCAGGTGGTTGCAGCGGAAGTGATGGTAATACCACGTTCCTGTTCCTGCTCCATCCAGTCCATCGTGGCAGCGCCGTCATGAACTTCGCCGATCTTATGGTTAATACCGGTGTAGTACAGAATGCGCTCGGTGGTGGTGGTCTTGCCTGCGTCGATGTGGGCCATGATACCGATATTTCGGGTCATTTGCAGGGATACGTCTCTCGGCGTTGCCATGGCTTAAACCTCCTCAGTAAGCAGATCAATAACGGTAATGCGCGAAAGCCTTGTTGGCTTCTGCCATCTTGTGGGTATCTTCGCGCTTCTTGACAGCGCCGCCAACGTTGTTGGTAGCGTCGATGATCTCGGCGGCCAGGCGAGCGGACATGGTCTTTTCACCACGGCTGCGGCTGTACAGAGTCAGCCAGCGCAGGCCGAGGGTCTCGCGGCGGGCGGGGCTGACCTCCAGGGGAACCTGGTAGGTGGAGCCGCCGACACGGCGGGCCTTAACTTCGAGGCTGGGCATGATGTTTTCCATGGCCTTCTCGAACATTTCGAGAGGATCGTTGCCGGTCTTCTCTTTGACAGTCTCAAAAGCTTCGTAAACGATCTTCTGAGCGACGCCCTTCTTGCCATCCAGCATGATGCTGTTGACCAGACGGGTGACGAGCTTGGAATTGTAAATAGGATCAGCCAGAACTTCGCGCTTTGCGATTTTACCTCTTCTGGGCATCTTTCTTCCCTCCTTCACATTAATGATATCATCGGTACTCGAAAGTTAAAGAAAACTCCCGTTATGCCACAAAAGGGTCAGCTGACCATTTTATGGCGAAAAGATGTTTCCTTACTTCTTGGCACCGGCCTTGGGACGCTTTGCGCCGTATTTGCTGCGAGCCTGGTTACGGTTTGCAACACCCTGAGTATCCAGAGTACCACGGATGATGTGGTAACGGACACCGGGCAGGTCCTTAACACGACCGCCACGGATCAGGACAACGCTGTGCTCCTGCAGGTTATGGCCGATACCAGGAATGTAGGAGGTGACCTCGATACCATTCGTCAGGCGGACACGGGCAACTTTACGCAGAGCAGAGTTGGGCTTTTTGGGGGTCATGGTACGAACAGCGGTGCAAACACCACGCTTCTGGGGGCTGTTCATGGTGGTGTACTGCTTCTTCTGGGAGTTGTAGCTCTTCTGAAGGGCAGGAGCAGTGCTCTTGGTTACCAGGACCTCACGGCCTTTGCGTACGAGCTGGTTAAAAGTAGGCATTTCTTTTCTCCTTTCTTGATTATTCCGCGCAGTTTTTTGCGGGGGTTGTGCTTCCATTTTGGCCGCACTTGACCCCTTAACTCACGCATTTATTATAATAGCGGATAAACCACGCTCTGTCAAGAGTATTCACAAAAAATATTTCAAATAATCGTGCAAGATGCTGATTTTCTGCACTGGGGGTTCTAATTGTGCGCTTAAGGTGTATCTGAAAACAAAGAATCAGATACACCCTCGGACTTTCCCCTGCTTATTTTGCAGCTTCCAGCTGTGCCACGCAGGCTTCGGCTTCGTCCAGAATGCGGCCGAACTTATCCAGGGCAGCATCCACCGGGGCGGGGGTGGTCAAGTCCACACCGGCATGGCGCAGCTCATCCAGCGGGTAAGCGCTGCCGCCCATGTGCAGGAACTCCAGGTACTTCTTAACAGCCGGTTCGCCGTTCTTCAGGATGCCCTCGGACAATGCCACGGCAGTGGAATAGCCGGTTGCATACTTATAAACATAGAACGGGCGGTAGAAGTGCGGGATGCGTGCCCACTCGTACTGTACTTCGTCATCCACAACCAGCTCCGGTCCAAAGTAGTCCACAATGAGCTTCTTGTACAGATTGTTCAGGGCGGCGGGGTTCAGGGCTTCGCCGCGCTCGGCCATGGCGTGGGCATCGCGCTCAAACTCGGCAAACATCGTCTGGCGGTAGACGGTTCCCTTGAAATTTTCGAGGTACTGATTCAGCAGGGCCAGGCGGGTTGCGGGATCCTGGTTCTTTTCTGCCAGCAGGTGCTCAATGAGCAGGTTCTCGTTGACGGTGGAAGCGACCTCTGCGACAAACAGGGTATAGTCGGCATACTGGGCAGGCTGGGTATGGCGGCTGAACCAGCTGTGCATGCTGTGGCCCATCTCATGCGCAATGGTGGAAACGCTGTCCAGCGTACCGGTAAAGTTGCACATGATATAGGGGTTGGAATCATAGCTGCCGCCGGAGTAAGCGCCGCCGCTCTTGCCCTTGTTGGGGAACACATCGATCCAGCGCTCGGCAAAGCCCTTGCGAACGATGGTGCCGTACTCTTCGCCCAGCGGTGCAACGGCATCCAGAACCATCTGCTTGGCCTGGTCATAGGTGTAATGGGCGCTGACGCCCTTGGTCAGCGGGGCGTACACATCATAGTAGTGCAGCTCGTCCACACCCAGGATGCGCTTGCGCAGAGCAACATAGCGGTACATATCCGGCAGGTGCTTGCGCACAGTAGCCACCAGGTTATCATAGACCTGGCCGGGCACGTTCTCCCCTGCCATGGACATGGCGCGGGAAGATTCATAATGACGGACGGAGGCTTCGGCGGTAGCGGTCTTGACAGCGCCGGAGTAAGAGGCAGCCAGCGTGTTGATGTGCTGGCGGAAGCTCTTGTAGTAGCTTTCAAAGGCATTCTTGCGCAGCACGCGGTCATTGGAGGTTTGCAGCAGGATGTAGTTGGAAGCGGTCAGCTCCACATCGTTGCCCTCGCCATCCTTGACGGAATCGAACACCATGTCGGCGTCTTCCAGGTTATCGGCAACATTTTTCGGGGTGCCGAATGCCTCACCGAAAGCAGCCAGCAGCTTTTCTTCCGGGGCGGTCAGGGTGTGAGGCTTTGCACGCAGCAGGTCTTCCAGAGCAAAACGATAGGGGGCAACCTGCTCGTCAGCCATGATGGCATCCAGGGTTTCCTGCGGCAGTGCCAGGATTTCCGGCTGAGCATAGGCGATGGTACCGACAGCCTTTACATATTTGGCGGTAGCGCGGGCATCCATGCTCTGGGCGTCATCAGCACGGGTATCCTCGCTCAGACGCAGGCTGGTGTAGACAGCCAGGTTTTCCAGTTCACGGAACACGCCGATTTCTGCATCATAAAATTCACGAATGCTGGCAGCGTTGTTCAGCTTGCCCTCCCAGGCAGCCAAAGCTTCAATTTTGGGGTCAATGGCGGCAAAAGCCTTTTCCCATTCCGCATCGCTGGCGTACATTTTGGTCAGGTCCCACTGGTACTGCGGGTCCATCTCTTTGCGTTCTTTCAATGCTTCCGACATGGCGGATTCTCCTTTTCTATATGGTGTCTTTCTGAGCCTGTCAGGGAAGCGTTCTCCCCTGCCCTCCATGCAGGCACCATTCATCCTGCACAGACAAACCCAGTATAAAAGTATTATACACCAAATGTTAGAAAAAACAAATCCGTTTTTATTTAAGGCAATACCGCACAATTCCCGCCTTACGGCTTAAGCACCGCTCCGACGGCTGCGGCACGGCATCTGCGTTGCCAAAATGCT
>OMBK01000560.1_pt1 | contig 18722 bp, 20 predicted proteins | sample 1644881 | NCBI WGS metagenome assembly OMBK01 (sample SAMEA103958132, study PRJEB25191) | human gut metagenome | biome: human-associated habitat [ENVO:00009003]; feature: intestine environment [ENVO:2100002]; material: feces | place: Germany | collected 2013/2015
CAACATCTGCTCTGTCGTCATTCTTGTGGCGATCAGGGACTGATGTGCATCTCTTAAGATTGTTTCTGTTATTTTTATTGGTTTTGCCATAATATTTTCCTCCTTACACTCCAAAGATCGCCATAAATGTACCTGCTGCAACCGCTGTTCCAATAACTCCGGCTACGTTTGGTCCCATTGCATGCATCAATAAATAATTTGACTTATCTTCTTCAAGACCAATCTTATGCACAACTCGCGCAGCCATTGGCACGGCTGATACTCCTGCAGCACCAATCATCGGATTAATCTTGCCTTTTGATAATTTACACATCACTTTACCTACAAGTACGCCTCCGGCAGTTGCAAAACTAAAAGCAATCATACCAAGTACTAAAATTAAGCCAAAATTAAGGGCTTGACTAAGTTCCGTAAGCATTGCGGTAGCACCTACTGCAAGACCCAAAATAATTGTGATAACATAAAGAAGTGTTTTAGCTGAAGCATCAACTAAATTCGGAACAACACCAGATTCTTTAATCAAATTTCCAAGCATAAGCATTCCAATTAAAGCTGCACATGATGGAATTAAAATAATAACAATAACCATTACAGCAATCGGAAAAATAATTTTTTCTCTTCTTGAAACCACTCTTGATTCAACCATTTTAATTTGACGTTCCTTTTTACTAGTAAGAGCCTTAATAATAGGTGGTTGAATAACGGGTACTAATGCCATATAGGAATAGGCAACAACCGCAATCGAAGCACATAACATTGCACCACCATCTGCACCTGTTAATAACTTATTTGATAAGAAAATAGCAGTAGGTCCATCAGCACCACCAATGATACCAATTGATGAAGCCTCTAACGCATTGAAACCAAAAAGGATTGCACCTAAAAAGGTAATAAAAATACCAAGTTGAGCAGCTGCTCCTAAAAGTAAACTACTAGGACGTGAAATGAGTGGTCCAAAATCAGTAGTTGCTCCAATTCCAAGAAAAATCAGTGGTGGAAAAATTTCCCATTCAATTCCTTTATGGAATGAATATAATAGTCCTAAAGATTCACCATTTGTACCATCATTATATAGAGCTGGTGCTAAATTAACAAGCAACATACCAACTCCAATAGGAATTAATAAATATGGTTCGAAACCTTTGGTAATTGCAAGATATATTAATAAACATGCAACCAAAATCATAATTAATCTTAACAAGAAACTTGTAGCATTAAATGAACCATTATCTAAAAATCCCATTTGGCCAAAGAAATTTTTAAATAATTCACCAATCATAAATTATTACCCAATTACTACTAAAAGTTGACCATTTTGAACTGAATCGCCTTTAGAAACAGCAATGGATTGAATCACGCCAGCCGTATCTGCAACAACTTCATTTTCAAGTTTCATAGCCTCTAAAATACAAATAACATCACCAACATTTACGCTATCTCCTACTTTAACTTTCACATCTAAAATAGTACCAGCCATTGGAGCTTTTAAATCTGTACCTGCACCATTTGATACAACTGGAGTATTTTTTTCTTCTGTTACTGGTGCTTTAGAAGGGGTAGTAATTGTAGCATTACTTTCAGTAACACTTTCTACTTCTACTTCGTAAACCTTACCATTTACTTTAACTTTATAAACTTTCATGTTTTTTCTCCTTATCCTATTTGTTTAACCGAAACAACTCTAACATTCTCATGTGTTTCATTACGATATGCAATCGTCGCTACAAGTGTGGCAACCATCATATCATCATCAGTAATATCTGCCATTGTAAAAACTTTTTTAGGGGTATTTACAATCGTATTATTTTCTTTTGTATTAACTTTTTCATTACTAGTTTTTGGTGCTAAATATTTAAATAGTGAAACAACACCCCAAAGAAGTGCAAGCATCAAAAATACAATTAATATACATACAAGAGCAACCAAGCATGCATCAGCAAATGTGATATATCTTGCATACAAAATATTGGCACTTTGATTATTATTAAATTTCAAATGATAATAGCCCATTTCATTATTAGTCGAAACTCTTGTACCTTTTTGGAAATCATTTGTTGTATACCATCCAGCAAAAGTTAATCCATCATTTGCTATTTCAGGATAAGAATAGACCTTTGTTGTTTGATTTACTTTACTATCTTCTACAAATATAATTTCATATTCACCTTGAGGAATAGTTGATCCTGGTAAATATAGAACAGCAGTCTTATTATCTATATCATTTTTGAGATATCCTACAAATGTATATCCTTCTTTGACTTCAACAACTACTTCCCCATTTTCAGTAAAATTCTTTTTATCAAATGTTGGTCTTTCCTCTTTACATCCCGAAATAACAAGTGTAAAGGTTAAGATGATAAACATTGATATAAATCTGATAACTTTTTTCATAATTCACCTAACCAATTAATACATCAAATTCTTCTACTTCATCTTGTAATGTTGGTGCATTACGATTTTCTAAGAATTTTACTGCAACATTTTCAAATAATGCACATGATAAAACATCTTCATCTGATTTTACAATATTTGCATATTTTGCTTTCATCGCATCAAATTCAGGTGCAATATCATCGGCTGGACGATGCGTAATCACTAAAGCATCACCAATAATTTTTTTACGAATATCTTCATCAATTGAAGCAGGAGCTTTGCCATATTCGCCTTTTAAATATGCCTTAACCTCAGCAGGACTCATCTTATATCGTTCACCACTAATAACATTCATAACAGCTTGTGTACCAACCATTTGTGAAAGGGGGGTAACAAGAGGAGGATAACCTAAATCTTTTCGCACTTTTGGTACTTCCTGAAGTACTTCATAGAAACGATGTTCTGCATGCTGCTCCTTGCCCTTTTAACTGACTCATCAAATTAGAAAGCATACCACCAGGAACCTGATACTTTAAAATATTGGGATTGGTAGTTAAAGCTTTAGGATTTAATCCACCATTAGCAAGAAAACGATCTTTGACAATAGTTAATTTATCGCATGCCTTTTTAAGATATTCTAAATTTAATTTTGGATCATATGGAGTTCCTTGAAGTACATATTCTAAAGCCTCCGTACATGGTTGACTTGTACCTCCTGAAAGTGGCGATAAAGCAGTATCAACAATATCAATACCCGCTTCAATAGCTCTCATCACTGTCATTTCAGCAACACCACCAGTACAATGTGTATGCAATTCAAGTGGAAGTTTAACAGCTGCTTTCATTTTTGATATCAATTCATAGGCATCGGCTGGAAGTAATACTCCTGCCATGTCTTTGATACAAATAGAATCAGCCCCCATTTTTTCAACATCTTTAGCCAGTGATACATAATAATCAATAGTATGTACGGGACTTGTTGTATAAGATAAGGCGATTTGGCAGTGACCGCCATACTGTTTTTTATATTTATTCGTAGCATCAACTGCACTTTTTAAATTACGTAAATCATTTAAGGCATCAAAAACACGAATAATATCAATTCCATTTTCTAATGATTTTTGAACAAACTTTTCAACAAGTTCATCTGAATAATGGCGATATCCTAAAATATTTTGTCCCCTAAATAACATTTGTAATTTAGTATTAGGACAAGCTTTACGAATTGCTCGTAATCTTTCCCATGGATCTTCATTTAAGAAACGAAGACATGCATCAAAGGTTGCTCCTCCCCAAACTTCTAAAGCATAATACCCAGCCTTATCTAAAAGACTTGCAATTGGTAAAATATCTTCTGTCGTAAGACGAGTAGCAAGAAGTGATTGATGCCCATCTCTTAAACAAGTATCAACGATTTTAACACTCATTGTGATTCTCCTTCAAAAAATTTTATGCTATAAATTAGCATTCAGTAGTAACTTTTTTAATTGCTTCTACTGCATCAGTAGGTAATTCTTCACGTGTACCTTTTAAACTATTCACATAATCAAGTCTTGATGCCATTTGATTTTTAACAAGTTCAAGATATTCTTTATCACTAAAGTTTACTTCATATCCTTCAAGTGGTAAATATTCAAGTTGTGTAAATGGTCCAAATGGAACAAATTTTGCTTGATGTTGAACAATTTCTTCAATTAAACCAAGCGTAACTTTTGGTGTAACTTTTGTATCTAAGAAGAAACCAGTATTGATAATATAGCAATCAACATGCTTTTCTTCAAATAATTGTTTAAAATGTTCATAATCCTTATGTAATTCGTATAATCTAAATGGATTAGCATATGGAACGAAAACAAGTTTATTCAATTCATCCGCTGATACTTGTTCAGCAGTAGAACGCATTGTAGCAAGAGTTGCACCCATAACTGATGCTAAAGCAGGATCATTTACTTTTACAACAGGAGGAAGTGATTTATCTTTCATAATCCAAAAGATAGCATCAACCGGAGTATTAAATGCATATTCACGATTTCCTGTTGCAAGAACTGATTTAACAGTACGACCATTACCATTACAAATATCTTCAGTCACTGGTACAAGTTTCCCCTCATTGTTGCGAGTGGCACCACAATTTTGAATAGTCAAGAAATATTTTGATTGAGGATTGTCTAGTGGATAATCTTGAGTTTTATCAAAATATGATTGTTCAAGTGAAATGGAAGAACAATCTTTATTAGAAATAATAAATGCATCATCATGTAAAACAGTTGTGTCAAGTTTACCACCATGATCTGATAAAGTAATTGTTGATTTACCAGAACCAGATAGACCAAATACACCAATGACAGTTGATGAACCATCTTTGAAATTAAAGCGTTTTTGTCCACCATGGCATGCAGTATAACCATTTCTCTCCGCAATACTCCAAGCAAGTGTCAATGTACCTTTCTTATGTTCACCAAAATATCTCATACCACAAATCATAGCACAATTGTGAGCTTGATCAAATAAAGCAAGTCCTTCTGGGAAACGATCTGTATACATATCTGGATCAGAATAAATATAGATATCCCCTTCATCTAAAACAAGAGAATCATGATACATTTTAGTATATTCTTCATTAACAGTTTGGAAATTTAAAATCCAAGAATATAAGGTATTTTCATATCCTTCTGGTACTAATAAATGGGCTTTTAACATAAATTTCTTATCAAGACCTACATATGCCATAGCGTGATACATCTTTTTATTGCGTGATGCAAATACAACTTCACGAACATATCCAGCATATTCTTCAACATTCGTTTCATCTACTAAACGGCGTAATTTTGCTTGACGTCCTGTTACTTTCCCATCATTATAAAGTAAAACTTTAGCATCTTTAGGTAATCCAAATTTTTCAGGATTTACAATGGGTTGATCAGTTACAATTGTTCCACTTGAATTTTTTGCAAGTTCATACGCTTGTGCTAAAGATGTTACTTCAACAACATTGTTACGATAAAATGCACTTTCAATTGTTGTACGGATACGGCTGAATACCTTTTTGTTATGAGCACCGATTTCACTCATAGGTAAATTGTTTTTTGTTGCCATATTGGCCTCCTCTTCTATTTATATATTTTTTATTTTTAAACTATTTAAAAACGCAAAAAGCATACTGATGTATACCCTTTGCGCTAGCAATTTTGATATATGTGTGCATAATATAATATACATCAAACACTTTTTTGAATTTAGTAAATTTAGTCTTTCATCAAAAAAACCAAATTCTTCAAATTTATTATATCATACCTACTTTTTTAATTCAATGGAATTGCTTAATAGGCAATCCTACTTTTATATGTGAGTTATATAAAAAAGATATATCTAAATATCTTTTCTTGATTGATCACATAATATTTGAAAATATCCAGCAACTCCAATCATGGCAGCATTATCCGTACAATTTTTAATTGAAGGAACAGTAAACTTCTTATTTAATTTGGCTACCTCTTCTTTCATTTTCTGTCTTAAGCCCGAGTTAGCAGCAACCCCTCCGGCAATTATTACTTGCTTTGCTTGATATTCTTGTGCAGCTCTAATTGTTTTTGATACCAAAACATCAATTACTGCATCTTGAAAACTTGCAGCAAGATTATAATAATCCAATTTTTCACCTTTTATTTTGCATTTGTTATAAAGGTTGATTACCGCTGACTTTAAACCAGAAAAACTAAAATCATAACTATCTTTTGCAAGTTTTATATGGGGAAGAACATAGGTTGGCTTGCCAAGTTTTGCCATCTTATCAATAACAGGACCACCAGGATAACCGACTTCTACAACACGAGCAACTTTATCATAGGCCTCTCCTACAGCATCATCTAACGTCTGACCTAATATTTCAAAATCAAAATGATTTTTCATCAAAACTAGTTCAGTGTGACCGCCAGAAACAACAAGAGCGATTAAAGGAAAAACAAAATCATCCTCTAAATAGTTTGCATAAATATGACCATAGATATGATTCACCATAACAACCTCTATATGATAAGCAAGGCCAATCGCTTTTGCCGCATTCACACCAACCATCAAAGAACCAATTAATCCCGGTTCACTAGTTACCGCAATTTTGTCAATATCAACATAATTCAATTGAGCCTCTTTCATTGCCACATCAATTACATAAGTAATTTTTTCAATATGGTGTCTACTAGCAACCTCAGGCACAACCCCACCATACATTTTATGAATTTCAATTTGTGTATAAACAACATTGCATAAAACCTTTTTGCCATCTTCTACAATGGCAACGCTTGTTTCATCACAACTCGATTCAATTGCTAATATTTTCATATATACTCCTTCATATAAACTAAAGCATCCTCTTGATTGCTATAATAATTTGTTCTTTTATAAAGTAGATAAAAACCATTTTTTTGATAAAAACAAATGGCTTTTTGATTAGATGCACGAACCTCTAACGTTATTTTTTTTAAAGATGGCAAATCTTCTTTGATTTTATTCAATAATTTTTGACCAATTCCTTGACGTTGATATGCTTCATCAACAACAAAATTTAAAATTTCCGCCTCATCTAAATAAGCATATCTACCAATATAACCTACAATTGTATCATGAATTGTAGCTACATAAAATTTAGCAATTTTAGAATCACACTCTTCTTCTAAGATTTCTTTACCCAAAGATTCCCCTAAAAAGGTTTCTTCTAAATAAACTACCCTATCAATATCTTCTTTTTTTAATTCTCTAATTTCAACCATTGATTTCACTTCTTAAATAATTAGGAACATATTGAAAAATATCTTCTTCTTTATATAAATTTTGTTCAAACAAATAGGTAGACAATTGTTTAGTTTGAAATAAGTCTGCACTAACCTCAATCACCTTATACTCTTTTAAAGGCTCTAATAATGCATCATGTGAAAAGGTATCCTCACTTTCAAAAGTAATTTTTTGATGCATAATGGAAGCCAATTTATAATAACTATGATTCTTTTTGGCAATTATTCTTACCAAAAATTTCCCATTATTATTTATATTAGATACCATCATTAAATCTAAAGAAGAAAAACTATATAACTTTAAATTTTTAACAAGAGCCAATACTTTAGCAATCGTTCCCGAAATTCTTACACCCGTATAAGAACCAGGTCCTCTGCCAACAAAGATACTATCTAAATCATCAACATTCAAATTATTTTTTAATAGAAAAGCCTCTAAATAATCAATAATTGTTTCTGAATGTTTCTGTTTGCCATCTCTTACTAAACTATCGATTTCTTGATGATTATCATATAAAGCAAGATATAAATAATTTGTCGAACTATCCATAAATAATTTCATATTTTTCACCTATTTTATCAACTACCATATGAGGAAAATTTTTAAGAATGACTTTTCTTGTATTCTCATCTAACTGATATATATCAATAAACCATGTATCATCTGGCAATAAGTCATCAATAATACTTGCCCATTCAATAACTGTTAATCCTTTTTGATAAAAATATTCCTCTAATTCAAAATCATTGCTACTATTACTTAAGCGATAAACATCTAAATGATAGAGTTTATCAATTCCATTCACTTTTTTTCTTGCATCATATATTTTCATAATTGTAAAGGTCGGACTATTGATTACCTTTTCAACATCAAGAGCCCTACCAATCCCTTTTGTAAATGTTGTTTTGCCCGCACCTAAATCACCATTTAAAGCGATGATGGTAGATGGTTGGGCAAAACAAGTAATATCATATGCAAGGCATTGCATTTGTTCGATACTACTAATTTTTAGTACTAAATTTTTCATGAACCTTTTTCCTCTAAATATTCTAAAATTCCAAGATATATCATTAACGATATTTTTCTTAATTGCTCATCATCTGTTAATTTTTCCAAATCACTTTCATTGGTTAAAAATCCTAATTCTACCAAACAACCAACTTTCTGTGTATTATCAAGTAAATATTTTCCACTAATATCTTTAGGAACCCTTTTATTAGTCGAATCAACTAGATACAAGTAGTTCATAATTTTACTTGCTAGAAGGAGATTATCCTCTAAATTTTTGTTATAAAAAGTTTGTGCTCCTTTGACTGATGAAGAAGGATAAGCATTTGCATGAATAGATATATATATATCACAAGCAGAATCATTAATCAAACTAACTCTTTTTAAAATATCATCGCGTTTAGATTTTGCTAAAGCCTCATCTTTTGATCTTGTCAATTTTACTTTTAAACCAGTCTTTTTAAAATAGGCTTCTAAATATAAACATACTTTTAATGTAATATCTTTTTCAATTATAGTTTTGTCAAGTGACGTAGCTCCACCATCAAAACCACCATGACCTGCATCAATATAAATAAAATGCGTTTTTTCATTAGATATTGCTACAACCTTTTTAACTGAAAAGAACGTAATACATACTAAAATAGCAAAAAGTAAAAATAAAATGTTTTTTTTCAATTTTTTCAAAATCTCACCTATTGACATTTTATTTTCATAAAGCAACTTTATGCGTGGTTTACTTAAAAAAATCCATTAAAATATTTTCAAGTTCATTTTTTTGTTCTTGTGTTAATGGTGGTAAAACACCATTCTCATTTTTGATATGATCTTGCGTAGTATTTAAATGATATTTGACCATTATTCCCCTATCTACTTTCACAAATGTTGGTGCATTAAGACGATTATTACTTAAATCAAGAGCCTCCTTGAAATAATTATTTTCAAGTTCAAGATATAAGTCATGACCATTTGCTTTTTCATTATCCCGAATTTCTTTGATACACAAATAGTAAACAACCTCAACAGCAGCATCTTTAGCAACTTCATTTAAAACGGGCATTAAAGCTTGACACCATGGACATTCAGGAAACCCCATTACCAAATAAAAGGATTCCTTATCCTCTAACATTGTAATCACATCATCAATTTGCACTTCTTTATATATATGATTTTTATCATTCAATGACGGATAATCTTTCATTATATTCCTCTTTTTACATCCTATTAGGGTTAAAGTAAAACATATCGCCAATATGATTCCTACTATCTTCTTATTCATTTTTGTCTTCCTTATATTCTTCAATCCATTCGGGTAATTTTTCCGCAAGCGGTTCAAAATCAATTTTATACTCTGGTATTTTGCATCTAATCCCTCTGGTTTTGTGAAGTTGTTTATAACTTAGTTTTATACGATGATTTTCCTCATCAACCTCTAAAACCTTTAATCTTAATTCTTGACCTACCTTTACAAAATCATTGATATTTTTAACATAATTGTCTGAAAATTCTGAAATATGTACAAGGCCATCATACTCTCCTACCACAACAAAAGCACCATAGCCTAAAATATTCGTAATTTTACCATTTACAATATCTCCTGGTTTCATATGCTTTCCTCTTCTACTACTTCTACACCAATGACGCCTGGCACTTCTTCTAATAACAATGCCTCAACGCTATTGGTGATTGTATCATCACTTGATGAACAGCCAATACAAGCTCCAAGAAGTCTAACATAAACAATACCATCTTCAAATTTAACAAAATCTAAATCACCACCATCGGCATTCAGATAGGGTCTTAATTTTTTAATTGTTTGTTTTATTAATTTAATTGTTTTATCGTTATTCATTTACATTCACCTTTTTCTTTATTATTATACACCATTTTATTTATTTTAGGTTAAAATTTGTTTTTCATTTTACTTTTGTATAATTAAAGTATCTTTTTCATATATATTAATATGAATAATCAATCAACCCAAACTTATACAAGACTCAAATTTGAAGACAATTTATCTATTATTTTTATTATACTAAATCTTTTAAATATTAGAGCAAATGCAATTATTGAAAACGCAATTCTTACCGGCGATATTTCACAAATTTCTAATGCCCTAAAAATATATCGCTTGATTATAGTCATTTCCATCTTATTATATATATATTTTGTTAAAAGAAATTATGAGTTTTATATTGAAAGCAAACAAAAAGTAAACTACGACAATACGCTAGAAAAAATAAGATTAACAGGAAGTGTTTTTATTTTAGTCGGAACGATTCTTCTTGGTTATACTATTTTTAAAGAAAAAACTCCAGAAGGAGAAGCTGAGGTTGCATAAATACTATGATTAAATATAATCAATCATGTGAATATCTTAAAAATTAAAAAAATACAATATCATTTTTCATTGATATTGTATTTTTCTTTATTTTAAAGTGGTAACGATTGGATGGCTCCTTCTCCCATATAGTAGTAATATGGAACTTCTCCTTGAATAACAATGGATGAAAGTAACAGATTTGTATTATAATCAATTTGAGATGTTTTTAAAGGAATAATTGTTTCAACCTTAATATTTACTTTCAGATACAATTCAAATAAAGAATTATTAATACCATAATCAACAAGATTTGTATATATATCCGTCTGATATGAAGAAACCGGCAACACTTCTATTTTGATATCAGGACCTAAAGTGGTAAACAATGCTCTAGATACAAGCATACCAAGCGGCATATTGATATCTTTGACTGATTCTTCAATTGTACCATCCCTCAACAATTTTGACAATGTTAAATTCATAGAAGAAATTATTTTACTTGTTTTAGTACTATCTATATAGATACTACTGATTTTCCCATCTGTATTATACTTATAATTTAAAATATTATCTGTATCATTTAAAACATTATTTTTTTCAATTGATTCTGCTAAAATATCCGAAATAATCGTCGTTACTTCTTTTTCAATATACAAATCAGATTTTTTACTAAAATAATTATCAATCATGGTCAATAATAAAATAGGAATTAAAAAAATAAAAAATAGAAGTAAGAATTTTTTCATATACACACCTTCTATTTTATTATATTATTCAAATACTATTTTTAGTAATTTTAAATTACTTTTTTAATTAAGACAACCGCTTCACTTGCAATTCCTTCTCCAGTTCCAATTAAACCTTTTTTCTCTAGAGTAGTTGCCTTCACATTAATATAATTACAATTCGTTAACTTTTTGATATTTTTAGCCATGATAGATTTATACTCTTTAAGATTAGGTTTTTCTAAATAAATCATAATATCTATATTTTCAATAACAAAATTTTCTTGATTTAATTTTTTAACAACTTCTTTTACAAAATAACAAGAGTCTTTGTTTAAATATTGCCTATCCGTATCTGGAAAAAGAGTTCCTAAATCTCCCATTTCTAAAGCTCCCATCATACTTTCGGCTACAACATGATATACAACATCAGCATCACTATGCCCCATTAAACCAAAACCCACATCAAAGGAAATACCTCCAAGATATAAAAGACGATCCTTAGCAAATGGATGAAAATCAAAAGAATGCCCAATTTTATATATATTATTTTTAGTCAAGATATAATTGACATACTCCAAATCCTCTAAAGTGGTAACTTTTAAATTTTTTCTGGATTCTTCAACAAAAGCAATATCAAAATTAGTTTCAAATAATTGCAATTCATCTGTTATATTTTTACAATTATCACTTGCTTTTAAGATAGTTTCATATAATGGTTGAGTAAAAAATTGCGGCGTTGAAACAGCCTTTAACTCATTTCGATCAAGTGTTTTCACCTTACTTGTTGTTTGTTTAACCGTATCATAAATAGGATGATATAAACTTCCACAGGAAAAAAAGTCACTTTGTTCAATTAGATTGTCAATATCCACTTTGGTGATGAGCGGTCTTGCAGCATCATGAATGAGAACAACATCGCTCACCATATTGTTTAAAGCTTTTTGAACGCTTTCTAATCTCGTTTTTCCTCCTTCAACTAAAGTAATTTTTGTTAAATCGTAATTTTGTTTGATTGTTTCATAAACTTCATCTATAATAGTTTGATGGCATACTACTGTAATTGCCGCAATTTTAGGATGTTGATAAAATAAATCTAGGCTATATAAATATAATGGCTTTTGATTGATTTGATAGATTGTTTTATTACGATTACTATGAAATCTAGTTGACGCACCTGCCATTAACAAAATAGCCTTAATCTTCTTCATCTTTTTTCTCTCCTAAGACAATATTTAAAATATCATCGGTTTTATCAATCGTCGTAGTAATGTCTTTCTTTGCTAGATTGTTCAAAATTTCTAAATCATTTTGAATTTTAGCATTTTGAGGCATACTTTGCGTGACACTTTTTTCCGCAATTCTAATAATAGAAATGAGACCATAATCTTTTCGCATATAAATAGAATCTTCTTCAACTTGATAATAAATATCGCCAATTTGCATGCGATATTTTATTTTAGTAATTGACATACTATTCACAGTTTCCGCTTGTTCAATGTATGCGTGTACATCATCTGGATGAATATGAGAAAATAGTTCTTCAAAAGTATATTCTTTTTTTGTTGTTTTTGTATATAGTCTCATACATTCGGTTGCAACATATACCTTATTTTGAAAATCATAATACATAACAATTCCTTCTGATAAACCCATCATTACATCAAGTTGTAGATAAGCATCTTCTAAATCTGTACAAGCCGATCTAACAATTCCTTTTAATTTTTCAATTACTGCTACTTTATCTTGATAGAAAAAGATATTTCTTGCCACCAACATTTTACCACAAAAAACAGGTTGAATAATTGCATCATATTTAATGATACTAATTTCATCAAGATTATTAGGATTTTGTAGTTCAGCTTCCATTTGAAACTTATATTTTTTATGTTTACTATTGCATTCTTTAAATTCGGCTAAAAATTGTGCTACATAGTTTAAAGAAAATTCTTCCTTATTCAGTGTTTTAATATCAAAACTATCAAAAATAAATTTCCAACCTTTCATATTTAAAACTTCTTTTTTAGATAGTTTAGTTAGTTTTAATAATGAATTGCTACAATCTAGAATATTTTCTTTTTTATCCATTTGAATAAAAAAATCATATTCCGTATTTTTAATATAGTCAATTGTTTTTTGACTAATTTCATTTTTCATATACACATACAATGCCAAATCTAATAAAGCATAAACCAAATCAAGACTATTCACTATAATACAAATGATAATTAAAATTTCATTCAAATCAACAAACAAACAAAGAAGGAAAAGCACAATTGTAATTGATAAATCAATTATGTTTATCCTACTAAGGCAAAAAAACTTTACTAACCAAACTGTTAAAATAAAAGCCGTTAACAAAATAATTGCTACAATTTGTCCTGAACTAAAATTAGTAAAAATTGCTAGCATATTCATAAATATCCTTCCTTTCTATCTAACAATTAATTGTTGATCTAGTGAGGTTTTAAGACTTTCTAATGAAACATTTCCTGTAATAGTCCCCCCAATGGTAGTAGCAATATGACCAGTTTCTTCAGATACAACAATAGTAAATGCATCACTTTGTTCACTAATGCCAATAGCAGCACGATGTCTTGAGCCATAATGTTGAGGAATATCTTTCTTCTGACTAGGTTGATAAAAGGCACTAGCACATTTTATTCTGTTTCCTCTAATAATGACAGCCCCATCATGTAAAGCGGTGTTTGGATGAAAAATAGTTTCCAATAATTCAAAAGTAACCAAAGCATCAAGTTTTACTGATCCTTCAACTAAAGTGTTTAACGTATGTTCTTTTTCAATTGTAATAATCGCACCAATTTTTCTATTAGCGAGGTGTTCTGCTGCTTTAATTAACGTTTCAATTAGTTCTTCTTTTACTTCTTGATCTGATAAAAACTCTTTTGATGGTTTTCTTACGATTTTTTTAGAAAATAACTTTTTATATTCTGGTAAGTAATATAAAATTGTCATAAAACTCAATAAAATAAAAGCAATTAAAGTAATATAAATACCTATGGTTGTACCTACAATTATACTAATCAATAGTAATATAAGAGTAACAAGATAGGATATGAAAATATGTTTTGAACGAACATGTCTTACCAAAATAATACTAATTGCAATGATTGCAAAAATAACAATTAAAACTTCAAAAACAAAACTGACCCATCCATAATTTAAAGATGCTATATGTTCTTTAAGTAAATCTAACATTTCTCTTCTCCTTTTTGAGTATTTCTTTTTTTATTCAAATAATCAATAATTTTTAAATCTTTTTCATCATTTGCGTAATCTAAAACTGATAAATTTTTCTCATCAACTTGCATAATATCAGCATTGTTATGAATTAACAATTTCATAAATTTCAAATTTCCATAAGTAGTTGCTAGATGTAGTGGCGTTTGTTCAAATTCTCCAGTTATGTTAATATCGGCTCCATTTTTGATAAGAATTTTAATGGCTTTGGCATTTTTCTTGATTACCGCAAGATGAAGCGGAGAAAGATAATTGTCATCACAAATGTTGGGATTACAACCACTTTGAATAAAAGGTTGAATTAAACAATTCAAATTATATTCGATAGCATAATGAAGTAAGGTTTTACCATGATAATATTTACTATTCAAATTGATGTCAGCTATTCGATATTGCTTTAATATTTTTTTGATATAGGTTATTTTAGGTGAAGGTTTCTTCATTTCATTAATAATAATGGATAATTCCTTTTTATTTGCTTTTGCCTTCATTTATTCATCTTCCTTCACAATATCATGAATTACTTTATCAAATGAAAGAAATAAATCGAGCGTATAAATCACTTTTACTTGCCAACCCCGTTTTTCATATTCATTATGATAATATTGATAATCATCAATAAAAGTATTCATATTTTCATTTTCTTTACCCATAATGATGATTCCAAGAGGGCTTTTTTTCCTAATAACTAAATCAAATCCACCAAAACTATATTCAACCTTTATTCCCCTTTTTAAAATTGCATTCTTTACAATTTCAATAATGCCATTATTCTTTTCATAATTATTTATACTTCTGCCAATTGAACGCTGAATGGATAATTTCGTATTATAATTTTCAGCTTCAATTCTATTTTTCATAAAATATAAAACTACACTATTATGAGCAGTGATAAAATTTTTAAAAATCAATTCTTTTACTGAATTTTCTAAATCTTTAAAATCATCATAATACATAAAAACATCATTCACATAGCGATTTCCTTCAGTCAAAGCATTTAAAATTCTAATATTATAACATAAGATATTGATGATTTCTTCTGGAGAAAAACTACCCATTAAGATATTGACAACCGACGTATACACCTTTCTTCTTGTTTGTTCTTTGGCTACAATAATGTTCATAATGTGTTTGGGATGTGCTTTAAATCGATTAAAAATATCTTTGATAAAATCATCAAATGTATCACTCATTACAATATTATACCGATTATCATATGAATATATATATTGATTTGTATAATCCCAATTATTATTAAATTTAGAATTAGCCAAAACATATCTTCGATAGTAAGATATTGTGCACATATCACCAAGTCTTTTCATTAAAGCATTAGAAACGGATGTTTGAAAAAGACGGTCACCAAAAACAATCACTTGTCGACATTCTGATAAACGACCATATTTATTAGAGGTTGATAAATGAACATCATCAATAATAACCAAATCAAAAGGATCTAAATCTAAATCACCATTAAAAATATCCAAATCACTAAAGAAAACTTGAACGGTTTTGGTCATCATTTGAATTAATTTATTATAATTATTGAATTCAATATTATGGTAATATCCATTATTTTTTCTAAACTCATTGCTATTTTTAATGAGTTCTTTAATATTGTTTTGACAATATGCGGCTTCAAATGTTTGATATTGACTAATTTTCTCTAGTTCTAGATAAGGTTGATTCAAAACAGGATAATTGGAAATCGCTTCTTTGTAATTTTCAACTAAAACAGAATATATAAATTGTTTTGAAATGTTTTTTCCATATTTGCAACTTCTAATTCCTTCTGATAAATTTTTCAAACCATATTTTAAAAATTCTTCTGTTATTTCATTGATTTTTAAAATTGGTTGAATTTGAGAGGTCTTATCCATAAATTGTTTAAATAATTTATAATTCGTTTCAAAACTATTCGTAAGCAATTCTGGTTGACTTCCTTTGAAACATACCGCAAACTGTCTAAAACTACTATTCCATTTTGAATAAAGTGCATCCAACACTTTAGTATCATCTAATAAAGAATTGAATTGCTCTTCTTTGAAAATATCATCTAAAATTGTTTTATGATTAAGCATTTTGATAAATTCATCATAGTGCTCAATTGTTCTACCGATTTCATTGATAATCGTATCTAATCCTTTATAATATTTACCTAAATTTTCTTTATAACGTTCTGCGTTCTGATTTAAAGTTGTCAATAAATTTTGATATTGATTATCAATTTTTATCAAACTTACCATATCATCATAAGTTACGCTAGCAATACCATTAAAAATTACTTTTATTTCATCTTTTAAAGCATCTACTTCTTTTAGATATTCATTCCAAATTTTCAATTTTTCAACTTTATCAAAAATATTACCATCGATAATATGAATATGATAGTTTCGAAGTGTTGTACAAATACTTGTAGTTCGGTACCCTTCATCTTTAAAATCTTTTAAGAGATGATTCACTTTCTTTACATAATTCGTAGGATTTTTTTCTTTTGATAGTTTTTCTAAAAATATCTGAAAATATGTTTTTTGTACAATGTTGAGACTAACACTATATTGATAAAAATGGATAAAAGTGTTGATAAATTCTTCATCAAAATCTTTCACATTGAAGGCTTCATTTAGTTTCAACTCAATTGCCTGCATTGCATCATTATATCTTTTGATTCTACCTATTATATCTTTTAATTCTAAGTGATCCTTCTTAACAGCTTTACGATTAATAAAAAGATGAAAAGCTTTTTCCACATTTTTTCGCTTAAAAGCAAATTCAATACTATCTTTAGTTAAAAATTCCATTCGGTTTATATATTTAGGAAGAAAATTTTTTTCTGTTTGATATACTTCATAATTTTTTAAAATTTCTTCACCATGTTTAGTAAAAATAGCAGGAAGTGTTCGATAAGTTTCAAAAATTAAACTATTAAATTTTATTGTAGATAAAAAGTTACTTAAACTATTAAAAAATAAATAAGTTTGTTCATTTAAAACACTAAAATTAAAAATTCTTGATAGTTCTAAACTAACATTATTCATTCTTAAAATATTATCGGCAATCTCTTTAGAAAGCAAAATTAACTTATTATCAAAAGTAATTAAACGATTAACAAAAATGGCATCTTGGGTTTTGTAATCTTCTTCTATTACCATATGATCAGCCACAATGATATCAAAGATTTCTTTCATTCTTCCTGCCTTATAGCCTTTCATAATATGTGCTTCATAATATTTATTCACAGTATAATTCATATCTACTAAAGCTTGGATTTCTCTTAAATCTTTGAGTACAACTTTTCTAACTTCTTCTTTTTTCCACTTTGGTAAAGGTCTGATTGAAGCAAAACTATAAATATGCAAAATCAATTTATATAAATCGCTAACACTAGTGGGCATTTTAATATCATATTTTACAATAAAAGTTTTCAATTTATAATACAATTCTTGATGAATATGAAATAATTCTTCGGTTCTTTTCATAATATCTTCAACCATAATATTATTATGAGATGTTTGAAGCCTATGCCATATATTATTTGCATATAAATCAATTACCTTTAAAGCGTCTTCAATTTCTTCTAATTGATGATAAATGCATGCAGCTTCATGATATTCCAATTTAGTTTCTAATAAAATAGGACTAATATCTAGATATTTTTGTTTCATTATGGCTAGATATTCAAAGACATTGTTAATTTTAAATCCATGTATTCTTTTTTGCAATGCATTTGGTAACAAGAAAATTTCATTGACAATATTGTAAGAAATATTACTAGCATCAACTTGATCAAAGATGAGTTCTGGTTTTTCAATATCCCGCAAGTTTTTTGTCAAGTTATATGTATAATTTCCTAATCCCAAATATGTTAAATTTTTTTCAATATCAAAGATATTATCTAAATCTTGATTAACGTAGAGAATCTTTTTTCCTTTGGCAATTTGATCGGCAATGATATTAATAATGGTATACGTTTTACCACTACCTAGACGTCCGTCTACCGCAAATCTCTCTCCATCGCTTGCTTTTAAAATAACATATTTTTGATTCGTATTGGTTGGCAAAACTCCTTTAATATTCTGATAGTATTTATTTAAAATCATCTGTTCAGTCATTTCATTCATAGATGATTGAATGGACATATACTCTTTATCTAAAATAAAATCAGGATATTCGACAAAAGCAATCGTTAAATAACTCATAGGTTCCACTGTTGTTTTCATTATCCTTGCTAGTTCTAAACAAAT
>OMBK01000584.1_pt1 | contig 18233 bp, 8 predicted proteins | sample 1644881 | NCBI WGS metagenome assembly OMBK01 (sample SAMEA103958132, study PRJEB25191) | human gut metagenome | biome: human-associated habitat [ENVO:00009003]; feature: intestine environment [ENVO:2100002]; material: feces | place: Germany | collected 2013/2015
CGGCACGCAGGAGGAGTCGGTCTACCGGACGCTCAAGCTCCACGTCGAGAGCGACGCCGACGTGCGCGGGGTCATCAGCGCGGTCAACGACGCCGTCGAACTGCGTTCGTTCCGCGAGATCATCCCCTCGATGAACGACATTTTCATCAGAGCCGTGAACGGCTCGTTATGAAAAGCCGTTCCGGCCAGACGACAATCCCCCGTTGAAGAGGGGAGGAGTTTCGAAAACCAACGACAAACGACTTAATCACATCCTGTCATGTCCAACATATCCATCATCATCCAGCGCGAGTTCAACGAGCGCGTACGTAAAAAATCCTTCATCATCACCACCTTGCTGATGCCCGTGCTGATGATCGGGCTGATGGCCGCCCCGGCGCTCATCATGCAGTTCTCGCGGGGCGACGAGAAGGTCATCGCCGTCATCGACGACAGCGGGCTGGTGGCCCCGAAACTCGAAAACGACGAGGAGATCCGTTTCGAGACCACGGAACTCCCGACCGAGGAGGCCCGCAAGCAGTTGACCGACAAATTCGGCGTGCTCTACATCGGCGGCGACATCCTGAAAAACCCGAACAACGTCCGGCTCTACGCCAACTCGTCGTCGTCGCTCTCCCTCGAAAGCAACATCACGGGGCAGATCGAGCGCATCCTCGAAGCCGAGAAACTCAAGGCCTACAACATCGAAAACCTCTCGCAGATCCTCGACGAGGTGAAGACCTCGGTCAACATGCAGACCTTCCGCAACGACAAGTCGCAGGAGGAGGACACGCAGGCGCAGTCGTCGGCCGTGGCCACGGGCGTGGGTTACGTCCTGGGATTCATCCTCTACATGTTCCTGCTGATCTACGGCTCGATGGTCATGCAGTCGGTGATCGAGGAGAAGAACAACCGCGTGCTGGAGGTGATGGTCTCGTCGGTGCGCCCCTTCGACCTGATGATGGGCAAAATCCTCGGCGTGGCCTCGGTGGCTATCGTACAGGTGCTGCTCTGGGGCGTGCTGATCGCCGGCGTCGGAGCTTTGGTGATGCCCCATCTGATGCCCGAAGACGTGATGGCGAGCGCCCAGGCCATGCAGCAGGGGATGCCCGACGCCGCGGCCGCCTCGGGCATGGACCCCGAGATGTTGCAGGCCGTGGCCGCGATCACGGACCTGGGCTATATCGTCAGGATCTTCGCCTACCTGCTGCTGTTCGTCTTCGGCGGCTACCTGCTCTACTCGGCGATGTTCGCCGCCGTGGGTTCGGCCGTGGACAACGTGCAGGACGCCTCGCAGCTGCAAATGCCCATCACGCTGCCGATCATCCTCGCGCTGTTGATGATGTTCGTCGTCATCAAGGACCCCAACTCGCAACTGGCCTTCTGGTTCTCGATCATTCCGTTCACCTCGCCGATCGTTATGATGGCACGCATCCCCTACGACATTCCGCTGTGGGAGGTCGCTCTCTCGCTCGTGGTGCTCTACGCCTCGTTCGTGGGCATGGTGTGGTTCGCGGCGAAGATCTACCGCGTGGGCATCTTCATGTACGGCAAGAAACCGTCGCTCAAGGAGCTGTTCAAGTGGATACGGTACAAGTACTGACGCCGGGCGTCAATTAAAAATGAAAAATTAAGAATTAAAAATTGGCACCTGTTTTTCTGTTATCAAAATAACAGATTCTTAAAATATTTTCATAAATTTGTCCCGAATTAGGACTTACCGAAAATCATTTCAACAAAATACTTAAAAATCAAATAGCTATGATCTCGATCGACAACTACGATTTCAAAGGCAAGCGCGCGATCATCCGCGTGGATTTCAACGTGCCCCTCAACGAGAAGGGCGAAGTGACGGACGACACGCGCATCCGCGCCGCCATCCCCACCATCAAGAAGGTGCTCGCCGAGGGCGGCTCGGTGATCCTGATGTCGCACATGGGACGTCCCAAGAAGAATCCCGATCCCAAATACTCGCTCGAGCAGATCGTTCCCGCCGTCGAGAAAAACCTCGGCACGAAGGTTGAGTTCGCCGGCGACTGCATCGGTGAGAAGGCCGCCGAAATGGCCAAAAACCTCAAGCCCGGACAGGTTATGCTGCTGGAAAACCTGCGTTTCTACGCCGAGGAGGAGGGCAAGCCCCGCGGCCTGGCCGAAGACGCCTCGAAGGAGGAGAAGGACGCCGCCAAGAAGGCCCTGAAAGAGGGTCCGCAGAAGGAGTTCGTCAAGAAACTCGCTTCGCTGGCCGACTGCTATATCAACGACGCGTTCGGCACGGCCCACCGCAAGCACGCTTCGACCTACCTGATCGCCAAACAGTTCCCCAACGACAAGATGTTCGGCTACCTGATGGAGAAAGAGGTGAAGGCCATCTCCTCGCTGATGGAGGCCCCGGCCCATCCGTTCTGCGCCATCGTGGGCGGATCGAAGGTTTCGTCGAAGATCGGCGTCATCAAGGCCCTCATCGAGAAGGTCGATTCCATCATCATCGGCGGCGGCATGACCTACACCTTCGCGGCTGCGCAGGGCGGTAAGGTCGGCGGCTCGATCTGCGAACCCGACATGTTCCCCGTAGCGCTCGAGATCCTCGAGCTGGCCAAGAAGAAGGGCGTGCAGCTGGTCATGTCGCCCGACGCGCTGATCGCCGACGCATTCTCGGCAGACGCCAACACCAAGGAGGCGCCGGCCAACGACATTCCCGACGGATGGGAGGGTCTGGACATCGGCTCGGAGGGCAAAAAGGTCTTCCGCGAGCACATCCTGGGCTGCAAGACCATCCTCTGGAACGGCCCCGTGGGCGTGTTCGAGATCGACAAGTTCGCAACCGGCTCCAAGGAGGTGGCCCAGGCCATCGCCGAGGCTACGAAGAACGGCGCCTACTCGCTCATCGGCGGCGGCGACTCGGTAGCCTGCATCAACAAGTTCGGCCTGGCCGACCAGGTGTCGTACATCTCGACGGGCGGCGGCGCGCTGCTCGAATACATCGAATTCGGCGACCTGCCGGGCGTTGCGGCCATCCGTGACTAACCGGGCATACCGTAACAATTACAACGGCGGGGATTTCCGGTTTTCACGGAAGTCCCCGTTTTATCAAATCCCGAACGACATGAAAAAAATCATTCTTTTCGCAACAACAATGGCTTGCATGACAGCCTGTCAGAATACCCCCAAGACCCCGGCCCTCGACATGGCGAACTTCGATCTGTCGGTAGCCCCCAACGCCGATTTCTACGAGTACGCCACGGGCGGCTGGCAGAAGAACAACCCCCTGAAGCCCGAATATGCGCGCTACGGCTCGTTCGACATCCTGCGCGACAACAACGAGAAGCGCATCAACGAGCTGTTCTCCGGCATGACGCAGCAGAAAGCTGAGCCGGGAAGCGTCAAGCAGAAGATTTCGGACCTCTACAAGATGGGGCTCGACTCGGTGCGCCTGAACGCCGAGGGCGCCGCTCCGATCAAGGCCGCCGTCGACGGAATTCTCGCCATCGGCGACCGCTCGCAGCTGACCGCCGCAGTGGCCAGGCTCCACTCCTCGATCGCCAATCCGTTCTTCGGCGTGGGCGTGCAGTCCGACCTGATGAACAGCGACATCAACGCGCTCTACGCCTCGCAGCCCGACCTGATCATGGGCGACCGCGACTACTACCTCGATCCCGAGAACGAGTCGATCCGCACCGCCTACAAGGAGTATCTGGGCAAAATCTTCCGGCTGTCGGGCGTTCCCGAGGCCGACATCGACAAGGCCGTCGCCGGCGTGCTGTCGATCGAAACGAAGCTGGCCGAGAAAAACTGGTCGAGCGTCGAACTGCGCAACATCCCCGCCATGTACAACCCCACGAAGAAGGCCGATTTCGAGAAGGCCTACGATGCCATCGACTGGGCCGAGTACTATAAGACAATGGGCATCGGCGATTTCGAGCAGATCATCGTGACGACCCCCTCGGCCCTGGCCAACGCCAACGAACTGATGAAAACCGCCCCGCTGGAGGACATCCGCTACTACCTCGCCGCACAGTACATCGGCGCAGCCGCCAGCTACTTGAGCGACGACTTCATCAACGCGTCGTTCGACTTCTTCGGCCGCGTGATGTCGGGCAAGCAGGAGCAGAAACCCCGCTGGAAGCGCGCCATGTCGGTGCCCAACGGAACCCTTTCGGAAGCCGTCGGCGAGATGTACGTGGCCAAGTACTTCCCCGAGAAGGACAAGGTCCGGATGCTCGACATGGTGAAGAACCTGCAAACGGCCCTCGGTCAGCACATCGCCGCCCTCGACTGGATGTCCGACGCCACAAAAGCCAAGGCGCAGGAGAAACTCGCGGCCTTCACCGTGAAGATCGGCTATCCCGACAAGTGGAAGGACTACACGACGCTGAAGATCGACCCTGCGAAGAGCTACTGGGAGAACATCGTCGAGGCCAACGCCTGGTATACGTCCGACAACATTTCGAAACTGGGCAAGCCCGTGGACAAGGACGAGTGGCACATGTCGCCCCAGACGGTGAACGCCTACTACAATCCCACGACCAACGAAATCTGCTTCCCGGCCGCCATTCTCCAGCCGCCGTTCTACAACCCCGACGCCGACGACGCGGTGAACTACGGCGCCATCGGCGTGGTGATCGGCCACGAGATGACCCACGGGTTCGACGACCAGGGCCGCAATTTCGACAAGGACGGCAACATGAACAACTGGTGGACCGACGAGGACGCCGCCGCGTTCAAGGCCAAGACGGACATTCTGGTCAAGCAGTTCGACGCGATCGAGGTTCTGCCCGCCAAGGAGGGACAGCCTGCGATCTTCGCCAACGGCGCATTGTCGCTCGGCGAGAACATCGCCGACCAGGGCGGCCTGCGCGTTGCCCGCACGGCCTACCGCAATTCGCTCGCAGGCAGGGAGGCTCCCGCCCCGATCGACGGATTCACTCCCGAGCAGCGTTTCTACCTGGGCTACGCCACGCTGTGGGCGCAGAACATCCGCGACGAGGAGATCGCCCGTCTCACCAAGCTCGACGTGCATTCGCTGGGCAAATGGCGCGTGAACGCCACGCTGCGCAACCTGCAGGATTTCTACGACGCCTTCTCGATCGCCGACGGACCGATGTTCCTGCCCGAACAGGATCGCGTAATCATCTGGTAACCCGCTTAAAAAGCGGGTTTCAGGGGCGATGCCGGGCCATTCTGGCTTACGATCCCGTTCTGCGCCCGCCCGCTTAAGAAGCAGGCTTCAGGGGGCGACGGCCGGCCGGCAGGATTCCGACCAAGCTCTGCGCCCGTCGGCTTGAGAAGCGGGCTTCAGGGGCGGTAAACGCCCACCGGAATCACGCCCCGGTCCGGAACGCTTCATTCAATAAAAAAGACGGCAGGGAGTTTTCCCTGCCGTCTTTTTCGTCTCCGGGCGGTGCAGCCCGGCTTTCCCCGCCGCGCGCCCGGTCCGGCGGCGGAGAACCGAAAAACCGGGCTTCGAAGCATCCATTTTTCGCTTTTTCTTTTAACTTTGTGCTAAAGAAGAAACGATGACCCGACATAAGGCATATACGAAAATTCCGTTTGCGGCGCTGTTTTTCGCCGCAACGCTGATTTCTCCGGCGCTCCATGCCCTGAACATCCCGGACTACCGCTTCCACACCATGCCCGAGACCTCCTATTACGGAGGCATCCACAGCATCGCCAAGGACAGCGTCGGGCGTATGTGGTTCAGCGGCTACGACGCCCTGTTCATGTACAACGGCACGTCGTTCGTACGGATGACCGACCTAGTCACGAACCTCTTGCCGAATTCCTACTGGTCCTACGGACAGGTGATCACGGACAACCGGAAAGGCCTGTACGTAGGGACTAACCAAGGGCTGCTGCGCTTCAACTACCGGAAGCTGGAGTTCGAATTCGTTCTGGAGGGCAATATCGGCTCGGTCACGGCGAACAACGACGGGACGGTATGGCTGATCCGCAACAACGGCATCGAATCGTTCAGCCCCGAACGGCTGCCCGCCGTGACCCGCTATCCGATGCCTCCGGAGATGTCCGCACCCGGGCGGACGCTGACGCTGGTGTGCACGAAGGAGTACGTTTACGCCGCGTCGGGCGGCGATCTCTACCGCCTGAACCGGGAGACCGGGCAATACGTCCTCTTCGCATCCGTCGGCGGCGGCAGCTGCGTGATCCGCGACGTGGTGGAGTGCAACGGGTCGGTATATGTCCTCACGCTCATGGACGGGCTCTACGAATGCGACGGCAACGGCAGGATCGGACGGTATTTCCGACTGCCGCTCGAATACGAGAAATCCGCCGGCGCCAAGGAGCTTCACCTCGATTCGCAGGGCATCATCTGGGTAGCGACGCAATCGGGACTGCTGCTGCTGGAGCCGCTTACCGCCAGCACGCAGCTGCTGCGTTCCGACCTCCACTATCCCTACTCCCTGCCCAACAATTCGGTATGGTCGATCTTCCCCGATCCCGACGGCGGGATATGGGTCGGCACATACGGCGGCAAACTGGCCTACATGACCTTCGCGGACAACGGCGTGGACTATTTCAAAGCCACGCCGGGCGGGCTGAACCATCCCATCGTCAGCTGTTTCGAAGAGGATTCGGAGGGCAATCTCTGGATCGGAACGGAGGGGGGGGGAATTAACCGCTGGGACCGCCGCGACGGCCGGTTCGTCTATTACACGCAGGAGAGCCGCTGCGGCCTGACGTCGAACATGATCAAAAAGCTGTGGCACGACGGAAACGACAGGCTGCTGGTCTCGGCGTTCAACGGCGGAATGCGGGTCTTCGACGAACGGCAGGGACGTTTCTCCGACCTGTACATGAACCATCCGGCCTCGGGACAGCCTTTGAGCGTCTATGACTTCGCCAAGGAGGGCGACCGGGGCATCTGGCTGACCGACCCGGACGCCGAGCTGATGTACAAGGATGCGAGTACGGGACGCGTGGAGACGGTCCGGCTGACAGACGCACAGGGAAACGCCGTCCGCATCCATATCGAAACGCTGTTCCACGACGAGCGGGGCAACCTGTGGCTCGTCGGGCACGACGGCGCATACGTCGTCGATCCCGCCACACGGCGGATTCTGAAGCGCCATTACATCGCAGAGGCCCCCTATTCGGTCAACAACCTCTGCTCCTACTGCGTCACCTCCGACTCCGACATCTGGTTCGGAACCCGCGGCGGCGGGGTCAACCTGCTGCGCCGCAACGGCAGTTACGTCAATTTCAGGGACCGGAACGGCGAAGGGCTGGAGGGCAAAACAGTCTTCGGCATCCTCGAAGACACCCCCTCGAAAGATGTCTGGTTCAGCACCAACGACGGGCTTTACTATTACGACCATACCGACGGGGTGATCCGCAAATCGCAGATCGACATCCCGAACCGCTGCGGGGCCTACTACGTGCGGGCTTGCTACAAGACCTCGAAAGGCGAAATGCTGTTCGGAGGGACGGACGGCTTCATCCTCTTCACCCCGGGAAAGATCAAATACAACGACCAGAAGCCGAAAGTCTATTTTACGGACCTGCTTATCAACAGCCGGCCGGCCGTGCCCGGCGCCAAGAACTCGCCTCTGGAGAAAGCCATTTCCACGCTCTCCTACCGCGGAGGCGAGGGCGACGTGATCGAACTGTCGCACCGGCAGTCGAATTTCGAAATCCGCTTCTCGGCGAACAGCTACCTGAACGCCGAGAAGAACCAGTATGCCTACCGCCTGCTGGGACACTCCGAAAGATGGTCCCTGCTGCCGCAGGGACAGAAGGCGGTGCAGTTCTTCAACCTGCCCGCCGGAAACTATGTCTTCGAGGTCAAGGCGGCCAACAACGACGGCCTGTGGGGCGACGAGGTTTCGGCGCTCGGCTTCAGGGTGCACCCCTCGCCCTTCCTCTCCCGCTGGGCCTACCTCGTTTATGCGGCGCTGCTCTCGGCGGTGGCCTACTTCATCTGGCGGTATTTCACCAACAAGAAGATTTTCGAACAGCGGCTCGAACTGGAGCGGATCAAGGAACAGAACATGAAGCAGCTGACCCAGGCCCGGATCAACTTCTTCACGAACATCTCCCACGACCTCAAAACTCCGCTCACGCTGGTCGTCGACCCGCTGAAACAGCTCAAGGAACACCTGCCCGCCAATGCGCCGGGCAATGCCTACGTGCACCTGATCGAGAAGAACGTGGGGCGCATCCAGCGCATGATCAGCCAACTGCTTCAGTTCCGCGAAATCGAGAGCCAGAAGATCACCCTGAACCGCCAGCCGGGCGATCTGATCCGCTTCATCGACAGCATCTTCTCGCTGTTCGAGTTCTACGCCAACAAGAAGGGGATCGAAACCGGCTTCAACTCCCAGTATGAAAGTTTCTACACCAAGTTCGACCACGACGTGATCGAAAAAATCTTCACGAACCTCTTCTCCAACGCGATCAAGTACGCCTCGGAAAACGGCTATGTCGGCGTGAGAATCTACCCGGCGCGGCAGGACCAGCGCCCGGAGTCCGCTCCGCCGGCCGCCGGCACCGAATACATCGCCTTCACGGTCACCAACACCGGGGCGGAAATCCCCGACGACAAGAAGGAGGCCATCTTCGAATCGTTCAACCACCTCTCCGACCGCCGTCCCCAATTCGAGAGCAGCAGCGGCCTGGGACTGGCCATCGTCAAGGAGCTGGTCGGCAACCTCAACGGAACCATCACCCTCCGTTCGGGCAACTCGAAAGTCGCGTTCACGGTGGTCCTGCCCTTCACGCTCAACGCCGAAAAGACCGACAGCGCCGCCGAATCGTACGAATACACGGTCTCCGAAATCGACAACCTGCTGACCGAATCCGACGTCATGGCTCCCAACGACCGGCACGACCGCAAGGCGTGCAACATCGTGGTCATCGAGGACGACCCCAACCTGCGGAGCTACCTCGAACAACGGCTGTCGAAACACTACAACGTATACACCGCGGCAAACGGCAGCGAAGGCATCGCCAAAGCGGAGAGAATCTGCCCCCAGATCGTCATCACCGACCTGATGATGCCCGAAGCCGACGGCTTCGAGGTATGCCGCTCGCTGCGTTCGAACATCAAGACCAGCCATATCCCGGTGATCATGCTTTCGGCTCTGGGCAAAAACACCGAAAACAAGATCAAGGCACTGGAATGCGGAGCCAACGTATTCATCGACAAGCCCTTCGATATGGATTTCCTGCTCAAACAGGTTGCCAACCTCATCCGCACCCAGCAGGAACTCAAGGAGCGTTACAGCAAGAAGTACATCGCCGAACCGTCGAAGATCACCATTTCGTCGATGGACGAGGAACTGCTGAAAAAGGCGATGAACTATATCGAACGGAACATGGACAACAGCGACTACAACGTGGATTCGTTCGTGTCGGACATGTCGATCGGACGCACGCTCCTCTACCAGAAGATCAACGACATCACGGGCATGTCGATCAAGGAGTTCATCATGGACGTCCGGCTGAAACGGTCGGCCCAGCTGCTCCGGGAGTCGGACCTGACCATCTCCGAGATCTCGGTCCTGACGGGATTCGCCAATCCCAAATATTTCAGCATCTGTTTCAAACGGCATTTCGAACTGACCCCATCCGAATTTAAGAAGAAATCCTGACGCAAACCGCACGAAAGGAGCCGACCGAACCGGCTATGAATATCTCGTGCTTTCGTATCCGCCGGAGCAGCGTCCGCATCTGCCCGCAGAAACCTTCCCGCCGTCGCCCCGCGCGACCGGCAGGGAGGTTTCATTTTGTCCGGACGGGACTCTTCGCAGGTCTGCGCAGCGCCCGCAGCGCCCGGATATGCTCCTTTTTTTTACCCCTCCGTACGAAATGGAACCATTTCCGAATAAACGACGCCCATCCGGTCGCCCCGTTTTATTGACCTTTGCAATACGGGGTCCGAAGTCCCCGGCGTCCGCTTTTCCTTCGAAATACATAAAAAATTTAAAAAATTAAAACCTGAAACCTATGAAAAGATGATCGGAAAACCACACCAGGCGACGAAGTGTCTCCCGCCCCTCCAGACAATCCCTTTATAACGGAGATACAAGCACTAACCAAAAAGAAACCTTTTATGATAATGAGCATGTACAAAAAGCTTATAGGCAGCCTGACGATTTCCCTCTTATTCCTGCTGTCTGCAACACCGTCGTTCGCCCAGCAGAACGACGTCAAAGTAACCGGTAAAATCACCGACGGAAGCGGCGCCCCGCTGGCGGGAGTCGTTGTCGTGGTAAAGGACGGCAAAAGCAACAACGGAGCCGTATCCAATACGCAAGGTGTTTATGAAATCAAAGTTCCCGCATCCTCGACGCTTCTTTTCACCTGTCTGGGCTATACCGACCAGGAAGTGAAACTCGGCGCATCGAATGTCGTAAACGTGACGATGACCGAAGACGCCCAGTCCCTCGACGAAGTGGTCGTCGTGGGTTACGGTACGCAGAAAAAGAAAGACCTCACGGGAGGTCTCGCCGTCGTCAGCAAACAGACGCTGGAAATGGTCTCGACCAACAACCTGATGGACCGTCTGGTCGGCCAGGTCGCCGGTCTGAACATCACGACCGGCAACGAAGCGCCGGGCAGCAACCAGACCCTGCTGATCCGCGGCCAGAACTCACTGACGGCCAGCAACGACCCGCTGATCATTCTCGACGGCATTCCCTACTCGGGCGGACTGGCCGACCTCGACCCGAACATCATCGAGAACATGTCGGTGCTGAAAGACGCGTCGGCCGTGGCCATCTACGGTTCGCGCGGCTCGAACGGCGTCATCCTGATCCAGACCAAGCGGGGTTCGCAGGGCGAATTCCATGTCACCTACAAAACGAAGCTCGCCATCGCCGAGCCGATGCAGCGCATCGAAACCATGGGTCCCAACGAGTTCATCCGCCTCAAGCAGGACATGGGCCGGCTCAAGAACAATTACAGCGGCGAGCAGCTCGATCCGCTGGTAGGTTCGATTATCAGCGCCAGCGAGAAGGTAAACTACGCCAAGGGCATCACCAACGACTGGCAGGACTATGTCTTCCGCACGGTCTTCACGATGGACCACCAGCTGAGCTTCCAGGGCGGCAACGAGAAGACCACCTATATGGCCTCGGTTTCCTACCTGGACAACCCCGGCGTGGTTTACAATTCGAATTACCAGCGCACGAACGTCTATGCCAGCATCAACCAGAAAATGAACGACTGGCTGTCCGTAGGTCTCACCACGCAGTTCGTGAACCGTGAGACCGGCGGTGCGACGCCGAACCTCGAACATGCCATCAAGCAAAGCCCCTACGGCATCTACAAGGACGAGACCGGCGCCTACTACGAGGAGCCGATGGACTACTCGAACCTGCCCAACCCGATGAAGGACGTCAACGCCGACCAGAAACGCACGGGCCGCAACTTCATGGCCAACGGGTTCCTCGATCTCAAACTTCCGGTCAAAGGGCTCTCTTTCCGGTCGCAGTTCGGCTACAACTACCGCAGCCAGATGAACGGAACCTACTACGGCCGCAACACCGTAACGGGTAAGAAAGTCGACGGCCGCGCCGAGCTGGCCAACAACCACACGACGGACTGGACGTGGGAGAACGTGCTTAAATTCGACCGGAATTTCGGCAAACATCACATCGACTTCACAGGTCTCTTCTCCATGCAGGAGGCCCAGTATACAGCCGCTTCGCAAAGCGGCGAAGGCTTCGTAAACGACGACTCGAGCTTCTACCGGATGGACGGCGCCGAGAACAAGATCGCCATCAGTTCGTCTTTCTGGAAAGAGAACTTCGTTTCGGGCATGTTCCGTGTGAATTACGGCTTCAACAGCAAATACCTTCTGACACTCACCGGACGCGCCGACTCGTTCTCGGCCTTCGCTGAAAACCACAAATGGGCTTTCTTCCCCTCGGCTGCCGTTGCCTGGCATCTCGGCGAGGAGAGCTTCATCAAGGACAACGCCTCTTGGATCGACATGCTGAAGATCCGCCTCTCATACGGCGCCAACGGAAACAACGCCATTTCACGTTATCAGTCGCTCGACCGTCTCTACTCGACCAATGGTGTCAAATATATTTGGGGCGACAACAGCGACGCCGCCAACTCGGCCTACCTGCCGAGCGACGGTATCGGCAATCCCGACCTGCGTTGGGAGACCACCTATACGGCCAACCTCGGTATCGACTTCCAGTTCTTCAACGGCCGTCTGGGCGGTACGATCGACATGTACCTCTCCAACACGCACGACCTGCTGATGTCGCGTACCGTTCCCATTATGAACGGTTACAGCAAGATTCTCTACAACGTCGGCCAGACCCGCAACAAGGGTATCGAACTGACGCTCCATTCGCAGAATATCCGCAAGAAGGATTTCAGGTGGGAGACCGACTTCACCTTCTCGCTCAACCGCGACCAGATCGTCGCGCTGCGCGGCGACGGCAAAGACGACATCAACAACAAGTGGTTCATCGGCCAGCCGCTGTCGGTCTACTACGACTGGAACATGATCGGCATCTGGCAGGAAGGCGACGAGTTCACGTTCATCGACAAGGACGGCAAGGAGGTGGCCCACCAGACCGGAGCCACGCCCGGAGCCGCCAAACTGGAGGATGTCGACGGCAACGGCGTCATCGACTCCAAAGACCGCAAGGTGATCGGCAGCAAACAGCCGAGCTTCACGATGTCGATGGGCAACCGTTTCTCCTACAAGGACCTCTATTTCTCGTTCCTGTTCAACGGCGTCTTCGGCAAGTGGATGACGGACAACGTGGCCAACATCTCCTCGTATACGTTCGGTTCGGGCAACTACATCCACGGCGTGAAATACTGGACGCCGGAGACCCCCGACGCAGAGGTCGTTTCGCCGGGTTACCAGGCCTCCTTCAGCCACGGCTACTACAAGAAGCTCAACTACGTGCAGCTGCGCAACATCACGCTGGGCTACCGTGTCAACCAGAAATTCGTCCGCCGGATCGGCTTGAGCGCCATCGACGTGAATTTCAGCGTGAACAACGTCTGCGCCTTCTCCAACATGCGCCAGATGCTGAACTACGACAACACCTGGTTCGCATCGTTCCCGACCGCCCGTTCCTACGTACTGGGATTAACCTTAACCTTCTAATCAAGACCTGACTATGAAAACGATGAATTATATCAAGATCGGCATCGCGAGTTCGATCCTCTCGATAGCTGCGGGCTGCACCTCCTTCCTGGAAGAGGATCTGAAAAGTTCGCTGGCCCCCGACAACACTTACACCAGTTCACTGGGCTTCGAGGTGGGAGCCACGGGGCTCTACGCCATCGCCCGCTCGGAATACAACACCTGGGGTGAAAACGGCGCTTTCATGCACAACGGCGCCTGCGCCTACGAGGTCCTCCAGATTTCGACCGACCTCTGCCGCATGGGAACCGTCCGCGACGGTTCGCTGGTTCCGTTCGCCGAAATGACGCTCAACCCGTCGACGCTTTTCGTCGGCTCGTACTGGAACTGGGCCTACAACCTGATCGCTTCGGCCAACGAACTGCTGATCTATTCCGAAAAGAACGACAACTGGGACTATCCCACCGACAAACAGCTTTACCAGGCCGAAGCCCGTTTCTTCCGGGCTTACGCCTACCGCACGCTGGTCTACCTCTACGGCGACGTGCCCTGGGTCGAAACCATCCAGAAGCCCTTCCTGCTCTCGTTCTCGCGCGATCCCAAGATCGAGGTGCTGGGCAACATCATCAAAGACCTGGAATTTGCCAAGACGTACCTTCCCGACAATCCCGACAACGTGAAGGAGGGCAAGCTTACGACGTGGGCCGCACGCCACCTGTTGAGCGAAATGTACCTGCTGCGCGGCGCCGAAGGCGACTATAAGCTGGCCGAGGAGAATGCCCAGGACGTGATCGACTGCCCGTATTACAGTCTGATGAAAAGCCGCTTCGGCAACGCCAAGAACGATCCCGGCGACTATTTCAGCGACATGTTCGTCGAAAACAATCAGAACCGTTCGGCCGGCAACACCGAGGGTATCTGGGTCATGCAGTTCCAGTACAACACGGTCGGCGGCGGCACGAATTCCGACGACTGGACCCGCCGCGCCTGGAATCCCCAGTACCACGCCATCGACGGATTCGCACTGGCCGACTCACTCGGCGGCCGCGGCCTGGCGCAGATCTATCCGCTGAAGTGGTGGATCGGCGTCAAGGGAACCAACGCCACGACGGCCGGAGAAAAGGAGGGTTTCCCCGGGATTCAGGAAAAAGGCATCTTCGAAGACGGCGACATCCGCAACTCGGAGTACAACATCAAGCGCAACTGGTACTACAACAACCCGCTGACGCCCAACAAGCTGGGACAAAAATGCCCCATCGACGACAAATCGTGGTCGCAGGCCCAGCTCTTCCCGGCGCTGAAGAAATTTTTCTTCGGTAAGGAGGAAAACCTCCAGCTCACCGGCGCATACAAGGACCGCATGAAATTCCGCCTGGCCGAGACCTACCTGCTGTTGGCTGAAGCCTACCTGCGTCAGGACATGCCCGATAAGGCCGCCGATGCCGTGAACGAAGTGCGCCGCCGCGCCAAAGTGTCCGACGTTTCCGACGAGGAGATGACGATGGATTTCCTGCTCGACGAGCGCATCCGCGAACTCTACGGCGAAGAGAGCCGCCGCTTCACGCTGATACGCACGGGCAAGCTGCTCGAACGCGTGAGAAAGTACAACCCCGAGGCGCGCGACCTCATCCAGGATTTCCACGTGCTGTGGCCCATTCCGCAGGCTATCCGCGACGCGAATGTCGGCAATTTCCCGCAGAATCCCGGATATGAAGGTTACGAAGGCTAAAAACCTTCGTCCCCGCCTCCGGGCGGATCAGACAAGAATGTGTCCGGCAGATTCCGGACCGTATCAGCAACCACGAAAAAAACAGTTATGAAAAAGATAAAATTTGCATGCAACCTGTCGCTGCTGACCCTTTTCGCACTCGGCCAGTGGGCCTGTGAATGGGACCCGTACGAACACGACAGCGACCCGGTCCGGGAAACTCTGGAGCTGACCGCCTCCGCCTCCCAGATCGCTTTGGACGAAAACGACCTTTCGGCTACGGTACTGACCTTCGACTGGACGCCCGCGCGTCCGATGCCCGACGAGTATCTGGTGTCCTACACGACCAAACTGGACCTGCTGAACAACAACTTCGGTTCGTCCACCGCCATCGTGACGAGCGAAGACGACGGCATCTTCAGCCGGAGCTACACCTCCGAGCAAATCAACAACTGGGCTAACGAGCGCTGGAAAGTGCCCGTAAACAAGACCTTCACGCTGGCGTTCCGCGTCATCGCGGAGTATGCGGGCGGCCCCACATACGAAATGCCCGAAGTGCGCACCGTGGAGGTGACCGTAACCCCGATCAAGGTCGATGTCTTCGATGCCGACAAGGTGTCGCTTTCCGGCACGGCCATCAGCAGCGTGACGGAGATCGAAAAGACGGTCGAGAATGCGAACCTCTATGCCTGGTACGGCGAATTGAGCATCGGCGAGTTGCAGATTCCCGTCGAGCTGGAGGGTCAGACCTACTACATCGTTCCGAGCGACGGCAACGGCGCGCTCCGCGACGGGGAGCTTGTCGACGTGAAGATGACGGAAACCCCCGTTTCGTGGAATATCCCGAACGCCGGCAACTACCGCCTGCTGATCGACATGGAGAACAAGCAGGTGCGCATCTACTCGTCGGCGACCGACCTGAAGCCGCTGTCCGTCACATTCCACCCGAGCGGAGCGGAAGCCAATCCCGAGGCAACGATCGAAGTGCTCGATCTCTACGCCTACGGAGCAGGTACGGGCTGGGGCGTGCGCAAACTCAACCTGAAGCAGAGCTTCGCCGACCCGCAGATCCTGATCTATGACGCCGAAGAGCACAACGGCACGAAACTTTCCAGCGGCATGAAGTTCTGCGTAGCCCAGAATTTCTCGGTCGGCGATGCGGATTACAACCAGAACAACGCCTATTGCTTCACCTGTCCGCTGACGGCAGAAGGCAAGAGGCAGAACCTCACGCTGACTCTCGGCAAGGTGGGCGAACTGCACGGAGGCGCCGACGGAGAGACGCGCAACTCGTATTACACGATCCCCGCTTCCGACCTGCTGATCTTCGATCTGCGTCACGGAACGATCCTGGCCCGGAACAAATAACGCCGGACCGCACGACTGAAAAATATTGCCGTATCGGAATGGAGACTGGGTTCCGGCCGACAGGAAGATACGGCAATATTCCATTACAACGACAATCAATCGTAAAAACAGCAACATGATACACATGAGAAATCTGATGACCGGCTGTCTTCTGGCAGCATTTCTTTGCGCCGCTTCCTGCGGTTGCTCGAAGGACAACGGCGGCGGCGAAGAAGGCGGCCAAGTTGCCGGTGTGACCGTAAAGCCCGCCTACAACAAGTCGGAAGTGCTGCACAACCCGCTCAACGGCTGGGTGATGTATGTCAGCGCGGACTACGATCCCTCCTATTTCGACAAGGAGATCTACGTACCGCTGCTCGGAAAGAACGTAAGGGTGGCGGACTACGCTTCGGCCTGCTATATCCGCACGAAATGGTCCGTGCTGAATCCCGCAGACGGGCAGTACGCCTGGAAAGACCCCGATTCGAAGGTTTACAAACTGGTTCAGAAAGCCCGGGAGCTGAAACTCCCCATCGCTTTCCGCGTCGTGGTGGACGGACGTGACCAGGGCGCCAATACGCCCCAGTTCGTCTACGATGCCGGAGCCGAATACGCGATGTCGGAGCCGAAATACCCCGACCGCAAGACCCCGATGCCGCAGGACCCGATCTTCCAGCGCTACTACGAGAAGTTCGTCGCAGCCCTCGCCGAGGAGTTCAACGATCCGGAATACACCTCGTTCATCGACGGCTACGGCCTCGGCAAGTGGGGCGAGGGCCACAGCGTGGCTTACAACAAGGACGACGTATCGGCTGTCGATGAGAATACGGAAACGGTGAAGCGCGAAGTCCTCGACTGGATCACCAAGCTCTACGCCAAACACTTCACGAAGGTTCCCCTGGTGATCAACTACCACCGCGTACTGGGCCATCCCACGAGCCAGGGCACGGCGAACCCGAACAGCGAAAGCCTCGTGGCCCTGGCCATCAGCAACGGCTACTGCATCCGCTCCGACGCCTTCGGCATGAACAACTCCAGCTGGGGTTACAGCACCTGGGAGAAGGCAATCGCCGCACAATGGCGTTACAAGGTCCCCATCATCATGGAGGGCGGATATATCGTCAGCAGCCACAGCTACTGGAACGACCCGGCCGGCTACCGCCAGGGACACCCCGAAGATGTCCGCCAGGGCGAATTCGACTCCTCGGCCGAAGCCCGCGTCAACATGATGGACTTCCGTGTCGGCCAGGAGACCGAGTCGTGGTTCAACGATGCCTTCAGCCTCGTGCAGCGCTTCGTCTCCGAAGGCGGCTACCGTCTCTATCCCGACCAGGTGATCGTTCCCGACCAGGTGAGCGCAGGCAGCCGTGTCAAGGTCGCTTCGCGCTGGCGCAACATGGGCTGGGGCTATTTCCCGAACAACCTGCCGCAGTGGAACTACAAATACAAGGTGGCCTTCGCTTTGATCGACGCTTCGGACAAGGCGCAGAAGGTCTTCGTCGACAAGGACTGCGAGCCTTCGACCTGGGTCGAGAGCAAGCCCTTCTCCTACACCTTCGAAACGCCGGCCGTCGATCTTCCCGCGGGGAAATACACGTGGGGCATCGCCATCGTTGACACGACGAAGGAGAACCGGCCTGCCATCCAGCTCGCCGTAAACAACGAAAAGACGGCCGAAGGCTGGGTGAAACTGCACGAAGTACAGATCAACTAACGCCTGAAAAACCATGAAGAGGGTTGCATTGCTTTCCGCAGCGCTGCTGCTGTCCGTCACCGCCTCCTTCGGGAGCGGCGTCCTGGTCGAGGCCGAGAGTTTCCGCGACAAGGGCGGGTGGGCCGTGGACCAGCAGTTCATGGACCAGATGGGTTCGCCCTACCTCATCGCGCACGGCATGGGCAAACCCGTGGCGGACGCCGTGACGACGGTCGAATTCCCGGAAACGGGAACCTACCGGGTCTACGTCCGGACGTTCAACTGGGTCGCCCCCTGGTACGACGGGGAAGGTCCCGGAAAGTTCGCCCTCCGGGTCGGCAGCCGGAAACTGTCCGCGACGCTCGGCTGCACGGGCAGCGAGTGGATGTGGCAGTGCGCCGGAAAGGTCTCCGTCCGGAAAGGTCCGGTCA
>OMBK01000589.1_pt1 | contig 18014 bp, 14 predicted proteins | sample 1644881 | NCBI WGS metagenome assembly OMBK01 (sample SAMEA103958132, study PRJEB25191) | human gut metagenome | biome: human-associated habitat [ENVO:00009003]; feature: intestine environment [ENVO:2100002]; material: feces | place: Germany | collected 2013/2015
GGGATCCCACGTCCTACGCCTTCGTGAAGGATAAGACCCTGTGCATCCCCACCATCTTCTGCTCCTATTCCGGCAATACGCTGGACAAGAAAACGCCGCTGCTGCGCTCCATGCACGCGCTGGATCAGCAGTGCATCCGCATCCTGCGGCTGTTCGGCAACACCGAGGCCCAGCACGTGCTCCCTCAGGTGGGCGCGGAGCAGGAGTACTTCCTTATCGACAAGGAGGACTATCGTCGCCGTGAGGATCTGCGGCTGTGCGGCCGGACGCTGTTCGGCGCCAAGCCGCCCAAGGGACAGGAGCTGGACGACCACTACTACGGCGCCATCAAGCCCCGCGTGGCGGCTTTCATGCACGAGCTGGACGTGGAGCTGTGGAAGCTGGGCGTGTTCTCCAAGACAGAGCACAACGAGGTGGCTCCCGCCCAGCACGAGAACGCCCCCGTTTACTGCAACGCCAACATCGCCTGCGACCACAACCAGCTGACCATGGAGCTGCTGAAAACCGTGGCCGAGCGCCACAGTCTGGTGTGTCTGCTCCACGAAAAGCCCTTTGCCGGGGTCAACGGCAGCGGCAAGCACAACAACTGGTCCCTCTCCACCGATACCGGCGTCAACCTGCTCTCTCCGGGCGAGACGCCCTATGAAAATGCCCAGTTCCTGCTGTTCTTGGTAGCTGTCATCCAGGCGGTGGATAATTACCAGGGCCTTTTGCGGGCTGCTGTGGCCACCGCCGGCAACGACCACCGCCTCGGTGCCAACGAAGCGCCCCCTGCCGTGGTCTCCGTCTTTCTGGGGGATGAGCTGACGGCCATTCTGGACGCTATCGAGAAGGACGAGCCCTATAGCGGTACGGAAAAGCGGGTCATGAAGCTGGGCGTCCACGTGCTGCCCAAGTTCATTCGCGACACCACCGACCGCAACCGTACTTCTCCCTTCGCCTTTACCGGCAATAAGTTCGAGTTCCGTATGCTGGGCTCCTCCAACTCCATTGCCTGCACCAACATTATGCTGAACGCCGCCGTGGCGGAGTCGCTGAAGCAGTACGCCGACGTACTGGAAAAGGCCGACGACTTTGAGTCCACCCTCCATGACCTGATCCAAAAGACCATCAAGGCCCACAAGCGGATCATCTTCAATGGCAACGGCTATGACGACGCGTGGATCAAGGAGGCCACCGAGGAGCGGGGCCTGCTGAACCTGAAGACCACCCCCGACGCGCTGCCCTGTATTCTGGAGCAGAAGAACGTGGACATGCTGACCTCGCTGAAGGTCATGTCCGAGGCGGAGATCCGCTCCCGCTGCGAGATCATGCTGGATAACTACCGCAAGACCGTCAACATCGAAGCGCAGACCATGGTGGACATGGCCCGCAAGGAGATCCTGCCTGCTGTGGAGGACTATACCGCCAAGCTGGCAGAGGGGCTTGCCGCCAAGAAGGCTGTTGTCCCCACGCTGAGCGGAAAGTACGAGACGGGGCTGATCGAGAAGCTGTCCGGTCTTGCCGACCAGATCGACGCTGCTGCCGGGGAGCTGGAAGCCGCACTGGACGGCTATCATAAGATCGACGACGTGACCGAGGCCGCCTGTGCCATCCGTGATACGGTCATTCCCAAGATGGCGGCGCTGCGGGCTCCCTGCGACGAAGCGGAGACCTGCACGGCGTCTCAGTACTGGCCGTTCCCCACCTACAGCGATCTGCTGTTTGGTGTCAAGTAACCCATACCTACCTTCCTATATGTGGCAGACGCCTCTTGAAACTCCGTGTTTCAGGGGCGTTTGCCATAAGGGGATGTTTTTTCCTCATTTTGATTGAATCCGGCTGCCGGGTGCGGTATAATATAGTGATTTTAATTTGAGAATAGGGGAGGTCATCCCATGACATTACAGGAGTATCTGGATTCCATCCACGGAAAGACCGTGGCGGTGGTGGGCATCGGTGTCAGCAATACGCCGCTGATCCGCCTGCTGCTGCGTGAGGGCATCGCCGTGACCGCCTGCGACAAGCGGACGCGGGAGCAGCTGGGCGAGCTGGCCGGTGAGCTGGAGCAGGGCGGCGCACGTTTGCAGCTTGGTTCGGACTATCTGGAGGGACTGGATCAGGATATCATTTTCCGCACGCCGGGTCTGCGGCCCGATGTGCCCCAGCTGGCAAAGGCTGTGGCTGGCGGCAGTGTGCTGACCTCCGAGATGGAGGTGTTCTTTCAGGTCTGCCCCTGTCCCATCATCGCCGTGACCGGCAGCGACGGAAAGACCACGACCACTACTATCATCGCGGAGCTTTTGAAGAAGGCGGGGCGCACCGTCCATGTGGGCGGCAACATCGGCCATCCTCTGCTGTGTGAGGCGGGGGAGATGCAGCCCACCGATTACGCGGTGCTGGAGCTGTCCAGCTTCCAGCTGATGACCATGCCGTGCAGTCCCCATATCGCCGTTATGACCAATCTGGCGCCCAACCATCTGGACGTTCACAAGGACATGGCGGAGTACGTGGCCGCCAAGGAGAATATCTTCCGCCACCAGAAGCCGGGCGATAAGGCCATCTTCAATTTCGATAACGACATTACCCGCCGTCAGGGCGAGAGCGTTCCCGACCGGGCGGTGTATTTCAGCCGTCAGGCGGAGCCGGAAAAGGGCGTGTTCCTGCGGGGCGACACCATCGTCTGCCGTGACGGCAGGGGAGAACGCACTGTGATGACCACCGGCGATATCAAGCTGCCGGGCGTTCACAATGTGGAGAACTACATGGCGGCCATCGCCGCTGTGGACGGTCTTGTGCCGGATGAGACCATCCGGGACTTCGCCCGTGAATTCGGCGGTGTGGAGCACCGCATCGAGCTGGTGCGTACCTACCGGGGCGTGCGGTACTATAACGACTCCATCGCTTCCAGCCCCAGCCGCACCACGGCAGGACTGCGCTCCTTCCCGGAAAAGGTGATCCTCATCGCCGGCGGCTATGATAAGCACATCCCCTTCGACGCGCTGGGCGGCGAGATCGTGGAACACGTGAAGCTGCTGGTGCTGTGCGGCGCTACCGCCGCCAAGATCAGAACCGCCGTGGAGAATGCCGAGGGCTATCAGCCCGGCCATCCGGAGATCGTGGAGGTCACGCCCTTCCAGAAAGCGGTGGAGACCGCACGGGACAGGGCTGTACCCGGCGATGTGGTAACGCTGTCGCCTGCCTGTGCCGCCTTTGACCAGTTCAAGAACTTTGCCGAGCGGGGAAAGACCTTCAAGGCCATCGTCAACGGCTGGCAGGAATAAGGATAAGCCGCCCCGGCATACGCTTCCATGAAAGGGGGCGTGTGCTGTGGAGCGCTTGCGCTATCTGCGCCTGACAGGCCGCCAGCGAGTGGGAATATGGCTGACGCTGTTGGTGCTGGCGTTGCTGGCAGCCGCGGTGTCGCTGCTGTGGCATCTGAAGCCGGTGATGACCAGCATGGCCACCGCAAGAGTGTCCAATCTGGTGAACCGCATCGTGTCCGCCGCCGTCAATGAGGCGGTGGAAAACGGCAACATTGACTATCAGAATTTCGTGATTTTTGAGAAGGATGAAACGGGCCATATCACCGCGCTGCGCAGCAACGTAGCGGAGGTGAACCGCATGCAAGGCCAGATCACCGATGAAATACTGCACCGGCTGTCAGAGGTGGCCACCAGTGAGCTGGAGATCCCGCTGGGGACGCTGACCGGCTCGGCGCTGCTGGCGGGGCGCGGCCCCAGTCTCTCTGTGCGGATGCAGGCGGTGGGCAGCGCCAGCGCCGCGTTCCGCAACCAGTTCACCGCCGCAGGCATCAACCAGACCCGGCACCAGATCTTTCTGGACGTGGATGTGTATATGAGCATCCTGCTGCCGGGGATGAAAACCTCCACCAAGGTGTCCAACGAGATCGCCGTGGCGGAGACGGTGATCGTGGGCGGCGTGCCGGACACCTATACCTATTTCAGCACCATGCCTGACGAGATCGGACAGTATGCCGAGAACTATATCATGAACAACGGATAAATGAGGATGGAGTATGGACTATCGTGAAGAAATGAAGCAGCTGCGTGAGACGCTGAACGCCAACGGCTACCTCTACTACGTGCTGGACGCGCCCACCATGTCGGACTATGAGTACGACCATCTGCTGCGGAAGCTGGAGGACTTGGAGAAGGAGCATCCGGAGGAGATCACTCCCGATTCCCCCACCCAGCGGGTGGGCGGCAAGCTGCTGAGCCAGTTTGAGGAGGTGCGGCACGAGGTACCGCTGGAGAGCTTGCAGGATGTATTTGACAGCGGCGAGGTGCAGGACTTTCTGGATAAGGTAGCCGCCGACCTGCCTGACGCCCTGTACAGCGTGGAGCCCAAGGTGGACGGCCTGTCCGTGGCGCTGGAGTACCGGGACGGTGTGTTCGTCCGTGGCGCGACCCGCGGCGACGGCAGAGTGGGGGAGGACGTGACAGAGAACCTGCGCACCATCCGCTCCATCCCCATGACGCTGCCGGAGAAGCTGCCCCATCTCATTGTCCGGGGCGAGGTCTATATGGCCCGCAGCGTGTTCGAGGAGATCAACGCCCGACGGGAGATCGAGGGCAAGCCCCTGATGGCCAATCCACGCAACGCCGCCGCGGGCTCTCTGCGGCAGTTGGATCCCAAGATCGCCGCCCAGCGGCGGCTGGATATCGCCATCTTCAATTTGCAGCTGGCCGAGGGGCGGGAGTTTACCAGCCATACCGAGACGCTGGACTATCTGGCAAGCCAGCACTTCAAGATGATCCCCCACAAGCCTTTGGCCAAGGCGGAGGACATTATCACCGAGATCGCCCGTCTGGGGGACGAGCGTATGGCGTTCCCCTTTGACATCGACGGCGCGGTCATCAAGGTAGACGATCTTTCTCAGCGGGAACGGCTGGGCAATACCGCTAAGTTCCCCAAGTGGGCTGCGGCCTACAAGTATCCCCCGGAGATCAAGCCCACCGTGGTGGAGGACATCGTGGTGCAGGTGGGAAGGACCGGCGTGCTGACCCCCAAGGCGGTGCTGGAGCCGGTGCGTCTGGCGGGCACCACCGTTACCTACGCCACGCTGCACAATCAGGATTTCATCACGTCTAAGGATATCCGCATCGGCGATACCGTCATCGTCCAGAAGGCGGGGGAAATCATCCCGGAGATCGTGGAGGTGGTAAAGGACAAGCGTCCCTCCGGCGCTGTGCCCTACTATCTGCCGGAGGTGTGTCCCGTATGCGGCGCACCGGTGAGCCGGGACGAGGACGGTGTGGCCATCCGCTGCACCGGCGCGGAGTGTCCCGCCCAGCTGCTGCGGAACCTGACCCATTTTACCAGTCGGAATGCCATGGACATTGACGGCGTGGGCCCGGCGGTGATCCAGTCGCTAGTGGAAAGTGGCCTTGTGAAAACCGCCGCCGACCTGTACCGCTTGCAGGTAGAGGATATTGCTCAGCTTGACCGCATGGGCGAGAAATCCGCCGCCAACGCCGTGGCCGCCATCGAAAAGAGCAAGGAAAACGACCTGTGGCGGCTTCTCAGCGCACTGGGCATCCGTCAGGTAGGAGACAAGGCCGCCAAGGTGCTGGCCGCCCACTTCGGCAGCTTCGATGCGCTGTCCGCCGCGTCGGAGGAGGAACTGACCGCCATCGACGACGTTGGCCCCATCACCGCCCGGTATATCCGCCAGTGGCTGGAGAGCCCTCAGTCGCAGGACTTGCTTGCCCGGCTTCGTGAGGCAGGCGTCAACATGACCAGCCATCAGGAGAAGGTGGACGACCGCTTTGCCGGACAGACCTTCGTGCTGACCGGTACGCTGGAGAAATTTACCCGAGACGAGGCCGCCGCCATGATCGAGCAGCGGGGCGGTAAGGCCAGCGGCTCGGTCAGTAAGAAAACCACCTATGTGGTGGCCGGTGAGAACGCCGGAAGCAAGCTGCGCAAGGCACAGGAATTGAATATCCCCGTGCTGACGGAGGACGAGTTCCTCTCGATGCTGCAATAATATTCAAAAAGGAGGGCTTTCTTATGGCAGTTAACACCGATCTCTCCCTGCGGCGGCAGGTGATCTACAGCGTGTTTGTTCGAGGACACACCAAGGAGGGCACGTTCCGTGCGCTGGAGGGCGATCTCGACCGCCTGAAAGCGCTGGGTGCGGATATCCTGTGGCTGATGCCCATTCACCCCATCGGCGAGGAGGGCAGCAAGGGCACCATGGGCAGCCCCTACGCCATCCGGGATTACCGGGCGGTGAACCCCGACATGGGCACCGTGGACGACCTGTGCCATCTGGTGGACGCCATCCACGACCGGGGCATGAAGTGCATCATCGACGTGGTGTATAACCACACCTCGCCGGACTCCGTGCTGGCGGAGACGCACCCGGAGTTCTTTTTGCGGGACGAGCAGGGAAGACCCACCCGCAAGGTGGCCGACTGGTGGGATATTGTGGATCTGGATTACAGCAACCGCGACCTGTGGCGCTATCAGATCGATACGCTGAAGCAGTGGGCTGCCATCGTGGATGGCTTCCGCTGTGATGTAGCCAGCGCTGTGCCGGTGGAGTTCTGGCGGCAGGCCCGTGACGAGGTGGAGACCATCCGTCCCGGCTGTATCTGGCTGGCGGAGAGCGTTCACGGCGCTCATGTTTTGGCCATGCGGAGAATGGGCGCTTACTGCGCCACGGATACCGAGGTGCAGTCCGTGTTCGACCTTACCTATGATTACGACGTTTGGCCCTTCTATGAGGGCGTGCTGACCGGAAAGGTGAGTCTGCGGGAGTACGCGGATATCCTGACCTATCAGGAGCTGACCTATCCCGGCAGCTACGTCAAAGCCCGGTATCTGGAAAATCACGACACACCCCGTGCCGCCAGCTGGATGAGGGACGATACCCAGCTGGACAACTGGGTGGCGTTCCTCTACTTCCAGCGGGGCACTGTGATGCTCTACAGCGGCATGGAATACGCCCCCAAGGAACGGGTGGACTTCTTTGAAAATCAGAGCAACTATGGCGACATGCAGCGGGACATGCAGCTCTATCTGCGAAAGCTGAAGGAGCTGAAGCAGACGCTGCCCATCACCGGCGGCTATTGGCTGGAGGAGAGAAACGGCCTGCTGCTGGGACATTACGAGGGCCCGGAGGGCAAGGCGCTGGGCGTATTCGACCTGTGCGGACAGGGCGCGGCCGATGTGGCGGTAGAGCTGCCGGACGGCGACTATCCCAACCGTCTGGGAGGCAGCGTGACCGTAAAGAACGGGCGGCTTGCTTTTGATGGTAAGCCTGTGGCGATTTGACGTTTTTCACAAAAAAATTTACCCCACATCGGGGAAAATGCAGAAATCCGGCCACCTGAATTGACTTTCCCCTGAAAAGTGTTACCATGTAAATTGTATATCTGTGTGCTTTCGCTGTTTCCTCAGCGGAAACCACCGGAATAAAGAGGAGGAAAAAAGAGAAATGAGTAAGCTCATGAAGATCTGCGACGGTAACGAAGCGGCGGCATATGTGGCATATGCCTTCTCAGAAGTTGCTGCCATCTACCCCATCACCCCGTCCAGCCCCATGGCGGAGCATGCCGACGAGTGGTCTGCCAAGGGTAAGAAGAACATCTTCGGCCAGACCGTCCGTCTGGTGGAGATGCAGTCCGAGGCCGGTGCCTGCGGTGCCTGCCACGGCGCACTGGAGGCCGGTGCCCTGGCCACCAGCTTCACCGCTTCCCAGGGTCTGATGCTGATGATCCCCACCATGCACCGTATCTCCGGCGAGCGTCTGCCCGGCGTGCTGCATGTGGCGTCCCGTACCGTGGGTACCCACGCGTTCTCCATCTTCGGCGATCACTCCGACGTGATGAACTGCCGCCAGACGGGCTTTGCCCTGCTGAGCAGCGGCAGCGTCCAGCAGGCCGCCGATCTGGCCGCCGTGGCCCACCTGAGCGCCATCAAGGCCCGCATCCCCTTCCTGCACTTCTTTGACGGCTTCCGTACCAGCCACGAGATCCAGAAGATCGACGTGCTGGATTACGACGAGTACGCCAAGCTGGTGGACTATGAGGCCTTGGCCAAGTTCCGTGCCAACGCCCTGAATCCTGAGGATCCCCGCATGCGCTCTCTGGTGGATAACCCCGATATCTACTTCCAGCTGCGCGAGTCCAACAATACCGACTACGCCAACCTGCCCGACGTGGTGGAGGACTACATGGCCCAGATCAGCAAGCTGACCGGCCGCGAGTACCACCTGTTCAACTACTACGGCGCACCCGACGCCGAGCGCGTCATTGTGGCCATGGGCTCCGTGTCCGGCTGCGCACAGGAGGTCGTCAACTACCTGAACGCCAAGGGCGAGAAGGTGGGCTTCCTGCAGGTACACCTGTTCCGTCCCTTCTCCGCCAAGCATCTGCTCTCCGCCATGCCCAAGACGGTGAAGAAGATCGCTGTTCTGGACCGCGTGAAGGAAGCCGGTTCCATCGGTGAGCCTCTGTATGAGGATATCTGCGCCGCTTACATCAACGACGCCAACCGTCCTCTGATCTACGCCGGTCGTTACGGCCTGTCCTCCAAGGACACCACCCCCGCCCAGATCAAGGCCGTGTTCGACAACCTGAGCCTGTCCGAGCCCAAGAACCACTTCACCATCGGCATCGAGGACGATGTGACCCACCTGTCCCTTCCCATCGGCGCACCGCTGCTGACCGAGCCGGAAGGCACCATCGCCTGCAAGTTCTGGGGTCTGGGCTCCGACGGTACCGTGGGCGCCAACAAGAACTCCATCAAGATCATCGGCGAGACCACCGACATGTACTGCCAGGCGTACTTCGAGTATGATACCAAGAAGTCCTTCGGTATCACCAAGAGCCACCTGCGCTTCGGCAAGCACCCCATCAGCTCCACCTACTACGTCTCCAATGCGGACTTCATCGCCTGCCACAACCAGACGTATCTGACCAAGTACGACATTATCTCCGAGCTGAAGCCCCACGGCAGCTTTCTGCTGAACTGCGAGTGGACGGAGAGCGAGCTGGAGCAGCACATCCCCGGCGATATCCTGAAGTACATTGCCGAGAATGATATCAAGTTCTACATCATTGACGCCAACAAGGAGTCTCAGGCGCTGGGTCTGGGCAATCGCTCCAACATGGTGCTGCAGGCCGCTTTCTTCAAGCTGGCCAACGTCATCCCCGTTGAGGATGCCGTGGAGCACATGAAGGCCGCCGTCAAGAAGACCTACGGCCTGAAGGGCGAGAAGATCGTCAACATGAACATCGCCGCCGTGGACGCCGGTATCAACTCGCTGGTGGAGGTCAAGGTGAAGCCCGAGTGGAAGAACCTGTCCGGCGCCGCCATCAAGCCCGCTGCCGATAATCTGCCCTACGTCATCAAGAACATTCTGGTGCCCATCAACGCACAGAAGGGCGATAATCTGCCTGTCTCCGCCTTCAAGGGCATGGAGGACGGCACCATGCCGCTGGGCACCTCCCGCTATGAGAAGCGCGGCATCGCCACCCATCTGCCTGTGTGGGACGCTACTGAGTGCCTGCAGTGCAACATGTGCTCCTTCGTCTGTCCCCACGCCGTCATCCGTCCCTTCCTGCTGGACGAGGCCGAAGCCGCCAATGCCCCCGAGGGGCTGGTGATGGTGGATGCCAAGGGCCCGCAGCTGGCCGGTATGAAGTACGCCATGGGCGTGTCCACGCTGGACTGCACCAGCTGCGGCAGCTGCGTTTCCTCCTGCCCCAAGAGCGGCAAGGCGCTGAAGATGGTTCCCACTCACGAGGTGTCTCTGGATCAGACTAACTGGGAGTACCTGTTCAACCTGCCCATCAAGGGTGACAAGGTGGATAAGTTCAGCCTGAAGGGCAGCCAGTTCAAGCAGCCTCTGGTGGAGTTCAACGGCGCTTGCGCCGGCTGCGGCGAGACGCCCTATATCAAGCTGCTGACCCAACTGTTCGGCGACAAGATGTATCTAGCCAACGCCACCGGCTGTACCCAGGCATGGGGCGCGGCAATGCCCTGCGTTCCCTACTGCAAGAACCAGGAGGGCAAGGGTGTTGCTTGGAGTAACTCCCTGTTCGAGAACAATGCCGAATTCTCCTATGGTATGTGTCTGGCTGTCAAGCAGCTGCGCGACTGCGTTACCGGCTATGTGAAGGAGCTGGATGCCCTTACCAAGGACGAGGCTGTTAAGGCCGCCATCGCCAAGTATCTGGAGACCTACGACGATCTGGATGCTTCCACCCCCGCCACCGCCGCTCTGGTTGCCGTGCTGGAGAACAGCAAGTTCTCCGCCGACGAGCAGAAGCTGGTGGACGAGATCCTGAAGCGCAAGAAGGATCTGTCCAAGAAGACCATGTGGATGTACGGCGGCGACGGCTGGGCCTACGATATCGGCTACGGCGGTCTGGATCACGTTTTCGCCATGGGCGAGGATGTGAACGTGCTGCTGGTGGATACCGAGGTGTACTCCAACACCGGCGGACAGTCCTCCAAGGCCACCCCCGTGGGCGCTGTGGCCCAGTTCCAGGCCAGCGGCAAGAAGACCAAGAAGAAGGACCTGGGCATGCTGATGATGACCTACGACAACGTCTATGTGGCCCAGTGCTCCATGGGCGCCAACCCCAACCAGCTCATCAAGGCCATCAAGGAAGCCGAAGCCCACAAGGGCCCGTCTCTGGTGATCTGCTACGCGCCTTGCATCAACCACGGCATCAAGAAGGGCATGAACAATGTCCAGCAGGAGATGAAGGACGCCGTCGCTTCCGGTTACTGGAACCTGTATCGTTACGATCCCAGCACCAAGAAGTTCACCCTGGATTCCAAGGAGCCCACCATGCCGCTGTACGACTTCATGAAGGGCGAGGTGCGTTACGCTTCTCTGGAGCTGAGCTTCCCTGAGAACGCCAAGACCCTGTTTGCCGAGGCAGAGGAGGACGCCAAGACCAAGTACGAGTCCTACAAGCGCCGCAGCGAAAACTAAAGCATAAAAAATCTCCGGTCGAAAGACCGGAGATTTTTTGTGCAGTGAAAAGAGAAGAGCGAAGAGTGAAAAGTTGTGGTATGCCGCCGGAGGCGGCATGATCGAATATGTTACGCGGCCTTTTTCTTCATCGGCAGACTGACCAGCAGCCCGATGGCAAGGCCGATAATGACTGCCAGCAGAAACGCTTCCCCCGCCATGCCCAGAAACGCGACGCCCAGAGCGGCCCGCTCCAGCTTGAGAATGATGAGAGAAGCCGTAACATCGCACAGTACCAGCAGTCCGCCGATCACGGCGATGGGCAGCCACGGACGCCTTTGGTTCCGGAAGATCACGGCCTGTAACAGCAGCGCTATCACCAGCGCGGCGGGGATCAGAAATACCATTTCGCCAAACTCCCAGAAGCTGGACAGAGCGCGGATGGAGTGAAATAGCAGCATAGAATGCTCCTTTCCGGCATTATGCCTCGTCGTCAGATTTGAACGATGAATACAGGTAAAATGAGGGCTGATTATTGGGGCTTATGCATCCGTTTTTTGATAGCGCGTCCTGTGGGCGTGGCGGCCAGACCGCCCAGCGCCGTCTCGCGGAACTCCACCGGCATGCGGCGGCCGACCTCGCCCATGGCGTCGATCACCTCGTCCACGGGGATACGGCTCTCGATGCCGGCCATTGCCATATCCGCCACGCTGACGGCATTCACCGCGCCGATCACATTGCGCTTCACGCAGGGGATCTCCACCAGTCCCGCCACCGGGTCGCACACCAGACCCATCAGGTTTTTCAGCGCCATGGCCACCGCGTGGCCGATCTGTGCGCCGCTGCCGCCCCGTAGGGCCACCAGCGCGCCTGCCGCCATGGCGGAAGCGGTGCCGATCTCCGCCTGACAGCCGCCGGAAGCACCGGCGATGCAGGCCCGATAGGCGATCACCGCGCCGATGCCGCTGGCCACGTACAGTGCCTCCAACAGCTGGTGCTGGCTCAATTCCTCATATTTGCACAGGGGCAGCAGCACCGCCGGAAGTACGCCGCAGGCACCTGCCGTGGGAGCCGCCACGATGCGGCGCATGCAGGCGTTGGATTCCGCCATGCTCAGCGCCTCGGCAATGACCTCACTGACATAGCCGCCGCTGAGAGCTTCGCCCTTGATGCAGTACTGCCGCATTTTCATGCCATCGCCGCCTACCAGGCCGCTGACGGAACGCTTGCGGCCTGTATAGCTGTCTGCCGCATCCGCCATGGCCTGCCACGTCAGCAGCATTTTTGCCATGGACTGGTTGCGCGTGACCTGCCGGGTCTCCATGTCATCCTCCAGCACAACCTCCCAGAAGGGCTTGTTCTTTTCGGCCATCAGGTCAAAGATTTCCTTCATCGAATCCAGAGACATCGTCATCCTCCTCCTTATCGTAGTAGGTTATGGACAGAATGCCCGGCAGCTGACCGATAAATGTGACCTGCTCCGGCTTGATATGGTGGTCTGTTTCAATGATCATCAGCGCGTCGCCGCCCCGCTTGTGCCGCCACATGCTCATGTTGGCGATGTTGATGCGGAACTGGCTCAAAATGGTGGTCACGGCGGCCTCGGAGGAATAGTAATCCAGATTGCGAATCACCAGCGTGTTGTAGGCGCCGGTGAAATTCACGTTGATGCCGTCCAGCTTATCCACCATAATGCGGCCGCCGCCTAAACTGGAGGCCTGCATTTCCAGATGCTTGTCCTCTGTGCCCCGGACCTCGATCAGCGCGGTGTTGGGATGAGCGTCCCGCAGCTCCACCACGTCGATGGTGTAGGAAAGGCCCGCCTTCTTGGCCTCCTCAAAGGCATAGGGGATACGGAGATCATCCGGCTTCATGCCCAGCAGTCCGGCCACCAGCGCACGGTCGGTGCCGTGGCCCAGTCCGGTGTCGGCAAAGGAGCCGTGCAGATGGATGGCGGCTTTTACCGGTGTGCTGCCCAGCAGTGTGCGGGCCATGCTGCCAATCCGCGCCGCGCCCGCCGTGTGGGAGCTGGACGGCCCTACCATGACCGGGCCGAGAATCTCAAAAATGTCCATGGAAAGCTCCTCCCATTCTATATTAGCTATCAGTATAGCATAGATGGCGGTGAAAGGGAAGTAAAGAAATGCCAAACCCGGTCACAGTGCTGCTGTGGTTACTTCAACAGGTTGAACAGCATCACCACAATGCCCAGTATCACAAGGATCACGCCGGTGGCCCGGTTCAACGTTTTGGGCGTTGCCTTGTTGGCGAACACAGCGGCGATCCGCGCCCAGATCAGCGTGAACACCACGCACAGGACGAAAACCGTCCAGTCCGGCGCACCGCCGATGGCAAAGTGGGAGATCGCCCCGGTCAGCGCTGTGAAGGTCATGATGAACACGCTGGTGCCCACGGCGGTTTTCAACTCATAGCCCAGCACGGAGGTCAAAATCAGCAGCATCATCATGCCGCCGCCGGCTCCCACGAAGCCGCAGATAAAACCAATCAGGATGCCGCATACGATCGACTGCACGACCCGCTTTCTGGCGGAAACGGACAGCATGGCCTCCTTGGTGGTCATCACGGGCTTTACAATGAATTTGACGCCCAGCAGGAACGTCATGAACACGGAGAAGCCGCCCATGGTAGAGGAGGGCACCAGATTGGCGACATAGCTGCCCACCACGGTAAAGGCCAGCACACTGACCATCATGATAAGGCCATTGCGGATATCCAGGTTTTTGTTTTTGCCGTAGGTATAGGCGGAAACGGCACTGGCCAGCACATCGGACGCCAGCGCGATGCCTACCGCCATATAGGGCTTCATATCCAGAAACGTGATGAGCATGGGGCTGATGACGGCGGCAGCGCTCATACCGGCAAAGCCGGTGCCCAGTCCCGCGCCCATTCCGGCAAAGAAAGTCACGAGGACAGTAAATAAGATCTGCATATACATCATTCTCCTTTTAACAGTTCGTCCAGATTTTCATTCATCGCGGTCACTGTTTTCAAAAATGCCGCCTTTGTCACAGGGTCGATCCCGCGGAACAGCCGCTCCAGAAACACCTCCTGCAATTGCCGCCCCTGTTGGATGATAGGCTGTGCCTTCTCCGTGCAGCAGAGCCGGGTCTTGCGCCGGTCGCCTGCCACGGCCTGGCGGGTCAGGTAACCGTCCCGCACCAGCTTATCCACATTTACTGACACAAGATTTGCTTTGATTTTGCGGATCTCCACAATGTCCGCCGCCGTGCTGTACGCCGGATTATTTGCCAGAAACAGCAGGATATCAAAGGCTGTTTGGGGCAGATTCAGCTCCCGGCACAGCGGTTTGCACGCTTCGCCATAGGCTAGCGATACCTTCCGGGAAAACTCCATGCTGAGATTCATGATAGATTCCTCCAAAAAAGTAATATTCAAATTTGAAGTAAATAGTAGCAGGAAAAGTGCATTTTGTCAAGCGCAACAAGCGTCGATTGATTTTTTCCGTATTTTTGTGTTGAAACCTGCGGCATTTTGGGGTATACTATCCTCAAATACACTGGGAGGTCAAAATTATGATCGAAATTACCAAAGATACCATTATCGGCGATATTCTTGACATCGCACCGCAGACCGCACCGATCTTCTTCTCCATCGGTATGCACTGCCTGGGCTGCCCTTCTTCCCGCGGCGAGACCGTGGAAGAAGCCTGCGCCGTGCACGGTGTTGACGTGGACAAGCTGCTGGCCGTGGTCAACGAGACTGCCAACAAGGCGGAGTAACTGACTTGCTGAGATAAACGCATACGGCGTGCCGTATGCGTTTTATTCTGTTTGGAGGAAGATGAAAGAACTGGTTTTACAGCCCCGGCTGCGGCTGCTGGCGGACATGGTGCCTGAGGGTGCACGCCTTGCCGACGTGGGGACGGATCATGGCTATCTGCCCGTTTTTCTGCTGCAAAAAGGGCGCATTGCGGGCGCTATTGCCTCGGATATCGTACCGGGGCCGCTGCAGCATGCCCGGCAGACGGCGACGGAATATAAGGTGGAGGGTATCGACTTCCGGCTGTGTCCGGGCTTGGATGCCATCGGGGCGGAGGAAGCGGATACCATCGTCATTGCCGGTATGGGCGGCGAAACGATACAGGCTGTGCTGGAGGCCGCGCCATGGACAGGAGACGGCGGGCATTTGCTGTTGCTTCAGCCCATGACAAAGGTGGAATTTCTCCGAAAATGGCTGTCTGACAATGGATACAGCTTTACAGATGAACGGCTGGTATTTGATAAAGATCATCTCTATCCGGTGTTTGCTGTCCGGGGTGGGCGGCAACTGCCGCTGACACTGGCGCAGCAATACGGCGGGGTACTGCTGGACGGCGATCCGCTGTACGCCGACTATCTGGATGAGCGGATCGGCAAGCTGCAGAAGGCCATCAACGGATTGCAGAAATCTGCTGCGGCAGAAAGTGTTGTAAAGGTAAAAGAATTGACGGAGCTTTGCCGCATTTTGAAAGAAAAGAGGGATACGCTGTGACACGTGTTTGCGATATTGAGAAGCTGCTGTACGACTGGGCGCCCCGTGATCTGGCTCTGGAGTGGGACAATGTGGGCCTGCTGGTAGGCGATAGCGGGGCGGAGGTACGCAAGGTGCTGGTGTCGCTGGATGTGACGGAAGCGGTGGCGGCGGAAGCCGTGGCGATAGGGGCCGACCTGATCGTGGCGCACCATCCGCTGATGAACTGCGCCTGGCACAAGGTGCAGCATGTGACCACTGATGACGCACAGGGACGCACCATTACCACGCTGCTGAAAAACAATGTGTCCGCCATCTGCATGCATACCAATCTGGACGCGGCAGAGGGCGGCGTCAACGACGCTCTGGCGGAAAAATTGGGCCTTCAGGCCACAAAACCCCTGACGGACGAAAAAATTGGCCGTGTTGGGACGCTAAATTGCGAAAAACCCCTTGTGGAGTTCCTACAAGATGTGATAAAATATTTAGGCTGTAATGGTTTGCGCTATGTGGACTGCGGCATGCCTGTCCACCGCGTGGCGGTGGGCGGCGGCGCTTGCGGCGATTACATCGGGCAGGCTATCGCGCTGGGCTGCGACACCTTTGTGACCTCTGATTTGAGCTATCACGAGTTTCTGGATACAAAGGCGCTGAACCTGATCGACGCGGGACATTTTCCCACGGAGAATGTGATCTGCCCCGTGATCGCGGAGCGTCTGCAGGCAGCCTTCCCGCACATTTCGGTGGCCCTTTCGGCCGCCCATGACCGTGAGATCATACAATATTGCATAAAGAAGGAGAAGTAAACTATGTCCGGACATTCCAAATGGCACAATATTCAAAAGACCAAGGGCGCGGCTGACGCCAAGCGCAGCGCCGCGTTTACCAAGATCGCCAAGGAGATCATCGTGGCCGTCAAGCAGGGCGGCAGCGGCGACCCCAACAATAACTCCCGTCTGGCTACCGTGGTGGCCAAGGCCAAGGCGGCCAACATGCCCAACGACAACATCAAGCGCACCATTGACAAGGCGCTGGGTGCCGGCAACACCGACAACTACGAGTCCGTCACCTACGAGGGCTACGGGCCCTGCGGCGTGGCTGTCATCGTGGAGGCACTGACCGACAACCGCCAGCGTACCGCTCCTGAAATCCGCCACTATTTTGATAAGTTCGGCAAGGGTATGGGCGCTCAGGGCTGCGTCAGCTGGTCCTTCGATCGCAAGGGCGTGATCGTCATCAACAATGAGGACGAGGAGCTGGATGAGGAAGCCGTCATGATGGACGCGCTGGAGGCCGGCGCTGAGGACGTGGAGGCCGACGGCCCCGTGTTCGAGGTCACCACCGATCCCGACAGCTTCAACGATGTGGTCAAGGTGCTGGAGGAGAAGGGCTATTCCTTCGAGAGCGCCGAGATCGAAATGGTGCCCCAGAACTACATCACCATGACCAGCGAGGACGACGTGCGCAGCATGACCAAGCTTCTGGATATGCTGGAGGACAACGAGGACGTGCAGAATGTCTGGCATAACTGGCAGCAGGACTGACGGAACTTTTCCTGCGGAAAAACAGGAGAATACTGGATCGAGATCGAGGTTAGAAATAACCTCGATCTTTTTTTGATTTAATGGAGATACTTGACAATATATGTGACTGTATATATTATAGATATGTAAAATACTAATTGTGTTACCGATTACGATTGAGAGTTTATCAAAAAGAGAGGAAGTTTGAAATGGATATAAGTGACATCAAGCAAACAAAATTCTTTGTGTCCCATGTTTGGCCGGGAATGATAGATATTAAGTGCAGTAAATGCGGAAAGTTAGCGACAACTTTACAGAACCGCGATGTTGAGCTGGTTGGTAAAAAAGTATACATTACTAAAAAAGATGTCTCTTGCAGTAGTTGCAGAGAAACTATTCCGGAAGGAATGCTGATAGCAGAAAATGAGCAATGTTTTGATAACTTAATAATTGATGATAGCGCGATAGAGGTGCTGAAGAGTGCCAATGAAGAAGCCAAAGTATACCGGGAAAAAAGGGATAAAGAAATAGACCGTGCAAGAAGAAAGTTAGAGGAAGCAACACGCATAAAAGCGGCTCATGCGAACATGATTACGACAACATGTTCAAATATTGAAGGGCGTCGCATTAAAGAGTATAGGGGAATTGTTTCCGGAGCATCAGTTTATAATTTTGGTGGTTTTATTGGTAGCGGATATTCAGATAAAGGGCAAAGTGAATTGTTTGGCGCTGCACTTAAGACGGCCAAAGAAATATTAATTAAAAATGCTGTTGATGTGGGCGTTGATGCAGTTATCGGCATACAAACAGCATTAGTTGTTACGAACCCGCTGATAGCGGTGACGCTTACAGGAACGGCAGTAAAAACAGAAAAAATTACCGAAGACAAATGAGGTCAAAAAGATGGCGGTGGGAGCAATCCCACCGCTTTTCTATGTACCTCATAATCAGATTGCGTCAAAAAGTTCCTGTGACCTTGTAGTTTCAGGAATATTTGTTATTTCGCATCAAGCTCCGGAAACGGCACGAACGGTGCGGGCGGCACCGCGTGATCGCCCAGC
>OMBK01000590.1_pt1 | contig 18013 bp, 15 predicted proteins | sample 1644881 | NCBI WGS metagenome assembly OMBK01 (sample SAMEA103958132, study PRJEB25191) | human gut metagenome | biome: human-associated habitat [ENVO:00009003]; feature: intestine environment [ENVO:2100002]; material: feces | place: Germany | collected 2013/2015
AACGCAAAAATCCCTCGCTGCCGGTCACATCATGAGTTTTCAGATACACCCTAGGACAAGACTGTGACGTTCGGTTTATACGAAAAAACCAAAACCGAACGCATCTGGTAGGGGCGGGGCTCTGCTCCGCCCAGCAGGATACGGTGGTTTTATGAAGCTTTACGGCGAACTCGTATGCACTTGCCTGCTTAACTGCCGGGGCGATGTGGGCATCGACCGCGACAACCAGCCGTGCGGACACTTACGGATTCGCCGCAGATTTCTGAAAAAAGCACTGCATCCCGCAGGCGGACAGAGTCGTCCGCCCCTACGAACCGACCTTCTGCAAAACAGGTCTTATAACGAAACAACAGCCGCTCCCGGAGTGAACCGGGAACGGCTGGTTTTATGTCTTTATCGCAGTGTCACGCCGAGGTCGTTTTTGAGCTTTTCCAGAACGGAGTTCGTGACACCGGTGGTGTCCTCGTCGGTGAGCGTGCGGTCGTCCGCGCGCAGCTCAAGGCTGAACGCAACGCTCTTCTTGCCCGGTGCAATGCCGGGGCCGCGGTAGATATCAAACAGCTGGATGGAGCGCAGCAGCTTGCCGCCCGCCTTCTTGATGCAGGCTTCGAGCATACCGACGGTCATCGCCTCGTCGCACACCAGCGCCAGATCGCGGCTGACGGTCGGGAACTTGGGCAGGCTGTGGAACACACGTTCCGGTGCAAGCGCAGCCTGCAGGCCGGTGAAGTCCAGCTCCGCGACGTAGACCTCGCCGTCGATGCCGTAGCCCTCCGCGACCAGCGGGTGGATCTGACCGATCACGCCGAGCTTTTTGCCGTCGATGATAATATCGGCGCAGCGGCCCGGATGATAGCTCGGGTTCTTCGTGTCGGCGATATACGCCGCCGGATGCACGTTCAGCTGTTCGAGCAGCGCGTCGATCTCGCCCTTGAGCGTGAAGAAATTCTCATGCTCGCCATACGTGCCGAAGATCATGCGCTTCGGCTCGTCCGGCAGCTTCTGGCCCTCGACCGGCAGATAGATCTTGCCGATCTCATAGAGCTTGACGCCCTTGTTCTTGAACGCATAGTTGCGGGAGAGGATATCCAGCATACTCGGCAGAATGACCGTGCGCATGATGGAGGTATCCTCGCCGAGCGGATTGACGAGCTTGACTGTTTTGCGCAGCGGGCTGTCCGCCGGAAGGCGGATGGCGTCGAACGAGGACGGGGAGACGAAGGAATACGTGATGATCTCGCTGTAGCCCAGCGCTCTTGCCGCCGCACCGGCGGCGTTTTCCAGCTTCTGCTCGTCGGAATAGCCGCCCATGGTGGTCGCGCCGCGCATGAGTGTGGTTTCAATGTTGTTGTAGCCATAATACCGGGCGACTTCCTCCGCGATATCGGCCATCACGCGCAGATCGGGCCGCCAGGACGGGACCAGGATCATGCCGTCCACGACGGGAACTTCCTCGCGGCGCAGATACTCGATCATATCCGCCTCGGAGATATCCGTGCCGAGCAGCGCGTTGATGCGCTCCGGCTCGAGCTTGACCGTGACGGGCTGCGGAACATAGTTCAGCACGTCGATCATGCCGTCCATGACCTCGCCTGCGCCAAGCAGCTCGACCAGCTCGCACGCACGGTTGACGGCGGGGACGGTCAGCATCGGGTCAATGTCCTTTTCAAACTTCGCGGACGCGTCCGTGCGCATACCGAGCGCCAGCGCCGTCTTGCGGATAGAGGAACCGAGAAAGTTCGCGGATTCGAAGACCACGTCGACCGTATCGTCCACGATCTCGCTGTTTTCGCCGCCCATCACGCCCGCAAGGCCGACCGGCTTCGTCTCGTCGGCGATGACGAGCATATCTGGCTGAAGCGTGCGAACATTGCCGTCCAGCGTCGTGAGCGTCTTGTCCTCGCCCGCACGGCGGACGACGATTTTGCCGCCCTTGACATAGCGGTAGTCAAATGCGTGCATCGGCTGGCCGTATTCGACCATGACATAATTTGTGATATCAACGATATTGTTGATTGGGCGGATGCCCGCCGAACGCAGACGCTGACGCATCCACTTGGGGCTGGGCGCGATCTTGACATTGCGCACCATACGAGCCGTGTAGCGCGGGCACAGGTCGTCCGCCTGCACATCAACATCAAGCAAATCGCAGAGATTTCCTTCCGCGCCGCCCTTGACGACCGGCTCATGGTGCTTCATCGGCACGTTGAACGCGGCGGCCGTCTCACGGGCGAGCCCGATGAGCGAATAGCAGTCCGGGCGGTTGTTCGTGATCTCGAATTCGACGATGGAATCATCGTTGCCGATGACGACGTTCATATCCTCGCCGACCTCGCAGCCCTCGTCGTTCAGAATCCAGATGCCGTCGGCATACGCCTCCGGGCAGTCATGCTCGGTCAGGCCAAGCTCCTTGTAGGAGCACAGCATACCACAGGATTCCACGCCTCGCAGCTTGCCCTTCGTGATGTGGATGCCGCCGGGCAGGTACGAATTGTGCTGCGCGACCGGAACCAGATCGCCCTCGTGCACATTCTGTGCGCCCGTGACGATCTGCACCGGCTCACCGGAGCCGCAGTCGACCATGCAGACCCACATATGGTCGGAGTTTTCATGCTTTTTCATCGACAGGACCTTGCCGACGACGACGTTTTTGATCTCCGCGTCCATGCGCTCGGTCGTCTCGACCTTCTGACCGGCGAGGGTCATGACGGAGTCGTATTCTTTATCCGTAGCCGTGATATCAACGAATTCACGGAGCCATTTTCTCGAAATATTCATGTCGTACCCTCCTTAGAACTGAGACAGGAAGCGAATGTCGTTTTCGAAGATCATGCGCATATCGCTGATCTTGAACCGGCGCATGGCCATACGCTCAAGGCCGATGCCGAAGGCAAAGCCGGAGTAGATTTCCGGGTCAATATCGCAGCCGGCCAGTACCTTCGGGTGCACCATACCGGCACCCAGCAGCTCGATCCAGCCCTCGCCCTTGCAGGTCGAGCAGCCCTTGCCGCGGCAGTTGAAGCACTGCACGTCGACCTCACAGCTCGGCTCGGTGAACGGGAAGTGGTGCGGGCGGAAGCGGACAACGGAATCCTGGCCGTACATGGCCTTGATGAGCGTCTCAAGCGTGCCCTTGAGATCGGCCATCGTGATCCCCTTGTCGATGACAAGGCCCTCGATCTGGTGGAACATGGGGGAGTGCGTCGCGTCGACCTCGTCCTTGCGATACACGCGGCCGGGGGCCAGAATGCGGATGGGCGGCTGGCCGATGGCCTCCATGGCGCGGATCTGCATGGGGCTGGTCTGCGTGCGCAGAAGGACTTCCTCGTCGTCCGTCACATAGAACGTGTCGCTGCGGTCGCGGGAGGGGTGGTTCTCGGCGATATTCAGCTTGGTGAAGTTATAGTCGGCAAGCTCGACCTCCGGGCCGTCGAGGATCTTGAAGCCCATGGAGATAAAAATATCCTTGGCCTCGTCGAGCGCCTTGTTCATCGGATGCCGGTGACCCAGCTGGACAGGGGTTCCGGGGATGGTCACGTCGATGGCCTCGGCCTCCAGTCTGGCCTCCATGGCCTTTTCTTTCAGTTCGGCGCGGACGGTTTCGATTTTTTCCTCAATGGCGGCGCGGACGTTGTTCGCGGCCTGACCCATGACGGGGCGCTCCTCTGCGGACAGCTTGCCCATCGTCTTCAAAACGCCGGTCAGCTCGCCCTTCTTGCCGAGAAAGCGCACGCGCAGCGCGTCCAGCTCCCCGGCGTCCTTGACGCTTTCCAGCGCGCCGAGCGCTTCCTGCCGGATTTTTTCGAGTTGTTCCTTCATAAACGAATGCTCCTTTTCGTGATAATACAAAAAAATAAGCCCTCCGCCCGGAATCGGGACGAAAGACCATGCTTCCGCGGTACCACCCGCTGTTCGCAGAGAATCTGCGCTGCTTTCTGCCCGGTAACGGCGGCAATAACCGGCGCGTCCTAGTAGGGGAGCGACCCCCGTTCAAACGGCAGCTCACGAGAGAAAGCCCTGCGGCCCAACCGGGAGGCGGCTTCCAGCAAAACCCGCCCTCTCTGTACCCGGCCCTATCGGACAGGACAGCTCGATCCTCGCTTTTTCCAGATATCAGATGCATTTTAGCACAACAACCGCCGTTTGGCAACAGCTTTTTCGGAAAAAGCACAGAAAACCCGGCGGCTGCGCGCCGCCGGGAGAAATTTCTTATTGCAGTCCCTTGCCCGCTTTGACCTTGTCGAATTCCGCCTCGATCTGTGCGTCAGGCTCTGCCGTGAGCAGGGAGACGGCGACGATCACGATCACGCTGAAGACGAACGCGGGCAGCAGCTCATAGATGCCGAACATCCCGCCGAGGGGCTTCAGAACGAGCTTCCAGAAGAAGACCATTGCGCCGCCCGCGACCATACCGGCGATCGCGCCCTGATATGTCGTGCGCTTCCAGAACAGGCACAGGAGCATCAGCGGGCCGAAGGCCGCGCCGAAGCCCGCCCACGCGAACGACGTGATGCCGAAGATGGTCGAGTTGGAGTTCCAGGCGATCGCCATGGCGACGATGGTGATGAGTACCAGCGTGATGCGCGAGCACCACATGACCTGCTTTTCCGTTGCGTCCTTCTTGAACACGCCGCGATACAGGTTCTGGCTGACGGCGCTGGCCGAGATCAGCAGATACGAATCGGAGGACGAGATCGCCGCGGCCAGCACGCCCGCGCAGGCGAAGCCCGCGAGGATCGGCGGCAGATAGGACGTCGCCGCGTCAATGAAGATATTTTCCGCATCGTTGTTGGACAGATAATCAAGCCCCGCGACGCTGCGGCCCACGACGCCGATGAACACGGCGGCGGTCATCGAGATCACGACCCAGATGATCGCCACGCGGCGGGAGCGGCCCAGCTCATGCTCGGAGCGGATGCCCATGAACCGCAGCAGCACCTGCGGCATACCGAAATAGCCAAGCCCCCACGCAAGGCAGGACGCAATGGACAGCGCGCCGTAAGGACGGCCTGCACCAAAAGCGTTGACCTCTGTGGTCGAGGGCGTCGCCGTGCGCACCATGGAGAAGAAGCCGTCAATGCTCTTCGCGTTTTCGATGACTGTGTTCAGTCCACCTGCGGAAACGACCGACAGGATCAGGATCAGCACCAGCACCGTGACCATCACAACGCCCTGCATGAAATCGGACGCGCTCTCGGCCAGATACCCGCCGAGGAACGTGTAGGCCAGCACGAACACCGCCGCAACGATCATCATGCCGCCGTAGGAGAAGCCGAACAGATTTGCGAACAGCTTGCCGCACGTGGACAGGCACTGCGCCGCGTAGACGCTGAAGAAAATGATGATAATGAGTGAGCAGATCGTCATGATGATCTTTTTTTTCTCATGGAAACGGTTCGAGAAGAAGTCCGGCAGCGTGAATGCGTTCACGGCGATGGAATACCGGCGCAGCCGCTTCGAAACGATCAGGAAGTTGAGGTACGTGCCGATGGCAAGCCCGATGCACGTCCAGCCCGCGTCCGCAAGGCCCGTCCAATACGCAAGGCCGGGCAGGCCCATCAGCAGATAGCCGGACATATCGGACGCCTCCGCGCTGAACGCCGTGACCCACGGGCCGAGGCTGCGTCCGCCGAGAAAATACGACTCGGCGTCCTTATTCGCGCGCCCGGCAAAATAAATGCCGATGCCGACGACAGCGGCCATATACAAAATCATGGCCAGCAGATGCTGCAGATTTGCTCCACTCATAACGCATTTCTCCGTTTCTTTCTCTTGACACATTACAAATATTCATGTATAATATCAAGGAACTTCATAATATGCGCGTATGATAACACGTTAAAGTGAAAAAAGCAAGAGGTTTTTCAGTATGGATACGAAAAAATATGAGGCTTTTGAAAAAACAGTGGAGCTGCAGTCTCTGACAAAGGCCGCGCAGGAGCTGGGCCTTACGCAGTCCGGCGTCAGCCATATGCTCTCCGCCATCGAGGCGGAGCTTCAGCTGCCGCTTTTGAAGCGCACGCGCACCGGCGCACGCCTCACGCCGGAGGGCGAGCAGATGATGCCCTATATTCACGAGATCGTGCGGCAGGAAAGGCTGCTGCGGCAGGCGGCGGAACGCCTGCATACGCTCGTTACCGGCAAGATCCGCATCGGCACGTTCACCAGCGTCGCCACGCACTGGCTGCCCGCCATGATGATGCAGTTCCAGAAGGAGCACCCGCAGGTGGATTTCCAGCTTTTCAACGGCGACTATCATGATATCGACACCTGGCTCGGCGACGGCAGCGTCGATCTTGCGTTTACAACGCTTCCCGCCCGTCCTGGCTGCCGCTGCACACCGCTGTACGAGGATGCGCTGGCCGCCGTCCTGCCGAAGGGGCACCCATTGGGGCAAAGTCCGGTCTGCCGGGTCGAGGAGCTGGCAAAGGAGCCGTTTATTTCACTCCTGGAATCCTCCAATCATGACGTGCGCCGTGCGTTTCATGCAGTCAAGGCCCGGCCAAACATCCGCTTTGAGACGAAGGATGATTATGCCGTTATCGCCATGGTCCGGCAGGGACTGGGCGTGAGCATCATGCCGTCCCTGCTGCTGCGCGGCAACACAGACGGCGTGGAGATCCGCCCCATCGACCCGCCCGCCAGCCGCACCATTGCTCTTGCCGCTGCGACCGATGCCCCTGCCGCCACCCGCTTCGCGGACTTCGCAGTCCACTGGGTCAGAGAGAACACATAAAAAACCGGGCCGCTGCGGATTCGCAGCGGCCCGGAGCATTTATTTCCGGCTCAGTCGGGCTTCCATATAGTTGTGCGCGGCAGTTTCAAATTCGTCGGCAAGGGGCGGAAGCTCCACTTTGCCATATTTGCGTTCGAGCGCAAGCTTGAGGATCAGATCGGCCAGCTTCGGGTTTTTGGGCAGCAGACAGCCGTGGGAATAGGACGCGAAGACGTTTTTGTAGCGTGCGCCCTCCGTCCCGTCCTCGCCGTTGTTGCCGTATCCCTCGAGGACTTTGCCGAGCGGCTTCACGCCGGAGCCGAGATACGTCTTGCCGGAGTGGTTTTCAAAGCCGACAATTTTACAGTTCGCCTCGTCGCACGTGAACATATAATTGCCGATCATACGCTGCTCGGAGCCGACGGTGTAAAGATCGAGCGCGCCGGTAAAGTCGCACTGCTTGCCGTCCCAGGTCTTGTAATACTGGCCCAGCATCTGATACCCGCCGCAGATGGCGAGCACGGGCACGCCGTCCTCGATGGCGGCTTTCAGCTCTGCCGTCTTTTCGCCCTTCAGATCGTGCATCAGGATCTCCTGCTCAAAGTCCTGTCCGCCGCCGATGAAGAGCAGATCGCAGTCCTTCGCGGCAAGTTTCACCCCGATGGGGACCGGGACAATGTTTGCCTGCATCCCGCGCCATTCCAGCCGCCGCTGCATACACAGGACATTTCCGCGGTCGCCGTAGAGGTTCAGAACGTCGGGATATAAATGATAGATGTTCAGTTCCATAGCTTACTCCCAGAATTGCTTGTAGCCATACGTTTTGCTGATCGTGCCGCGCAGAGCCAGCATGGCCGTGTACGTCGGCATGACGAAGACCGGCAGCTTATGCGCCGTCGCCTCCTCCATCAGCGCGCCGTAGTCCTTCTGCACGTGCAGCTTTTCCTTCGGGAATCCGGCGTAGAGGAAGCGCAGGGCCATATCCTCCGCACGCGTGCCGGACAGATAGACCTCACGGAGCGTATCGCCCATATCCGTCAGACGTTCAAAGGCCACGTCCCAGATCCAGCTGACGTCGCGGCCGTCCTGTGTCCGGTCGTTGAGACAGGCGGCAAAGACGAACGGATCGGTCCGCTGCGTCAGGAAGCTCAGCACCTGGTTGCAGCCCGCCGGATTCTTGATCAAAATCATGCGCACGTCCGTGCCATTGATCTCGAATTTCTCCATGCGCCCAAAGCCGCAGGCAAAGCGGGACAGCGACTGCGCCGCCTTCGGAAGCTCCAGCCCCATGGCCTTTGCTGCCGCCATGGCCGCGCAGGCGTTATAAATATTGTATCCGCCCGGCAGATTGACCGTTGCGGGGATCTCCGTTTCGCCGTCGCGGAAGACGACCTCGGAGCGCTCCTCGTCGCTCAGAATGACCTTGCTGACGCAGATATCCGGCTTCGGACGGGCATAGCCGCAGCGCGGGCAGCGGTAGCCGCCCAGATGGCCGTAGGTCACAAAGTCGTATTGATATTCGCTCTTGCACTTGATGCAGTACGGCGCGTCGGAGAGGTCCGAAACCTGCTCCTCATAGAGCGGCGTGCTGACGCCGTAGAAAATAACGGGGTTCGGCACGTCGTCGTGCAGGCTGGTAATGAGCGAATCGTCCGCGTTCAGGCACAGAACGGCGTTCGGACTGTTCTGCGCGCCGACGCGCAGCTTGCTGAGCGTATGCGTGACCTCGCCGTAGCGGTCGAGCTGGTCGCGAAAGACGTTCGTGTAGACAATCACCTTCGCGTCGACATATTTGCTGATGAATTTCAGCGCCGCCTCGTCCGACTCAATGAGCGCGTGCGAATATCTGCAGCGGCCCGTGAGCGTGGAGTGGACGGCGAATTCCGCCGTGACGCCGGACAGGAGGTTTGCGCCGGATTTATTTGCAAAGTAAGAGATTCCAGCGTCCTGCCACGACTGCTCGATCATGCGCGAGGTCGTGGTCTTGCCGTTGGTGCCCGTGACGATCACGGTCGTCACGTTCCTTGCAAGTTCACCCAGCAGATTCGGGCAGAGCTTGAGCGCCACGCGCCCGGGAAAATCCGTGCCGCCTCTGCCCAGCAGGCGGATCAGGGCCCGGCAGAGCTTGCAGGCAAGCACTGCGGTCATCACTCGTAACTTCATATCACACTTATATCATATTTTTTCGCAAAACTCAACTGGTTACGAAAGATTTACAAAATTGTGCTTGTAATGGTTGTCATAATCTGATATAATGCAGTCGAATTGTTTCGAAAATGTGCCGTTCCGGTCCGGGAACGGAAAAAAGGAGTCTGTAAACCATGCGAAAGGCAAGAAAACCGCTGTGCCTGCTGCTGTGCGCCGTGCTGCTTCTGTCCATGAGCGCGGCTGCGCTCGGCGCGAGCAACAACTATAGCAGCTGGTTCCAAACAAACTATGACGAGATCAACAAGCTCGGCCTGATGCCCGCGTCCTTTAACGGCCTTGATCTGACCAAGAACATCACGCGCGGCGAGATGTGCGAGCTGGCCGTCTACGCATTCGAAAAGGCCACCGGCAACGACATCGATATGTCGAACGAAACGTTCACCGGCTTTACGGATACGTCGGATGAGAATATTGTCAAGGCCCATCTGTACGGCATCGTCAACGGCTACGAGGACGGCTCGTTCCGCCCGAAGCAGCTGCTGACGCGGCAGGAATTCTTCAAGCTCATCGAGAATTTCTGCACGGCGGCTGCGTTCTCCCCCAAGGCGAAAGACGGCGCGCTGAACGGCTTTGCCGACGCCGGATCGATCTCCGCATGGGCGAAGGAGGCCGCGCAGATCTGCGTGAGCTATTCCTACGTGCAGGGCACGAAGCTTGGAAACGGCACGTATCTGAACCCCAAGGACAACGCCAGCCGGCAGGAAGCCATGACGATGTTCCTGCGCTGCTATAAGACCATCCAGTGGTTCTACGATGAAAACGTCAAGAGCGCGACGGTCGTTGTTGACCAGATCAATCTGAACGTCACCGTCACGAGCATCAGCAAGACCATGTACGTCTGCCAGACGGGTTATATCAACGTCCGCGATTCCTGGACGACCGGCAGCACGAAGGTCGGCGAGCTGAGCTACAACGCCGCCGTCACCGTCACCGGCATCACGACTACGACCTCCGACGGCCACCAGTGGTACCGCATCAAATATAACGGCATTACGGCCTATGTCCGCGCAGACCTGCTCGCCGATAAGAAGGACAGCACCGTCACGCCGGGCGGCGGCTCCGGCAGCGGCGGGACCGTCTCCGGCTCCGGCACAGCCAGCGAGATCGCGAACTTCGCCATGGGATTCGTCGGCTACAGCTATGTCTGGGGCGGCTCGAGTCCGTCAACTGGCTTTGACTGCTCCGGCCTCATGTACTATGTCCTGACGCAGTACGGCTACTCCATGAAGCGCGTTGCCAACGACCAGATGACGCAGGGTACTTATGTCTCCCGCAGCGACCTGCAGGTCGGCGACCTCGTCTTCTTCGGCTACAGCGGCTACGCGAACCACGTCGGTATGTACATCGGCGGCGGCAACTTCGTCCACGCCTCCACGCCGTCCACGGGCGTCCGCGTCAACTCGCTTGACGAATCGTATTACAAGACCCGCTTCCTTTGCGGGCGGCGCATTATCTGACGATCAAATCATGACATACCGGCCCCCGGTCTGCTAAAAAAGCGCCGGGGGCTGCGCATATCAAAAGGAGAATGTATGGAGCGAAATGAATTGGTGCTTGCGCGCCTGTCCAATCAATATCTGCTGCGCACAGGGGAGCGGATGGAGGTGCTCCGCGCTATGAACGGCTTTCAGGCGCAGTTTCTCTCCAACGCGCTGCATGCCATGCGCCTGCGCAGCACGGCGTATGACGCAGCGCACGCGGCGAACGGCCTTGTGAAGGGCTGGACGCTCCGCGGCACAATGCACATCTTTGCAGAAGCCGACCTTCCGTTGTTCCTGCACACTGGCTGCCGGTACCGGAGTCGGGACTGGACTGTTCCGTCATTCTGGAACCAGCGCCCGAACTGGGCGCTTACACCGAAGCGGCAGGCATACTTTTCGGATCTGATCATCGATGCACTTGCGCAAGGGCCAATGACGCGCGAGGCCCTGAAAGCCCGCTGCCGCGCTGCCGGAATGACGCAGGCGGAGGAGGGCAGCATATTCCATCCCTGGGGCGGCGGCATACGCGAGCTCTGCGAGCGCGGCTTTCTCTGCGGCACGGTCAGCGAGGAAAAGGCGTTCCGCCTCTGTCCGGCATTCACACCGATGGAGGAGCAGGACGCACTGCTGGAACAGACGCGCCGGTATTTCACGAATTATGGCCCGGCCTCCATCCGGGACGCAGCCTATTATTTCGGTTCCTCGCAGGCGGAGATCAAAAAGCGGCTGGCCCGGCTTCCTATGAAAGCAGCCGAATACGAGGGGCAGCAGCTGTTCAGTCTGGATTCCGGAAGAGCACCAGGACAGTCGCTTCCGGACTGCCTGCTGCTGGCGGGCTTCGACCCGCTGGTGCTGGGCTATGAGAAAAAGCAGAGCGTATTTCTCCCGCCGGAGTATCTGCGCGGCATTTTCAGTCTGTCCGGCATCGTCATGCCGCCGGTGCTGCTGCACGGCAGCGTAGCGGGCCGCTGGAAGCACAGCGGAAAGCGCCTGCTTATCACGCAGTTCCGCCCTTTTTCGCAGGAGGAGCGTGGTTTTGCAGAGGCAGCCGCGGCGCAGCTTTGGGGCGAAGCCGTACAGCCTGTCTTTCAGGACGCATAATCGACCTTTTCAAACCGAAAAATCCATGCTATACTTTTCTTGTCCCTCATACGCTTGTATGGGGTGATCATATGAAAAAATGGGTAGAGATCATGATGCCGGTCATGCTGTTTGCGACCGTTCTGTATTTCTGCGTCTTCGCCGTTCTGACACATCGAAGCGCGCAGACGGCGGCCATGCAGCCCGGCAGAACGACCGTCGTGCTCGACGCGGGGCACGGCGGGGAGGACGGTGGCGCGACCGGCGTTTCCGGCACGTCGGAGGCAGCGCTGAATCTGGATATTTCGCTGCGCCTGCGCGACCTTCTGCGCCTGTGCGGCGTGCGGGTCAGCATGATCCGCGAGACGGATACGGCTGTCTATTCAGACGGCTGCCGCACGATCTCGGAGAAGAAAGTTTCGGACATCAAAAACCGGACCGAGACGGTGAACCAGACGGAAAACGCGCTGCTTCTGAGCGTGCACCAGAACTTTTTCACCGAGGGAAAATACCACGGCGCACAGGTCTTCTACGCGAAAACGCCCGGCAGTCAGGCGCTGGCCGAGCAGCTGCAGGCCAATCTGGCCCTGGGCCTCGAGCCGGGCAACCGCCGGCAGTGCAAAAAATCGGACGGCGTGTATCTCATGGAGCATATCGGCTGCACCGGCGTGTTGGTCGAATGCGGATTTTTATCCAATTACGAGGAAGAACAGCGGCTCTTGCAGCCGGAGTATCAGAAAAAGCTGGCCGCCGTGATCGCGGGAACGCTGTCCGTGTGGCTCTCAGAGGAGCATCCGAATGAAATCTAAAACCGTTTTTGTCTGCAAGCAATGCGGCAACGAAACGCCGCGCTGGCAGGGCCAGTGCCCCGCCTGCGGGGCATGGAACTCCATCGTGGAGTTCGAGGACAAAAGAGCGCCTGCCGCGAAGGCGGCAGGCCGGGCAGGCAACGCGCGTGCCGTCCCGAAAAAGCTCAAAGAGGTGACAGGGGAGCAGGAGATCCGCTTCTCCACCGGTATGCAGGAGCTTGACCGCGTTCTGGGCGGCGGCGGCGTGCGCGGATCGCTGATTCTGGTGGGCGGTGCGCCCGGCATCGGCAAATCGACGCTTCTGCTGCAAATTTGCGCCTATCTCGGAAAAACGCTCCGCATCCTCTATGTTTCCGGCGAGGAATCGGAAAAGCAGATCAAAATGCGTGCCGACCGGCTGCAAGTCGCGTCGGACGAATTATATATCCTCTCGGAGACGGATCTTTCCGAGATTTTAAGCGCTGTCGACGAGGTGCAGCCGGATATTCTCATTGCCGACTCCATCCAGACGCTCTACAGCCCGGAGAATACCTCTGCCCCCGGCAGCATTTCACAGGTCAAGGACTGCACCATGGCCCTCATGCAGCTGGCCAAGAGCAGCGGCGTGACCGTCTTCGTCGTCGGCCATGTCAATAAGGAGGGCGCGATCGCGGGGCCGAAGGTGCTCGAACACATGGTCGACTGCGAGCTGTTTTTCGAGGGCGAGCACGCCAGCAGCTACCGCATCCTGCGCGCGGCCAAGAACCGCTTCGGCTCGACAAACGAGATCGGCGTGTTCGAAATGGAGGGCAGGGGACTGCTCGAGGTCCCGAATCCGTCCGAAATGCTGCTGGCCGGACGGCCATTAAATGCCCCCGGTACGTGCGTGGCCTGCGTGATGGAGGGTACGCGCCCGGTTCTGGCAGAAATTCAGGCGCTTGTCGCGCGGACGAATTTCAACGTCCCCCGCCGCACGGCGGACGGCTTTGATTTTAACCGGGCAAATCTCATGCTGGCCGTGCTGGAAAAGCGCGGCGGCGTGAATCTTGGGATGTCGGACGCGTATGTGAACGTCATCGGCGGCTTGCAGCTGGACGAGCCTGCCGCCGATCTGGCCCTTGTGCTTGCCGCCGCGTCCAGCTTCCGCGATAAGCCCATCGATCCGGCGACCGCCGCCATCGGCGAGGTTGGCCTGACGGGCGAGATCCGCGCCGTAACGGGCTTGCAGCAGCGCCTGTCCGAGGCCTCCCGCACAGGCTTTAAAACCTGCATCATCCCGCGCCACGGGACGGGCAATGTCACTGCGCCCGACGGCATGGAGCTGCTGCGCGTGCGCAATATCCGCGAAGCGATCGAACTGGTTCTGTCATAAATCAAAAAAGGAGAAATCGATATGGAAGTGCGTGCATTACTGGATGTGTTACATATTGCTGAGCGCCTCAAGGACGAACTGCGCCACTGTGAGACGAGCAGGGGCCGCCGCGAAAGCGTCGCCGAGCACAGCTGGCGGCTTGCACTGATGGCATTCTTTATGAAGGACGAATTCCCGGCGCTCGATATGGACAAGGTCATCAAAATGTGCCTGATCCACGATCTCGGCGAGTGCTTCACCGGCGATATCCCGACGTTTTTGAAGTCCGCAAGCGACGAAAAGAAGGAGGATACCGCGCTGTTCGATTGGGTCGCGTCGCTTCCGGCCCCGTATAATACGGAGCTGGCCGCGCTGTATACCGAAATGGGCGCGCTGCAGACAGACGAAGCGAAGCTCTATAAGGCGCTGGACAAGCTCGAAGCCGTCATCCAGCACAATGAGTCCGATATCCGCTCGTGGGAGCCGCTGGAGTATGATCTGAACCGGACATACGCCTATGACGCTGTCGCGTTTTCTCCCTATCTGACGAAGCTGCGTGAGGCCATCCGCGAGGATACGGAGGAAAAGATCAAAGCGGCGGAAAAATAAGCGATTTTCCGCAAAAAAGTATTTGACACGGAGAAAAATCTCTGGTATAATCCATAAGCCGCATTAAAGAGGTCAAAAGCTGCTCCGGCACACCTCAAGAGCGAGTCTACGAAAGAAAAGGTAGGTGCAAACGAATATGCAGGCTATTATCGTTACCGGCGGTAAGCAGTACAACGTCAAGGAGGGCGATGTGATCTACATCGAGAAGCTCGCGGCGGAGGCTGAGCAGACCGTCACCTTCGATCAGGTTCTGGCAGTTGTCGACGGTGCTGACTCCAAGTTCGGTACCCCCACAGTTGCAGGTGCTAAGGTTGAGGCTAAGGTGCTGAAGAATGGCAAGGGCAAGAAGATCCGCGTCTTCAAGTACCGTCCGAAGAAGGACTCCAAGTCCCTCCAGGGCCACAGACAGCCGTACACCAAGGTGCAGATCGAAAAGATCGCGCTGTAATTTATGACGCGCGTCGAATTTTTCGATCACGAGGGCAGGATCACCGGATTCTGCTGTTCGGGCCACAGCGGCTATGCAGAGGCAGGCAGCGACATTGTGTGCGCGGCTGTTTCCACAGCCGTCAAGCTTGCGGAGTGCACGATCAACGATGTGCTCGGCGAGCATGCGAAAACCAGGGTGAATGAAGACGAGGCCCGGATCACCTTAACCCTTCCCGCAGCGTGTGAAAGCGAAGAGGCCGTACAGGCGGTTCTCTCCGGCATGATGCTCACATTATGTTCTCTGCGGGATGACTATCCTGATTATATCGAAGTTTTGGAGGTGCAAAACGATGCTTAATATGAGTTTCCAGTTCTTCGCACATAAGAAAGGCGGCGGCTCCACCAAGAACGGCCGTGATTCTGAATCGAAGAGACTCGGCGCGAAGCGCGCTGACGGTCAGTTCGTTCTGGCTGGCAACATCCTCGTTCGTCAGAGAGGCACGCACATTCATCCGGGCAACAACGTCGGTATCGGCAAGGACGATACGCTGTTCGCTCTGATCGACGGCAAGGTCAAGTTCGAGCGTATGGGCAAGGATCGCAAGATGTGCTCTGTCTACGCAGAACAGTAATTTTGTTGTAAAAACCCCGAACGAGTCCCGTTCGGGGTTTTTTCTTAAAAGGGGATACCGCTATGATATATTATCACGCGTCGCCGACAGGCGGTCTGCAAATGCTCGAGCCGAGAAAGTCTCCGTATTTTGACAAGCCCACGCAGGTCTGCCTGACGTCCCTGCGCGCCATGGCGCTGTTCTACCTCATCCGGAATTATGAATACGCATATGGATATACCCGGCAGGGCAAGCTGTATTTCGACGATCCGTTCCCCAATGCGCTGAAAAAGCTCTACGCCGGAAAATCCGGCTGGCTCTATATCTGCGAAGACGGTGATTACAAGAAGACAGAGATTCCGAACGAGTTCGTGTCCGCGCAGCCCGTCCGCATCACCGGCGCGGAATATATTCCGGACGCGTATGAGGCGTTTTTACGGGAACAGGCGGCGGGAAACATCCAGCTGCTCGATTATGCGCATTTTGCGTCCGACCCGGAGAAATTCGCAAAGAAGCGTGCCTGGCTGCAAAAGGCCATCTCCGAAGAAATTCGGAAAAAGGAGATCTGGAAAGCCCCGGATTCCGACCGCGCGCACTATTATCAGGAGAACTATCCGGAAATCTGGACAAAGACTACGAAAACCTTACTGACAGAGGAGGAACCTCATGTTTATTGATAAAGTACGCATTTCGGTCAAGGCAGGTGCGGGCGGCAACGGCGCAGTGGCCTTCCACCGGGAAAAATACGTGGCCGCAGGCGGCCCGGACGGCGGCGACGGCGGCAACGGCGGCTCCATCGTCCTGCGCGTCGATGATAACCTGTCCACGCTGATGGACTTCCGCTACAAGCGCAAATATACCGCGCCGAACGGCGAGAACGGGCAGGGCAAGCGCTGCCGCGGCAAAAATGGCGAAAACCTGATCATCAAGGTGCCCAGAGGCACCGTCGTGCGCGATCTGGCCACGAATGAGATTATCAAGGATATGTCCGATTCCGATGATTTCGTCCTCTGCAAGGGCGGCAGAGGCGGCTGGGGCAACCAGCACTTCGCAACGCCGACCCGTCAGGTGCCGCGCTTTGCCAAGGCGGGCCTCCCGGGCGAGGAGCACGACGTCATTCTGGAACTCAAGCTGCTGGCCGACGTGGGTCTTGTCGGCTTCCCGAACGTCGGTAAATCGACGCTCTTGTCCGTCACGTCCAACGCGCACCCGAAAATTGCAAATTATCACTTCACCACGCTCTATCCGAACCTCGGCGTGATCTACGTCGCCGACGGCGTGTCGTTCGTCATGGCCGATATCCCCGGTATCATCGAGGGCGCGGCGGACGGCGTCGGTCTCGGCCATGATTTCCTGCGCCATATCGACCGCTGCCGCCTGCTCGTCCACATCGTCGACGTCTCCGGCAGCGAGGACCGCGACCCGGTCGACGACTTTGAAAAGATCAACGAAGAACTGCGGCAGTATTCGCCTGAGCTTGCCGAGCGGCCGATGCTCGTCGCGGCCAACAAGGTCGATCTTCTGCCGCCGGACAGCGATAATCTCGAACGCCTCCGTGCCCACGTCGAGGCCAAGGGGTATGAATTCTACACCATCTGCGCCGCCACGACGCAGGGCACGCGCGAGCTGATGAAGACCATCGCAGGCAAGCTTGCCGCGCTCCCGCCCGTCACGATCTACGAGCCGGAGTACGTCAAGCCTCTGGCCGAGGCGGGCGACGCGGACGAATTGCAGATCGAGCGCTACGACGATCTGTGGGTCGTGTCCGGCAAGTGGCTCCAGAAGCTTCTGAACGATATCAACTTCGACAGCGGCAAGACAGTTGTGCACCTGACCGGAGCCAACAAGGGAGAAGTAGATACCACAGGTATGTACACTTCCACAGCAAGCAATAAAGATCAGACACTTACTTTCTACAACTTCAAAGAAAATATGGATGATATCTATACTCTGACTGCTGAGACAACTGACAAAGCAGGAAATCAGTATAGCACATCCAAGATCTTTTCTGTAAACCGTGACGGTTCTACTTATCTGTATGACGATTATACAGAAGAACTGATCAAGAATGGTTACACCAACGATCCGAAGAATCTGGTAGTATCCGAGATCAACGTAGATACCCTGACCTTCTGGGAACTGATGGTATCCGAGAACGGAACACAGAAGACTCTGGAACAGAACAAAGACTTTGAAGTAAGTGAGTCCGGAAGCGATGTAAGCTGGAAAGAATACAAGTACACCATCAACGCATCCAACTTCGAAAATGAAGGAGACTACAACGTTTCCATCTATTCCGAAGACCGTGCAACCAACGTAACAACACAGCTAAGTCCAAAGACATCCTCTTTGCAGTGGATAAGACTTCACCGGTTATCTCCCTGGCTAACATCGAAGACGGTGGAAGATACAAAGTAGAAAGCCAGAAATTCACAGCAAACGTAGATGATAACATGGCTCTGGATAAAGTTGAGTATTACGTAGACGATGAGCTGAAACAGACCTTCGATGCAGACGAAGTATCTGCAAACGGCGGTTCTCTGGAACTGAGTGTGGATTCTTCCAACACATTCCGGAATGTATCTGTAAAAGCTTATGACAAAGCAAACAACGAAGCAACAACCGCAAGCGTAGACGTCCTGGTATCTGCAAATACATGGGTACAGTTCTACAACAATAAACCGGCATTCTACGGTACGATTGGAGGCGGTGTGGCAGCAGTGGCAGCTGCAGTAGCCGCA
>OMBK01000601.1_pt1 | contig 17716 bp, 16 predicted proteins | sample 1644881 | NCBI WGS metagenome assembly OMBK01 (sample SAMEA103958132, study PRJEB25191) | human gut metagenome | biome: human-associated habitat [ENVO:00009003]; feature: intestine environment [ENVO:2100002]; material: feces | place: Germany | collected 2013/2015
GGTGACGGGCGAGGATTTCTCGGTGCAGAACGGTTATCTGGAGACCAAGCTGGCGCTGGCCCGGGAGGAGCGGCCCACGGCGATCTTCGCCTTGAGCAACCTGATTCTGCTCGGGGTGGTGAAGGCGGTGCACGAGTCGGGCTTGCGGATTCCCGACGACATTTCGGTCGTTTCGTTCGACGACAACATGCTTTTCAACTACCTCGATCCGGCGATCACCTGCATCGGCCAGCCGACGGACGAGATCGGCACGCTGGCCGTGAAGCTGCTCATCCGCGCCGTCCGCGAGCCCGGCGCGGCGCCTTCGCACCTGCACCTGCCGCCGTCGCTGATCATCCGCCGCTCGGTGCGCAACCTGCTGCTGTGAGAAAACGAAAAGCGCACCGTATTTATCCGGGTTATTGTTTGATAAGGGTATGCCTTATGCCAGAACCGGCATGCCGCATTTTTCAGGATCAATTCATTTTCGGTCAATTCAATATAAAATAAAGCGCTGGCCGATGCCGCTAACAGTATGATCAGCGGGATAAACGGGATGAGCAATAAGGAGCTTTTTTCCGGAACATAAAGGATTGTTAATGGAATTATGCATACAAACATCAAAATAGGCATAAAACAAGCCCAGATCGTTACCGAACTCCAAATCGAACGCTTATAAGTTTTCATGTTTATTGAGGATATGATGCAATCCGGGAGTTTCCACCGTGAAGCCCTTCTCGCGTAATGTTTGAATTAAATCCGGATAATCTCGTTCATCGACCAAATCGGTCACATAACGCCATGATTTCTTCGCCGGCGTCATCACCTGAATATAAGGCCGCGATAATCCGCCCTTATAGCCGATTTCAATTTTTTCAATAGTATTGAATTGAAATTCAGCATACCAGAAGCGATATGCCGGATTTTGGACAATCAATGAATTCTCCGTTAAAACAACATAAAATAATTGAGTTGCAGTACACGCTACAATAAAAGACAGGACACAAAGTTCAATAACAAGAAAAACAAGAAAGCCTTTCAGATTTCCAATCGTCATCAATAAAAACAGGGCCAATATAACAACGATCGGTTTCAAAGTGTACATTGAAGTAGACTTTTTGATGGAACGGCGGTAAATTTTCATAACTGTCATTATCTAACTCTATGTCTTTTTTATTGAGATTTACGGATTGATAGAATTTGTTCGGAGCTTAATTTCCCGTCAAGGAAAAGACGCTGCTCTTCAGTCAAATTCGCTCCCGGGAATTTTTTAGGTTTCAATGTCTTTAAGAATTCATACCTATATCGCAATTCCAATTGGGAATAAATCTCTATATCGGAATTCCCTTTGCGATAGTCGGCTGTGAAATTCCCGCCGGCCGTCGAAAATACCCCATAGGAATTCGAATAAAGTCCGCTTGCAAACTTTCCGTCAACAAACAGTCCTTCCATAAAATAATATTTACGTCCTGAAGCCTTGTGGATATATAATATGCCGTCTCCGTTCGGTTTGCCTTTTACGCAGACACCGACATAGATAGACTTTTTGTACCAGATCGTATCCGTTCCAAAACAGTGTCCGTTTTTGAAATCACCGACGCATACCACTCCCGATTTCCAGAAGTGTATACCCCGCCCGGAATACTCGCCATCCTTGAATTCGCCGTAGTAGCGGTGCCCGTTCTTTTTGTAATGCGTGCATACTTCGTTGGGGATGCCCCGCTCGAAATGGCCGATATAAATGCCCAGCGAATCGGAATAGAGCACCCCTTCACCGCAAGGGTATTGACCCTCGTAGCGGATTCCGTTTCCAACGATGACCGTGTCACACACGGCGCCGAAGGAAAAATTCGCATACAGCGAAACGAGACTGAAAATAAATAATTTATACATATCCGTATATTTTTAGGATTCGTATTATTGAGATGCTATTATTACCCCCCCCCTCCCCCATGTTCCGATGCAAGTCCTGCCACAAAATGGACAGGCGGAATTATGACATTGGCGAGGGACGTTATGACACGCAGACTGTAAGATAATGATAAATGTTGCTATCTGCAATATATGGTCAAAAAATGTAAATTGAAAAATGATCTGATTTGTTTGGAATCAGTGCTGAATCAGTATCCGTCAGTCTCGTTTGGTAAATTGGGCAATACGATATTGCAATGCTCGTTTGCTGATGAAAGGGCGGGGTCGGACCCTGAAAAGCAGTATCCCGGAGATATGGGATGACTCTCTGCCGCCTTTGCGATTGATTGTTCCGCTCCTATTTATAGCATGACGGACATCAAATGACGAGGCGCAGCGTAAATGCGGATAGACCTGGATTTGCGTTGTTTGCGGCGCGCGTCCCGATCTGTCAGGATCCGGGCGAAAAATCGTCCCGAATCGGGCCTTTTTGCCCTATGTGCATGAAAAAAGCGGCTGCCCTGTTCGGTAACCGCTTGATTCCTCGAGCTGACACCGGGACTTGAACCCGGGACCTCTTCCTTACCAAGGAAGTGCTCTACCACTGAGCTATGTCAGCAACATTTCTCTTTCGAGTGGTGCAAAAGTACATAAGAAAAATGAAAAGACCAAAAATTTGTACACTTTTCATAATTATTTTCTACCTTTACTACCAAATCATAATAAAAACCAGATGAAACGCATCTTAATAGTAGGCGCAGGCGGTCAGATCGGTTCCGAACTAACCGTTTACCTGCGCAGTATCTACGGCGGCTCGAACGTCGTCGCTACCGACATGCGCGAGTGCCGGTCGCTGGCCGGGGACGGTCCTTTCGAGGTGCTCAACGCCCTCGACGCAACGGCCATGGCCTCGGTCGTGGCCCGTCACCGCATCGACACGATCTTCAACCTCGTGGCCCTGCTGTCGGCCGTCGGCGAACGCAATCCCCAGATGGCCTGGAACGTCAACATGGGGGCGCTCAACAATTCGCTCGAAGTGGCCCGGCAGCACCATTGCGCGCTGTTCACCCCCTCGTCGATCGGCGCCTTCGGGCCGTCGTCGCCCAAGGACAAAACCCCGCAGGACACGATCATGCAGCCGACGACGATCTACGGCATCTGCAAGGTCACGGGCGAACTGCTCGGGAACTACTACCACCACAAATACGGCGTCGACACCCGTTCGGTGCGTTTCCCGGGCATCATATCGAGCGTCACGCTGCCCGGCGGCGGTACGACCGACTACGCCGTGGAGATTTATTACGAGGCGATCCGGAGCGGCAAATTCACCTGTCCCGTTCCGTCGGACGTCTACATGGATATGATCTACATGCCCGACGCCCTGCGCGCCTGCGTCGAACTGATGGAGGCCGACCCTGCGAAATTGATCCACCGCAACAGCTTCAACCTCGCGTCGATGAGCTTCACGCCCGAGATCATCTGCGCCGAGATCAAAAAGCGTCTGCCTGCCTTCACGATGGACTACAACGTCGATCCCGTGAAGAAGGAGATCGCCGAGAGCTGGCCCAATTCGCTGGACGACACCTGCGCCCGCGAGGAGTGGGGGTGGAAACCCGAGTGGGACCTTTCGCGCATGACCGACGACATGCTGGCGCACATCCGCGCGAAGCTGGGTGCGGAATAAGTGAAAAGAGGCGGCGATTTCGGCCGCTTCGGCAACTGAACAGCCTATGAAACGAATTGTCCGGATCGTCGTTGTCTCTGTGCTGTTGCTTGCGGCAATTGTCGCGGGCGGCAGTCTCTACATGCTCTCCTATTCGCTCCGGCCCGATGCGACGATGCGGGCCAAGAACGCTTCGTCGTATGAATATATGTACGGCGAATATCCTTTCCTGCGGCCGTGGGTCGACAGTCTGGAGCGCACCGGGGCCTTGCGCGACACGGTGATTCTCGGTTCGGAAGGCGAACGGCTGCACGCGATCTATGCGGCGGCTCCCCGTCCGACGGACCGGACGGCGGTGATCGTCCACGGCTACACGGACAACGCCGTGCGGATGTTGATGATCGGCTATCTCTACAACCGCGACCTGGGCTGCAACATCCTGCTGCCGGACCTTTATTACCACGGGCAGAGCGAAGGCCGTGCCATCCGGATGGGGTGGAAGGACCGCTTCGACGTGCTGCGGTGGATGGACATTGCCAACGACATCTTCGGCGGCGACACCCGGATGGTGGTCCACGGGATTTCGATGGGCGCGGCGACGACCATGATGGTCTCGGGCGAGGAGCAGCAGCCCTATGTGAAATGTTTCGTCGAGGATTGCGGCTATACGAGCGTCCGGGACCAGTTTTCGAAAGAGCTTAAAGAGCAGTTCGGGCTTCCGGCCTTTCCGCTGCTCGACGCGGCGAGCTGGCTGTGCGGCCTGAAATACGGCTGGACTTTCGGCGAGGCTTCATCGCTGAAACAGGTGGCGAAATGCCGGCTGCCGATGCTGTTCATCCACGGCGACGCCGACGATTACGTGCCGACGCGGATGGTCTATCCGCTTTACGGGGCCAAGCCCGGCGACAAGGAGCTGTGGGTGGTTCCGGGAGCGTCGCATGCCAATTCGTACCGCGACAACCGGGAGGAGTACACGCGCCGCGTCGGGGAGTTCGTGGGTCGGTATATCGGCGGCAGGCCGGAGTGAATTGAGCCGCCCTCGATGTGGAGGCGTGTGATTTGCAGCAGGCGCAGGCCTTCTGCCGGATTCTGGCGGAGACCGTTGGGAAACTCCCGGCCGAAGTGCGCGGGCGGCTTTACCGCCCGGCCGCCGAGAACTGCGTGAAAGGGACGGTCCTGACGGGAGCCGTTGGACGAACGAAAAAACCGGAGGTCTGAACCTCCGGTTTTTTCGTTTGTCGGAAGGAACGCTCCTTCCGGCGGGAATCTCTTACTCGGCTTTGCCGTCCGAACCGAGAACCTCCTTGATCTTGTGGATGTAGAGCTTCTTCATGTTGTCGCGGGCGGGACCCAGGTACTTGCGGGGGTCGAACTCGGCGGGTTTGGTGGCGAAGACCTCGCGGATGGCGGCGGTCATGGCCAGACGCGAGTCGGAGTCGATGTTGATCTTGCAGACGGCGCTCTTGGCGGCCTGGCGAAGCTCCTCCTCGGGAATGCCCACGGCAGCCTTCAGCGCACCGCCGTACTTGTTGATCGTCTCGACTTCCTCCTGGGGAACCGACGATGAACCGTGCAGCACGATGGGGAAGCCCGGAAGCTCCTTCTCGATGGCGGCCAGTACGTCGAAAGCCAGGGGAGGCGGAACCAGACGGCCCGTCTTGGGATCTACGGTGCACTGCTCGGGGGTGAACTTGTAGGCTCCGTGCGAGGTGCCGATCGAGATGGCCAGCGAATCGACGCCCGTCTTGGTCACGAAGTCAACGACCTCTTCGGGCTTGGTGTAGTGGCTGACTTCGGAAGCTACCTCGTCCTCGACGCCGGCCAGCACGCCCAGTTCGCCTTCGACCGTCACGTCGTGCTGGTGAGCGTACTCCACGACCCGCTTCGTCAGGGCGACGTTCTCGTCGTAGGGGAGCGCCGAGCCGTCGATCATCACCGACGAGAATCCCATGTCCACGCAGCTCTTGCACAGTTCGAACGAATCTCCGTGGTCGAGGTGCAGTACGATCTGGGGTTTGGCCCAGCCCAGTTCCTTGGCGTACTCCACGGCTCCTTCGGCCATGTAGCGCAGCAGGGTCTGGTTGGCGTAGTTGCGCGCACCCTTCGATACCTGGAGGATGACGGGCGACTTGGTCTCGGCGGCAGCCATGACGATAGCCTGGAGCTGCTCCATGTTGTTGAAGTTGAATGCCGGAACGGCGTAACCTCCTTTGATGGCCTTGGCGAACATCTCGCGCGTGTTCACAAGACCCAGATCTTTGTACGATACCATAGTATTTGAAATATTAGTGAATTTGTTGCACTCAAAAAACCGCACAAATTTACTAAAAATTCTAAATAACAGGCCTTTTTTGTGAAAAAAATAACAGACGAACCGGGAAATCGTTGTACAATCCGGATTGTTTTTCGTAAATTTGCAGGGATTTTCGGATGGGCGGGACATGCGACCGCATTTTCCGGCCGCATGCGGCAAGTCCTTCCCGGGAACGGGTTTCGGGCGGGCCGGATTTGCAGGCGCGGCTGAAGGCCGCGAATGGACGGCGGTCCGCGGCGGGCAGACAGGAAGCAACATACAAACATTATAAATACTATGGCAGATTTCATCTATCAGGAGCCGTTCCCCGTGGGGGAAGACAAAACCAAGTACCGTCTTTTGACGAAGGAGTACGTGAAGGTCGTGGAGTGCGACGGACGCAAGATCCTCAAGGTCGATCCCAAGGGCCTCGAACTGCTTTCGAAGGAGGCTTATGCCGACGTGTCGTTCTACCTGCGCGCCGCGCATCTCCAGAAACTGCGCAACATTCTCGAAGACCCCGAAGCCACCGACAACGACAAGTTCGTGGCCTACACGATGCTGCTGAACCAGACCGTCTCGGCCGAAGGCGAACTGCCCACCTGCCAGGACACCGGCACGGCCATCTGCATCGGCCACAAGGGCGAGGATGTCTGGACGGGGGCCGACGACGCCGAGTGCATCGCCCGGGGCGTTTACGAGACCTACAAGGACCGTAACCTGCGCTATTCGCAGGTGGTTCCCTTTACGATGACCGACGAGAAGAACTCGGGCACGAACCTTCCCGCGCAGATCGACATCTACGGCGGCAAGCCCGGCATGGAGTACGAGTTCCTCTTCATCACCAAGGGCGGCGGCTCGGCCAACAAGACCTTCCTCTACCAGCAGACCAAAGCGTTGCTGAACGAGGAGTCGCTCACGAAATTCATCCAGCAGCATATCTTCGACCTCGGCACGTCGGCCTGCCCGCCCTACCACCTGGCCGTCTGCATCGGCGGCACGTCGGCCGAAATGTGTCTGGCGACCGTCAAGAAGGCTTCGGCAGGTTACCTCGACCAGCTGCCCACCTCGGGTAACGAAGGAGGACGCTGCTTCCGCGACCTGGAGTGGGAACAGAAAATCCTCCAGATCTGCCGGGAGAGCGGTATCGGCGCCCAGTTCGGCGGCAAATACCTCGTACACGACGTGCGGGTGATCCGCGCTCCGCGCCATGCGGCCTCGTGCCCCGTGGCCATCGGCGTAAGCTGCTCGGCCGACCGCAACATCAAGGCCAAGATCACGCCCGAGGGCATCTTCCTCGAAGAGCTGGAGAAGAATCCCGCGCGCTTCCTGCCGACCGAGGCTCCCTCGATGTCCCCGGCCGTGGACATCGACCTCGACGAGGGCATGGACAAAGTGCGTGCGATTCTCACGAAATACCCGATCAAGACGCGCCTGAACCTGCGCGGCACGCTCATCGTGGCCCGCGACATCGCCCACGCCCGCATCAAGCAGATGCTCGACGAGGGCAAGCCGATGCCCGAATACTTCAAGAAGCATCCGGTTTACTACGCCGGTCCGGCCAAGACGCCGCAGGGCATGGCTTCGGGTTCGTTCGGCCCCACGACGGCCGGGCGCATGGACCCCTACGTGGACCTGTTCCAGTCGCAGGGCGGTTCGCTGGTGATGGTGGCCAAGGGCAACCGCTCGCAGCAGGTGACCGACGCCTGCCGCAAACACGGCGGTTTCTACCTCGGTTCGATCGGCGGCCCGGCAGCGATCCTGGCGAAGAACTCCATCAAGTCGGTCGAGGTCGTGGACTTCCCCGAACTGGGCATGGAGGCCGTGCGCAAGATCTATGTCGAGAACTTCCCGGCGTTCATCATCGTCGATGACAAGGGGAACGACTTTTTCGCCGATTTCAAGCATTAAGAACGGTCGTTTATACCATGCACTGTTTCCCGCTCCCGATCGGTGTTGTCGCCGCCTGCGGTGCCGGTTACAGGTTCGACCCCACCCCAAACCCCTCCTTCAGGGAGGGGCTTGGTGGCGCAAGCGGCAAAATTGGCGTTTCGGACGGCAGGTGTAAATTAGTTGCATGAAAAAATACTAACGCGCAAAACTTTGCGTTGTAAAATTGTAAAAAAGACCGTCGTAAGGTATGAAATCCGGCAGATAATCCGGGCGAAATTCCGGTCGCGCCGCGACAAGCCCCTCCCTGTGGCCGTTTGAGAGACGGCTTTCGGAAGAGGGTGCGTGGAGCCGGGTCCGTATCCCGGCGGACCGGGCGCCGCCCCTTGGTTCCGGCTTTTGGCCGTGCGGAGCCGGATCGGCAAACGCCGGTGGCGACAGCGGCCGGCCGGTACGGGGTGCGGCGCGAATTGACAGACATATCGTTTTGTGATGAGAGACTTTGTTGCAAAAATATCCCTGACAGCACTCTTCGTGCTGGCGATCTTCTCGGCATCCGCTGCCGAGAAGGTCACTTTTGAAGCCAACTCGCCGCTGACGGTCGCCGTCGGCGAGGCGTTCCGCGTGGAATTCGCCCTGAACGCCAAACCCGACGGGGATACTTTCAAGGCGCCTTCGTTCGAGGGATTCGACGTGCTGGCGGGACCTGCCATCTCGCAGGGGTCGTCGGTTCAGATCGTCAACGGCTCGATGACCAAGAGCGTCAGCTATACCTACACTTTCGTGCTGCTGCCGCAGGCTGCGGGCAACGTGACCATCGGCGCCGCGGAGGTCAAGGTCGACGGCTCGTCCTACCGGACCCGGCCGCTGCCCATCGAGATCGTGAACGAGGGCGAAGGCTCCCGGGCGCAACAGCAGCAGGGCGGTTCGAACCGTGCGGACGATACGCAGGCCGATGCCCAGAGCCGGATCGGCAAGGACGATATTCTGCTCCGGGCCGTCGTGTCGCGCTCGTCGGTCTACAAGAACGAACCCCTGCACGTGGCTTTCAAGCTCTATACGCGGGTTCCTTATGTCAACATCGTTCCCGAGTCGGCTCCGTCGTTCAACGGTTTCTGGTCGCAGGACCTCTCCGATCCCAATTCGGCCCGCGTGGGGCGCGAGACCTATGCCGGGAAGGTGTACGAGACGCGTGTGCTGTACGACTACCTGCTCTATCCGCAGCAGGTCGGCTCGCTCACGATCGACCCCGTGGACATGACCGTCGTGGCGCAGGTCGTGGTGCAGAGCCGCCATGCCGATCCCTTCTTCGGGGGCGGCCGCGAGGTGTTCAACGTTCCGCGCAAGGTGCAGAGCCAGCGGGCCACGGTCCAAGTGAAAGCGCTTCCGGCAGGTGCTCCGGCCAGCTTCAGCGGCGCTGTGGGCAATTTCACGATGGACACCCAGTTCCCTTCGGAACGGATCGCGGCCAATTCGGGCGCGACGGTCACGGTGAAGATTTCCGGCACGGGCAACCTCACCTTCGTACAGGCCCCGAAACTGCCGCTGCCCACTTCCTTCGAGCAGTATAACGTCAAGACCACCGAGTCGATCAACACGTCGGCCTCGGGCATCTCCGGCTACCGCCAGTTCGAATATCCCTTCATCGCACGGGCCGAGGGCGCTTACGACATCGAACCCATCGAGTTCACCTACTTCGACCCCCAGCGGGTGCAGTACGTGACGCTGAAATCGAAGCCGCTGACGCTCGAAATCACGCCCGATGCCCGCGGCGGAGGCGATGCGGTGGTGATGCAGGGGCGCGGCATGTCGAAGGAGGAGGTGAAGATGCTGGGCCAGGACATCCGCTTCATCAAGCTGGGCGGGGCGCAGCTGCGCTCCGAGCGCGTGCCGTTCATCTTCAGCGCCGCCTACTGGATTCTTCTGTTAGGTGTGCTGGCGCTTTTCACGATGATCTACGTGGCGCTGCGCAAGCAGATCCGCGAATCGCAGAACGTCGCCCTCGTGCGGGGCAAGCGGGCCAACAAGGTCGCCGTGCAGCGGTTCCGCGCCGCGAAGCGGTATATGGAGGAGCAGAACCGGCATGCCTTCTACGAGGAGATGCTCCGCGCGCTGTGGGGGTACATGAGCGACAAGTTCAACATCCCGGTGGCCAACCTCACCAAGGAGAATGTCCGCGAGGAGCTGCACAAACGGGGCGTTTCGTCCGAGGACTCGCAGCGTTTCACGGACATCATCACCCGGTGCGACGAGGCGCAGTATTCGCCCGTCGAGTCGGCCCGCATGAACGACGTCTATTCCGAGGGCGTGAACCTGATCTCGCGCATCGAATCGGTGATAAAACGATAGTGTTATGAAACGATTGACCCTATTCCTGATCCTGCTGTCCGGCATGCTCTGCGCGCATGCGCAGGAGGGAGCCGACACGCTGGCGCAGCCTGCCGTGACGGCGGCTCCGGAACCCGCTGCCGAGGCGTCGCCCGAGCAGTTGTGGGACCGCGCCAACACGGCCTATATCAATGGCGACTTCCACGCCGCCGCGGAGTTCTACGAGCAGATTCTCGCCCGCGGATTGAGTTCCATGAAACTCTATTACAACCTGGCCAACGCCTGTTTCAAGGAGGGGCGGCTGGGCAAGTCGATCCTTTTCTACCACCGGGCCTTGCGGCTGGCTCCCGGCAACGACGACATCCGCTATAATTTGAGCGTCGCCGAGGCCCGCACGAAGGACAACATCGAGCAGATACCCGAATTTTTCTTCACCGAATGGATGCGCGGCGTGCGCCGTCTGATGAGCTGCACGGCGTGGAGCGTCTTCTCGCTCGCGGCGTTGGTCTGCGCCCTGGCGCTGTTCCTCGCCTACCTGTTGGCACAGCGTTTGCCGTTGCGCAAGGCGGGGTTCTACGGAACCCTCGTCGCCGCGGCGGTCTTCATGCTCACGAGCTGGTTCGCCATGGGCGAGCGGCGCGAGATGCTCGACGACACGCAGGCCGTCGTGATGTCGCTCTCGACGGCCGTGAAGAGTTCGCCCGACAAGTCGGCGACCGACCTCTTCGTGCTGCACGAGGGGACGCTCGTCGAGATCACCGACCGCCTCGACAACTGGTGCGAGATCACCATTGCCGACGGCAAGAAGGGGTGGCTCGAATGTAAAACCGTCGAAACGATTTAAATGTCGAAACTTTTACAGGACGTCGTCGGCGAACTTTCGAAGCTTCCGGGCGTGGGACGCCGCACGGCGTTGCGCCTGGCCATCCACATCCTGCGCATGGAGCGGGATTCGGTGGCCGAGATGACGGAGAGCATCGACCGGTTCCGCAACGAGATCCGCTACTGTTCGCAGTGCAACAACCTCTCCGACGAGGAGGTGTGTCCGATCTGCGCCGACCGGGAACGGGACCATGCGACGATCTGCGTCGTGGAGCAGGTGGCCGACGTGCTGTCGGTCGAGAATACGCGCCAGTACCGGGGAATGTACCACGTGCTGGGCGGCGTCATCTCGCCCATGCAGGGCATCTCGCCCTCGGACCTGAAGATCGACCTGCTGTGCGAACGGATCGCCCGCGGCGGGGTGAAGGAGGTGATCCTCGCCATCTCGACTTCGGTCGAGGGCGAAACGACGCTGTTCTACCTGATGAACCGTCTCAGGCAGTTCCCCGGATTGAAAATCACCTCCATCGCCCGGGGGATCGGATTCGGCGACGAGCTGGAGTACGTCGATGAGCTGACGATCACCCACGCGCTGATGAACCGCCGGGAGATCGAGTAGCCGGCCCGCTCGGGAGGCGGGTTTTAGGGGACGAATTTGTGGTTTCAATAAAATAACAACACTATGGACTTTGTAACGAACGAGAAACTCACCATCGTGGGTGCGGCCGGCATGATCGGCTCGAACATGGCGCAGACGGCGCTGATGATGCGCCTGACGCCGAACATTTGCCTCTACGATCCGTATGGACCGGCGCTGGAGGGCGTGGCCGAGGAGCTTTACCACTGCGCCTTCGAGGGGGCGAACATCACGTGGACGACCGACATCCGCGAGGCGCTGACCGATGCGGCTTACGTCGTGTCGTCGGGCGGCGCGGCCCGCAAGGCCGGCATGACGCGCGAAGACCTGCTCAAGGGCAATGCCGAGATCGCCGCACAGTTCGGCAAGGACATCAAGGCTTACTGCCCCGACGTGAAACACGTCGTTGTGGTCTTCAACCCGGCCGACATCACGGGACTGATCACGCTGATCTATGCGGGGCTGAAGCCTTCGCAGGTTTCGACCCTCGCGGCGCTGGACTCCACGCGCCTGCGTTCGGAACTGGCCAAATATTTCAAAATCTCGCCCGACGAAATCCGCAACTGCCGCACCTACGGCGGCCACGGCGAGCAGATGGCGGTCTTCGCCTCGACGACGCTCGTCGCCGGACGGCCCCTTTCGGAGCTGATCGGCAAAGAAATGCCCGAGGGCGACTGGGCCGACCTGCAACAGCGGGTGATCCAGGGCGGCAAGCACATCATCGACCTGCGCGGCCGTTCGTCGTTCCAGAGTCCGGCCTATATCTCGATCTCGATGATCGCGGCGGCGATGGGCGGCAAGCCGTTCACCTATCCCGCCGGCGTATTCGTCCACAACGACGAGTTCAAGCACATCCTCATGGCGATGGAGACCGTCATCACGAAGGAGGGCGTGTCGTATAAGAACGTGCAGGGCACGGCCGGGGAGCGCCAAAAACTGACGGAGAGTTACGAACACCTCTGCAAACTGCGCGACGAGGTGATCGCGATGGGCATTCTGCCTCCCGTCGGCGAGTGGGGCCGCCTGAATCCGCACCTGAAATAGCGGGCAATGCAAAACTGAAAAAGGACCGGATGCATCCGGTCCTTTTTTAATTGGACGAGCGGAAGTCCACGGGAATTGTGATTTCCACGGGGACCTTTCGTCCGTACAGCTCTCCCGGCTTCCAGTGCGGGGAGCTTTCAAGCGCCCGGACCGCTTCGGCGGATAACTTGCTGTCGGGCGATTGCAGGACACGAATGCCGGTCAGCCGCCCCGTCGTGCCGATCACGAACGAAACCACCACGCGGGGTGGAAAGGGTGGGCAGCCGATGACGATCCGGACATTCCGGACCTGTTCGTTCACCCACTCGCGGAATGTTCGGATGTCGCCTTCCCGGAACAGGGGCGGCGTGTCGCAATGTATGAGAACGAGCGAATCGCGAAATACGACGATCCGGGCCGCCGGCTGTTTTTCCGCCGGCTGTGCCGCTGCCGAATCTGCCGCCACCGGCTGCTTTGCCGCGGTAGGTTTTTGTCCGAAAGCCGCCGCCGGGGCGGTGAGCAGGACGCAGGCGCCGATCAGACCCCGGAACGTCATGGCCTGGCCTGGAACACGGCGCGCAGTTCGCCGTCGCTCAACAGCAGCAGCATCGGGCCGTCCATGTCGTAATGGGTCACCGATTCGAGCATTTTGGTGAAGGCGTCCTCCTCGTCCATGCCCGGGCAGGCCATCATCGTCGCGGCCAGAGGCCCGATCTTCAGCGTGCGTTTCCCGTCGGTCTTGTAGGCGCCCGTCAGGCGGTTGCAGGCCCCGACGCCCGTCAGGCGGTTGCCTTCGGCGAGCAGCGTGACGGTGAATTTGCCCTCCTCGGGTTTGACCGCCTTGCCGCCGAGCTGGATCAGCTGCCACTCGGTGCCCGCCAGCGGGCGGCGGGTCTTTTTCTGGTAGGAGCGGCAGTTGCAGCATCCGGCCATAAAGGCCGCAGCGACAGCGACTATCGCAATTTTCAGTAAAATCTTCATCGTTTTTCCATTTGGATCATATGGCAAATATAGGGAATTAATTATACCTTTGTACAACTTCCGGACCCGATATTTCCGCCGCAGGCGGATATAAGTCTCCGCTTCGGCGTGGATTCAAGGGAGGGTCGGGCCTGTACATGCGGCCAGAGGCTGCGAGTACGGCGGTTGAAAGCACGAAGGCTTAAATAATTTCAAGATAATTTTTTATGAAAACCATCATCGCTTCTCCCCATGCGCCCAAGGCCGTGGGTCCCTATTCGCAGGCCGTCGAGGCCGGCGGCGCGCTCTATGTTTCGGGACAGCTCCCGATCGACGCCGCGTCCGGAAAGATGGACGAAGGCATCGAGGCCCAGACGCGCCGGTCGCTCACGAATCTCGGCCATATCCTGCGCGAAGCCGGATACGATTATTCCGACGTGGTGAAAACCACGGTCCTGTTGCAGTCGATCGGCGATTTCGCCGCCATGAATGCCGTCTATGCGGAGTTCTTCACCTCGGAGATGCCGGCGCGCATGTGCTACCAGGTCGCGGCGCTGCCGATGGGCGCGCTGGTCGAAATCGACGCCGTGGCGGTGAAATAATCCCGCCTTCGGACCGAAGGCGCGCTCCGGGTATCTGGGGCGTGCCTTTTGCTCTTTTGTAGATATTTTGTGAATAAGTTTGGCTCTTCATGCTGGCTTTTTATCCGGAAAAGCCGCAATTTTGTAGAACCGGGTTTTGCCCGCCGTGACGCCTGAAATCTGAAAATATAGAAATAATAGTCTGAAAATAGTTATGTCAAAAGCCACCAAAGCCGACACGCCGCAGAAGGTCAATTACAACGATGCGGTTGCCGAGTCGAAGAAGTATTTCGACGGGGACGACCTCGCCGCCACGGTGTGGGTCAGCAAGTACGCCCTCAAGGACTCTTTCGGAAACATCTACGAGAAATCGCCGCGCGAGATGCACGAGCGCATCGCTTCCGAAATCGAACGCATCGAGCAAAAATACCCGAACCCGCTCCCGAAGGAGGAGGTTTTCGCGTTGCTCGACCATTTCCGTTACGTCATTCCGCAGGGCGGCCCGATGACCGGCATCGGCAACAATTTCCAGGTGGCGTCGCTGTCGAACTGCTTCGTCATCGGCCATAAGAACCCCGCCGACTCCTACGGCGGCATCTTCCGCATGGACGAGGAGCAGGTCCAGCTGATGAAACGCCGCGGCGGCGTGGGCCACGACCTTTCGCACATCCGCCCCACGGGCAGCCCGGTGCTCAACTCGGCACTCACGTCGACAGGCATCGTGCCCTTCATGGAGCGTTACTCGAACTCGACGCGCGAAGTGGCTCAGGACGGCCGGCGCGGCGCGCTGATGCTGTCGCTGTCGATCAAGCACCCCGACGCCGAGCGGTTCATCGACGCCAAGGTCGACACGGGCAAGGTGACGGGCGCCAACGTCTCGATCAAGATCGACGACGATTTCATGCGTGCGGCTCTCGCCGGGAAGAAATACCACCAGCAGTTCCCGATCAAGTCGGACAACCCCAAATACGAGCAGGACATCGACGCCCGGAAGCTCTGGGAGAAGATCATCCACAACGCGTGGAAGTCTGCCGAACCGGGCGTGCTGTTCTGGGATACGATCATCCGCGAAAGCATTCCCGACTGCTATGCCGACGAGGGTTTTGTGACGGTTTCGACCAACCCCTGCGGCGAGATCCCGCTCTGCCCCTACGATTCGTGCCGCCTGCTGGCGATGAACCTGTTGAGCTATGTGGACAACCCGTTCAAGGCCGATGCGAAGTTCAATTTCGACAAGTTCAGGGACCACGTATACAAGGCGATGCACATGATGGACGACATCATCGACCTCGAACTGGAAAAGGTCGAACAGATCATCGGGAAGATCGCCGCCGACCCCGAAGACCTGGATGTGCGCCGCGTGGAGCTGGAGCTTTGGAAGAAGATCCGCGAAATGGCGCGGAAGGGCCGCCGTACGGGTCTGGGCATCACGGCCGAGGGCGACATGCTCGCCGCGCTGGGTCTGCGCTACGGCACGCAGGAGGCGATCGACTTCGCCGTCGAGGTGCAGAAGTGCCTCGCTCTGGCGGCTTACGGCGCTTCGGTGAAGATGGCCGCCGAGCGCGGCGCCTTCCCGGTTTACGACGCCGCGAAGGAGGTGAACAACCCGATGATCGCCCGTATCCGCGAGGCCGATCCGGCGCTCTACGAGGAGATGACGAAGGTGGGCCGCCGCAATATCGCCATGCTGACCATCGCGCCCACGGGAACCACGTCGCTCATGTCGCAGACCACTTCGGGCATCGAGCCGGTGTTCCGCACCGTCTACAAGCGCCGCCGCAAGATCAATCCTTCGGACGTGGACACCCACGTCGATTACGAGGACGAAACGGGCGAAAAGTTCCAGGAGTACAACGTTTACCATCATAATTTCGTCAAATGGCTGGAAGCCAGCGGATACGACACTTCGAAGCTGGCGACGATCTCCGACGCCGAACTGAACGAATGGGTCGCCGCGTCGCCCTACCACGGCGCCACGGCCAACGACATCGACTGGGTGGCCAAGGTCAAGATGCAGGGCGCCATCCAGAAGTGGGTCGACCACTCGATCTCGGTGACGGTGAACCTGCCGAACAACGTCTCGGAGGCGTTGGTGGCCGATGTTTACCGCACGGCTTGGGAGTGCGGCTGCAAGGGCGTCACGGTCTACCGCGACGGCTGCCGCGACGGCGTGCTGCTGGAGAAAAACTCCAAGAGCCGGAAGAAGTGCGAGGAGCATCCCGGCGAGGTGCAGAAGCGTCCCAAGTCGATTCCTGCCGACATCGTGCGGTTCAAGAACGGCACGGAGGACTGGATCGCCTTCGTGGGCTTGCAGGGCGGGCGTCCCTACGAGGTCTTCACGGGTAAGATCGAGGAGGACGCCATGTTCATTCCCCCGAAGATCAAGAAGGGCTTCATCATCAAGGTCCGCGAGGCGGACGGTACGAAACGCTATGATTTCCAGTACACCGACCGTTACGGTTATACGAACACCATCGGCGGCATTTCGCGCCTGTTCAACGAAGAGTTCTGGAACTACGCCAAGCTGATTTCGGGCGTCCTGCGCCACGGCATGCCGATCACCAACGTCGTATCGCTCATCGAATCGCTCCACCTGAACAGCGAAACCATCAATACCTGGAAGCTGGGTGTGGAACGAGCACTGAAGCAATATATCTCGGACGGCACCAAAACCAAGGACAAGTGCCCGAGCTGCGGCCAGGAGACGATGGCCTATCAGAACGGGTGTCTTACGTGCATGTCCTGCGGGTACTCGAAATGCGGTTGATTCTCTGCCGACAGACAATAAAATATACAAAACGTCAAACGAGGTCCGGGCTTTTGGCCCGGACTTTGCTTTTAGCTTCTACAAAAGGATATATAGAGATGAATCAAGCTCCCGTGTAAGGGTTTACATACACGAAAACAAAAAATTATTACACATTAAATTCGAACTACATGAAAAAATTATTCATTACGATGGCACTCGTTCTTTGTGCCGCAGCCGCTTCAGCCCAGGTTGTCGCTGTCGCAGAAGAAATCGTCGTAGAAGAGCAACAGCCCAAGAGACGAGGCTGGGCCGGTTACGAAACCAACCGTTTCTTCGACAACTGGGAAATCACCGTCGCCGGAGGCGCCCAAATTATGGTCTTCAACGGCACGCTGGGAAAAGACGATTTCGGATCGTCGCGCTTCAACCACATCAACTGGCAGGCCGACTTCTCGCTGACCAAATGGTTCCACCCCGTAATGGGTGCCCGCCTGCAAATTCAGGGCGGCCAGTACCAGAACGACACGGCATTCGGCAACCAATACATGAAAGACCCGTACATCTTCACGCACATGGACTTCATGGTGAATCTGTCGAACTGGATCGGCGGCGAGCGTGACGACCGCGTCTATTACGCAGTGCCCTTCGCCGGCTTCGGTTACCACGTATCGGGTTTCACCGACAAATTCCAGCGCGACTGGGGCTACGGGACGGACCATTCGTTCGCTTTCACAGCCGGTTTGCTCAACAAGTTCCGCGTATGCCCGGCCCTGGACATCGAACTGGAACTCAAGGCTTGGATGCTGCCCAGCAGCAACATGCCCTCAATCCTGAATTCGGGAACACAGAAAGTGGCCGCAGCTTACAGTGCCACGATCGG
>OMBK01000614.1_pt1 | contig 17450 bp, 10 predicted proteins | sample 1644881 | NCBI WGS metagenome assembly OMBK01 (sample SAMEA103958132, study PRJEB25191) | human gut metagenome | biome: human-associated habitat [ENVO:00009003]; feature: intestine environment [ENVO:2100002]; material: feces | place: Germany | collected 2013/2015
GCCGACGCGAACCATGGTAGCGCCTTCCTCGATTGCCTCCATGTAATCGCTGGACATTCCCATAGATAAGATATCCATAGTAATATTATCTATGTTTTCACCCCTAATGTCAATAAATAGTTTTCTCATAGCGGCAAAATAGCGCCTAATTTCTGAATTTTTTTCGCAAATGGGAGGAATTGCCATCAAACCCTTTACCAAAATTCCCTGAATCTGGGAAATTTCCCGGAGCAGGGCCTTTGCCTCCTCAGGCTTCACACCCGATTTATTTTCCTCCCCGCCAATATTGACTTCTACTAAAACATTGGTAACGATTCCCAGCCTTTGAGAGCACTTGGCGATCTCCCGGGCAAGCTTCACCGAGTCCACCGACTGGATCAGCTCCACCTTTCCCACGATCTGCTTCACCTTATTGGTCTGCAAATGGCCGATCAGGTGCCATTCGATGTCCTTGGGAAGCTCCTCATACTTCTGAGCCATCTCCTGAGGCCGGTTCTCTCCGAAAATCCGCTGGCCGGCTTCGTAAGCCTCCATGATCCGCTGGGCAGGGTAGGTTTTTGAAACGGCCACCAGCTCCACCTGCCCGGGCAAGGAGCTTTTGACCCGCAATATCCGATCTGCTATCGACATCCTACAATCTCTCCAATTTTACAGTGAAGTGACGCATCAATTCCGTCTCCCAGACGATTTTAACGCCTCGTTTTATTTCGTCACGACGATCGTAAACATTTTTTAGAGCCGCTGCGATTACATCCATATGATTGTTGGTATAAACACGCCGAGCGATACACAAGCGGAGCAGATCAAGGCCTCCAAAGCGATTTTCACGAGTTACAGGGTCACGGTCTGCGAGGATATAACCGATTTCACAACCACGGATACCGGCCTCCAAATACAACTCGATAGCGAGAGTTTGCGCAGGGAACTCTTCTTTCGGAACACTCGAGAGCACCTTGTCGGCATCGACAAACAGCGCATGACCTCCGACAGGTCTTTGATAGGGAATACCGTATTCATCCAAACGCGCCGCAAGATATTGAACCTGTTTGATACGTGTTTCGATATTATCAAACTCGGTATTTTCCTCAAGACCAACGGCCAAAGCCGCCATATCCCGGCCGTTCATACCTCCGTAGGTAAGATAACCTTCAAAAGGAATACAGAATTTTTTTGCACCTTCATACCAGTCTTCATGCCTGGTAGCAATAAAACCGCCCATATTTACGAGGCCGTCTTTCTTGGAGGACATAGTCATGCCATCAGCCAAAGAAAACATCTCCTTTACGATCTCCTTGATGGTCTTGTCCGCATACCCGTCCTCCCGGGTCTTGATGAAATAGGCATTCTCCACGAAGCGTGCCGAATCGAAAATAACACGTTTGCCGTATTTGTCCGCAAGGGCGCGCACCTCCCGCAGGTTTTGCATGGAAACAGGCTGGCCACCGGCGGTATTATTGGTGACTGTCACGATGATGAAAGGAATTTTGTCCTTATATTGCTTCAGGGCTGTTTCCAGTTTTGCAGGATCGACATTGCCTTTGAACGGCACTTCCAATTGGGTGTCTTTCGCCTCATCTACAGTACAATCGAGCGCTACGGCTTTACGGCTCTCTATATGCCCCTTTGTCGTATCAAAATGCGAGTTGCCCGGGACAATATCTCCGTTATGCACCAGATGACTGAAAAGAACATTCTCTGCGGCTCGTCCCTGATGGGTCGGAATTACATATTCAAATCCGGTCAGCCGGGTAATGGTATCTTTCAACAGAAAGAAAGATGAAGAGCCGGCATAACTCTCATCTCCCATCATCATCGCCGCCCATTGGCGGTCGCTCATCGCACCCGTACCCGAATCGGTAAGGCAATCGATATAAACTTGATCCGCTTTTAATTGAAATAAATTGTAGTGAGCTTCTTTGATCCATTTTTCACGTTCTTGTCGCGTACTTTTACGGATAGGTTCAACCATTTTAATTTTCCATGATTCAGCAAAAGGCAGTTCCATAATATAATTTTTTACTAATTAATAGAATTAAAAAAAGATTTTTATTAGTACATACGATAACAAAGATAGTGAAATTTGCGATATTAAAAAAGAAAGAAGAAGTAAAAATTTGTTTTGATTCTTCTTTCTTTTACAGGCAGACCTACAGCACGGAGCGGGACAACCGCTCTTCCGGCCGGTAAGCCGGCGACGGCTACCAGCCGCCGCCCAGCGCCTTGAACAGATTCACATAATTGATATACTGTTGAGCTACGAGGTTCACATATTCCATCTGCGACTGGTACATGTTTCTTTCGGCGTCGATCACGTCCAGATAGGCCGACATACCGTTGCGGTAGAGCGAATTGGTCATCGTGGCGATCTCGATATTGGCCCGGAGCAACCGGGCGTAATTCTCGGCCTGGCTGCGGTAGGTAGCGATGTCGAGCAGGCTCTTTTCCACATCGCCCAACGCTTCGAGCACGGTCTCCTCATAGGCGAACACGCTCTGATAATATCGCTCCCTGGCAACCTGCTCCTGCCGCTTGAGCTTGCCGAAATTAAAGATCGGCTGCACGAGCGACCCGACGGCCGACCACGCCCACGAATGACCGTCGGAAATACCTTCGATCGAACTGGAAACGATACCCCCGGCTCCGGTCAGCGTAATCGACGGAAAACGCTTGCTACGGGCAAGCCCCACGTTCGCGGCCGCCTCATCCATGTTGAACGAAGCCTCCATGATGTCGGGACGCCGCTCGAGCAATTCCGAAGGAAGTCCGACGGGAATATCCATTACCTGATAATTGTCCAGCAAGGCATCGTCGAAAGTTTCGTCCCCGAAATAGGAGGGATTCTCGCCGAGCAGGACACAAAGGGCCAGACGCGACTGCTCGACGGCACGCTGATACTGCGGAATATCGGCCTCGGCCTGATAGACGAGGCTCATGGCTTGCTGAAGGGCCACGCCGTTGGACATGCCGTAACGGGCGAGCGAATCCACGAGCGCCGCCGACTCCCGGCGCAGCACATAGCTCTGCCGGGCGATCCGCAGGTCGCGGGTGTATTGAAGCACGGTAAAATAGGAGGTGGCGACTTCCGCCGTCAGCGACAGCATCACGCCCCGGTAGCCCCATTCCGAAGAGTAGAGAGCTGCCTTAGCCGCCCGGTTAGCGCTGCGGAGTGTTCCGAAAAGGGGTACTTCCCAGGAAATCGACGGTTCGATCGTATATTGTTGGGTCGTACCGGTCGGCTCGGTATAGTTTCCCTGCGCCGAGACGTTCAGTCCCACCGAGGGAAGAAAAGGCGCACGGGCCACAGCGATATTGGCGCGTGCTTCGAAGATACGCGAAGCCGCCTGCGCCAGATTGCGGTTGTTTTCGAGCGCGTGCTCCACCAGGCGATTGAGCGTCGAATCCCCGAAAATCTCCCACCAGGCGAAAGGCAGCGACACCGAATCCTGCGGAAAATCGCCCGCGAAGCGATAATTCTCAGGCACTTCGACCTGCGCGTCGTAGAGTTTCGGAGTGCACGATGCCAGTGCGGCAACGAACAGAATGATTGCAAAGTATCGTTTCATGACTCTTTTTGTTTTAACTCCCGCTTGCGTTCGAACTTGCCGACACGGGCAACCAGATAATACAGAGCAGGGTAGATGAAAATGCCCAGCATCGTGGCGAGCAACATACCGCCCACCAGAGCCATACCCATAATATTGCGGGCCGTAGCATAGACCCCGCTGGCGAAGATCAGCGGCATGACGCCCAGGATGAACGAGAAGGCGGTCATCATGATCGGCCGCATACGCAGCCTCGCCGCCTCGATCGTCGCGGCCTTCAGGTCCATGTTCTTCTCGAAGAAGAGCTGATCGGCATATTCCACGACCAAAATGGCATTCTTGGCCGAAAGACCGATCAGCATGACCAACGAGATCTGCATGTAGATATTATTGATAAACTCAGGGCTGACCAGGTACGCCGCACCGACAAATAACAGTGCGCCGAGCACCGCGAGCGGGACACTCAACAGGATCGCCAGCGGCAGCCCCCAGCTGTTGTAGAGGGCCGAAAGAGTCAGGAACACGAAGACAATAGCCAGCAGGTAAACGGCGCCGCTGCTGCCCGAAGCCGTCTTTTCCTGATAGGATAAGCCGCTCCAGGTGGTTCCGACCGCCTCGGGCAGCACGTCGGCGGCCACCGCTTCGATAGCGTCCATCGCCTGACCGGTCGAAACTTTCGCAGCAGGGTTGACCGTCAGTTCGATCGACCGGTAGAGGTTGAACTGCGAAACGAACTCGACACCCGTAGTATCCCGTACGGTCGCGAACGACGAAACAGGAATCGAGTTGCCCTGACCGTCGTCCACGAAATAGCTTTCGAGCGAATACTTGTCGCGGCGGTACTCGGGCGCAGCCTGGATATAAGTCTGGTAAAGTTTTCCGAACCGGTTGAAGTTGTTGATATAGGAACCGCCGAGCAGAGTGCTCATCGTCTTGTAGAAACTCTGGAGCGGCACGCCCTGTGCCAGCGCTTTCTCCTTATCGACTTCGATCCGCCGCTGGGGGATGCCGGCGTTGAACTGGGTGGTCACGGAGCCGATCTGCGGCTGCTTGCGCAGCGAATCCATGAAGCGCATGGTTTCGTCCGCCAGGAACTCCGTACCCCGGCCTTCGAGATCCTGTACCTGCAACGTAATGCCGGACGTTACGCCCAAACCGGGGATCGACGGCGAGATAAAAGCGTAGCTGACGGCCTCGGGAACTGCCACGTACAACTCCTCCGTCAAGGCGGAAGCGATCTCGGAAGAGGTCTTGCTGCGCTGGCTGTAATCGACCAGCTTCACGAAGATAATACCGCTGTTGCTCGAAGCGATGCCCGCCAGCATATTGAAGCCGGCGGCAAAGGAGGTCGCCTCAACATCCGGACGCTGCCGGACGAGTTCATCGACCCGCTGCATCGCCTTGACGGTGGTTTGCAGGGACGAAGCCTCGGGCGTCTGCACGAAGACCATGACATACCCCTGATCCTCGTCGGGCAGGAATCCCGAAGGCAGGAAGTGCCAGATCACGGCGATAGCGGCAAGGGTTACGGCGACGATTCCTCCGGTACGCTTCAGGTGACCGATAAAACGGGTGGTAGCCGATGTGTATTCTTCGGTACGTTTGCCGAACCAGCGGTTGAATGCGGCGAAGAATCCCTTCTGCACCTTCGGGCGCGGCTTGAGCAGCAACGCGCACAGCGCAGGCGAAAGGGTAAGGGCATTGAACGAAGAGATGCAGACCGAGACGGCGATCGAAATCGAGAACTGCTGGAACAGGAGCCCCGTGATACTGCCCATGAACGACACGGGAATGAATACGGCCAGCAACACGACGGTCGTGGCGATGATCGGCGACGAAACGCTGTGCATCGCTTCGAGGGTCGCTTGTTTCGCATTCAGGCCCTTCTCGATATTGACCTGCACGGCCTCGACCACCACGATCGCATCATCGACCACCAGGCCGATGGCCAGCACCATACCCAACAGCGAGATGATATTGATCGAGAATCCGAGCAGCGGGAAGAGCGCGAAAGCGCCGATGATCGACACGGGAATCGCCAGCAGGGGGATGAGCGTCGCACGCCAGTCCTGCAGGAAAAGGAAGATGATGGCGATCACCAGAATCAGAGCGATAATGAGCGTGACGAAAATATCCTTCACGCCGGCCTCGATACTGGTCGTGGCATCAACCATCGAAGTATAGGTAATGCCATCGGGGAAGCGTTTGGAGAGGCGCTCCATTTCGGCCTTGACCGAATTGCCCACATCGACGGCATTGCTGCCCGGCTGCTGGTAAATCACGATCAGCGCGGTCGGATCGCTGTTGAAGAGCGATTCGACACCGTACTGGCGACTGCCGAGAGCCACATCGGCAATATCGCTCAACCGAACTTGCTCGCCTTCGGGAGTGGTGGAGATAATGATATCGCCGAACTGCTCCGCATCGTAGATCTGGGGCGGCATGGTCACCGTATAGGTATAAGCCACGTCGCCCGCAGCGGGTTCCCCGCCGAACTTGCCTGCCGGGAAGATGCCGCCCTGCGCCTCGACAGCGGCAAAGACCTCATCAAGCGAGATCTTGTAGTAATCCAGCAGGTCGGGCTTCAGCCAGATACGCATGGCGTATTCACCGGCGCCCATGATATCGACCTTACCCACGCCGTCGATCTTCAACAATTCGTTCTGGATGTTGATATAGGCGTAATTGGAGAGAAAATCGCCGGTGTAGCGTCCGTCGCTGGTGAGCGAATAGACGATCAGAAAGCCGGTCATGGTCTTGCGCGTGGTGACGCCCTGTTGGGTCACTGCGGCGGGAAGCTGCGAAAGAGCCGTCGAAACATTATTCTGCGTAAAAATAGCGTCCATATTCGGATCGGATCCGATATCGAAGGTCACCTGCAGATTCATCGACCCGTCGTTGGCGCTCGTAGCCTGCATATAGAGCATGTCGCTGACGCCCATGATACTCTGCGAAACAGGCGTAGCGACCGCATTGTTCACGGTTTCGGCATCGGCGCTGGGATAAGTCGCCGAAACTTCGACGACCGGAGGCGTGATGTCGGGATACTGCTCGATCGGCAGGTCGAACACAGAAATGATGCCCAGCAGCACGATGGCTGCCGCCAGCGCAATGGCGAAAATGGGCCGCGCGATGAAAAATTTTCCCATACCTGTCTATTTTTTAACGGGAACGACCCGCATTCCCTGACGAAGTTTCTGCAAACCGGTCACAGCGACCGTTTCTCCCGGTTCCAGGCCCGACTCGATGGCCCACATTCCGCCGAACGTCTCGCCCGGCGTAACCTTGCGGTATTCGGCCGTGCTGTCCGGCCGGATTACCCAGACCGACGATACGTCGAGAGTCTGCACGACACTCTGCTGCGGCACCAGTACACGGGGCAGCTTCGCCCCGATATTGGCTTCGACACGCGCGAACTGTCCGGTCTTGAGCCGGTAGGAAGGATTCGGGAAGCGGACGATCAGCACGATCGTCCCCGTAGCCGAAGATACGGCCGTCCGGGTGTAATCGTACTTGCCGAAAAGCGGATAGCGGGTACCGTCCGCCTCGTAAAGCACGATCTCCGAAAGCAGTTCGGCGTTGTCGTAGATATTCGTCCGATTGCTGTCCAACCGAAGGAATTGCGTCATCGGAATCGCAATGGGGACCTGGACCGTATCAATATTCATAATCGTGGTGAGGGTCGGAATTTGCGTACCCGGACCGACATAATCACCGACGGAGCCGTTCGAAGATTCGATAATGCCGTCTATCTGTGCATAGATCTTCGTGTAGCCCAGATTGAGCTGGGCATTCCGCAGAGCCTGCCGGGCCGACTTCACGTCGGCCTCCGAAGCGGCGTACTGCGCCGTATATTGGTCGAGTTGCGTACCGCTGATGGCATTGATCTTGGCCAGCGGCACCGCCCGGTCGAAATTGTTCTTGGCTTCGAGCGCCAGCGCACGGCTCGACTCCAGAGCCGCTTGAGCCGAAAGCAGGGCAGTGTAATACTCACTGTCGTCGATTTCGAAAATCAACTGACCCTTGCGCACGGGCATACCTTTTTTATAGTGCCGGGCTACGAGAAACCCGCTCACACGGGGTTCGACCACCACTTCGTTATCGCTGTTGATCTGGGAAATGAAGCTCCGCCGCGTATAGAGCAAATCGAACTCGGCGACAGCGATTTCGATCTCCATCGGCGGCATCTGCCCGGTATGTCCGGAACGGGAACCGCAGGAAACCGCGAGCAAAGAGAGCGCGAGCAGGATAAAGGGAATTGAAGACGATCTGTAACACATAGTTTCTGCATTTTTCGAAATACACGGCAAGTTATGTGCCTCAACTTGCGGTCAATTCAAATTTTTCGGAGAATAATGTCCCTTTCGGCCCCTCAGGGCGAGCCGGGAGCCCGAATCCGCCCCCCGGCAGGAGCACAGCGGACAGCCGCTCCCGCCTCCCGTCGAAAAACATCCCGTCGCATCCGAAACGAACGAACCGGCCGGACAACATCCGGCATAAATGCTCCCGACGCATCCCGTCCCGGTTTTTACGATACCGGTTGAATTCCGGAAAAAGGGATGCGGCTGGTTTTGTTTTATTTCCGGTTTATGCTATCTTTGCGAAAATAACTTTTGCCCGGACCGGCCGTATTCCGGAAACACGGAACCGCATCGTTCAAGGAATACGCGCCGTTCTCACTCAAAATAAAAAATTCTCGCATGAAAAAACTATTCCGAACCCTGTTTGCCGCAGCCCTGTGCTGTCTGACATTCAAGGCGACAGACGCCTGCACCAACTTCATCATCACCCGGGGAGCCTCCTCGGACGGCTCGGTGATGGTCTCCTACGCCGCCGACTCCCACCAGCTCTACGGCGCACTCTACAAAACCTTCGCCGGGCGCTACAAACCCGGCACGATGCTCCCGGTCTATGACTGGGACTCGGGCCGCTACCTGGGAGAAATTCCGCAAGCGGCACAAACATACGCCACGATCGGCAACATGAACGAACATTCGCTCATCATCGCCGAATCGACCTACGGCGGACGCGAGGAGCTGGCCGATTCGACGGGTCGCATCGATTACGGCTCGCTCATCTACATCACCCTGCAACGCGCCAAGACTGCCCGCGAAGCGATCCGGATCATCGTGGATCTGGCCAACACCTACGGCTACGCTTCGAGCGGCGAATCCTTCTCGATCGCCGACCAGAACGAAGCCTGGATCATGGAGCTGATCGGCAAGGGCTGCGAGCTCGATGCCGAGGGTAACAACACCCGCAAGGGCATCGTCTGGGTAGCTCGCCGCATTCCCGACGGATACGTTTCGGCACACGCCAACCAGTCGCGCATCACGACTTTCCCGCTCGACGATCCCGAGAACTGCCTCTACGCTCCCGACGTGATCTCCTTCGCCCGTGAAAAGGGCTATTTCAACGGCCCGGACGAGGAGTTCAGCTTCTGCGATGCCTACGCTCCGGCCGATTTCGGCACAGTGCGCGGATGCGACGCCCGCGTGTGGGCGTTCTTCCGCACCGTAGCGGACGACATGGATCAATACACGGACTATGCAATGGGATACAACATGTCCAACCGGATGCCTCTCTGGGTGAAACCCCGCACCAAAGTCGATCCCAAGACCGTTTTCGACGCCATGCGCGACCACTACGAAGGAACTCCGATGGACATGACCCAGGACATCGGTGCGGGCGGACATGCCCTGCCGTACCGCTGGCGCCCGATGGATTTCGAAGTGGACGGCGTAACCTACCTGAACGAGCGTGCGGTAGCAACCCAGCAGACCGGATTCTGGTTCGTGGCACAGGCCCGGCCCTGGCTGCCGGACGACATGGGCATCCTCTGGTTCGGGGTGGACGACGCAGCGACATCCTGCCTGACGCCGATCTACTGCTCGGCAACCGAGGTTCCCGAATGTTTCCGCGAGGGCAACGGCACGATGCTCAAATATTCGCCCACGTCGGCATTCTGGCTCTTCAACCGCGTAACCAACTTCGCCTATCTGCGTTACGATCTGATCGCGGCCGACATCCGCAAGGTGGTTGACGAGTGGGAGAATACCCGTTTGGAGGAGGTCAAACAGATCGACGCAGCCACAGAGGGCGACTCGCCCAAGAAACGGCAGAAACGGCTTACCCGTTATTCGGTGGATATGGCCCGGCAACTCTTCGACCGCTGGACGGAACTCGACCGGTACCTGCTCGTCAAATACATCGACGGCAACCTGAAGAGCGAAACCGAACCGGGTAAATTCCTCGACAACGGCAACGGGCGCGACATTCCCGACAAGATCCAGTTCCCGGGCTATAACGAAAAGTGGAAACGCGCCGTAGTAGCCGACCACGGTGAAGTGCTGAAAGTAATTCAATAAACACATACAAAAAATATGAAATACGATATCATTGTGATCGGCAGCGGTCCGGGCGGTTACGTAGCCGCCATCCGCGCTGCTCAACTGGGTAAGAAAGTGGCTGTCGTAGAGCGTGCCGAGGCCGGCGGCGTATGCCTCAACTGGGGTTGCATCCCGACCAAAGCGCTGCTCAAGAGCGCCCAGGTTTACAACTATTGCAAGTCGGCCGAACATTACGGACTCGACTTCGCAGGCGAAGTGCGGCCCAACCTCGAAAAGATCGTAGCCCGCTCGCGCGGCGTGGCCGAAACGATGAACAAAGGCGTGTTGTTCCTGCTCAAAAAGAACAACGTGGAGCTGATCAACGGCTTCGCAAAACTGAAAGGAAACGGCCGGATCGACGTGGACGGCACGGAGTACGAAGCCGACCACATCATCCTCGCCACCGGAGCACGGCCCCGCGAAATGCCGTTCATGCCCATCGACGGAGAGCACGTGATCTCCTCGAAGCAGGCGCTCGTACTGCCCAAACTGCCCGAAACGATGATCGTCGTGGGATCGGGTGCCATCGGCAGCGAGTTCGCTTATTTTTATGCCGCGCTGGGTGTGAAGGTCACCATCGTCGAGTATCTGCCCCAGATCATGCCCCTCGAAGACGAAGAGGTCGCCAAAACCATGGAACGCTCGTTCCGCAAGCTGAAAGCGACCATACTTACTTCGACCACCGTGAAATCGGTGAAAGTCAATGCCGAAGGCAAATGCGACGTCGAGGTGGAAGGCAAGAAGGGCACGGAAACGCTGGTAGCCGATATCGTCCTCTCGGCCGTCGGCATCAAATCCAACATCGAGGGGATCGGCCTGGAAGAGTTGGGCATCAAGACCGAACGCGACAAAGTCATCGTCGATAAACAGTACCGCACCAACGTACCGGGCATTTACGCCATCGGCGACATCGTACCCGGTCCGGCCCTGGCGCACGTAGCGTCGGCCGAAGCGCTCTGCTGCGTGAATGCCATCTGCGGCCTACACTCCGAGCCGGTGGACTACACGACGATTCCCTCGTGCGTATTCACCTCGCCGGAAGTGGCTTCGGTCGGTATGACCGAACGACAGGTCAAGGAGATGGGTATCGACTACAAAGTGGGACGCTTCCCCTTCACCGCTTCGGGCAAAGCGACCGCCGCAGGCGACCGCGACGGCTTCGTAAAACTGATCTTCGACCAGAACGACAAGCTGCTGGGAGCACATCTGGTGGGAGCGAACGTAACCGAAATGCTGGCCGAGCCGACGCTCGCCAAATCGCTGGGAGCGACGGTACAGCAGATCGCACACACAATCCACGCACACCCGACCATGAACGAAGGAGTTATGGAGGCGGCCGAGGTAGCTCTGGGTGCCGCGATCCACGTATAAATCGAAAATTACCGCAATGCGAACGGGGACGGCCTGCACAGGATCGTCCCCGTTTCATTTGCATACGCCCGTCAAGGAGTAATCGATAACACCGAAGGAATCATGGCCCCGGGACGATCGGCGATTGAATGAAAAGAAAAGCGGCCGAACGAAACAATCGAAGAGAAAACCACCCGAACATAAGGGAAAACAGGCTGCCGGATCGAAGCGAAGGCGGCCTCTACTTTTCCACCGATGAAAAATAGCGGAGAGCGGGCAGCCGGGTTTCCCGCACGAATACTTCCGGCGGATAGAGCACATCGCTCAGGAAAAGGCCCTGGGCGGGTGCTCCGGCGCTCGACCGCGAAAGATCGCGGCTGGCGACGATGTCGCGGAACTGTTCAACGGTATAACGTCCCCGGCCCACATCGACCAGCGTGCCGACGATAGCCCGCACCATATTCCGCAGAAAGCGGTCCGCACGAATCGTAAAGCAAAGCGTACCGTCCCGGCCGACCGTCCAGTCGGCCTGCCGCACACGGCAGATATTGGTCTTGTTGTCGGAATTGAGCTTGGCGAACGACGTGAAATCCTCGAACTCCATCAATACGTCGGCCGCACGGTTCATTGCCGCCACGTCCAGCGGTACGTAATATTGCCAGGAAGCGGCTCGTGTAAAGGGATTCTTGCGCGGTTCGATATAGTAGCGGTACTCCCGCTCCCGGGCGCTGAAACGGGCGTGAGCATCGGCCGCGACCGGCACGATGCGGCTTACGGCAATATCGCCGGGAAGCATATGGTTGAGCTTGAAAACGACCTGTTCCGGATCGGCGACGGGAGAGGAAGTGTCGAAATGCGCCACGTAATAGGAGGCATTCACTCCCGTATCGGTGCGTCCGGCACCGGTCAACAGAATCGGTTCACGGAGCAGGGTAGAGATTGCCCCTTCGATCGTCTGCTGTACCGACGGCATATCGGGCTGCCGCTGCCAACCGCAATAGGCTCCGCCGTTGTATCTCAATTCGATAAAATAACGCATCGTTTTTCCATTTATCACATCTTGCAGGCAGTCCCCGCATTTCGGGAGGAATCCCAGCCGGCTCGTCCCGAATCTTTCGATCCCGAGCCGAGAATCACGGCTGATCGGATCTCCATTCGCAAAAAGAATCCGAACCCATGATACTCTGCAAAGATAGTGAAAGGTGAGAGCAATCGTGCGGGCTTGCACGCAAAGATTGCCGAACCGCCTCCCATCTTCCGCAAAGATAGTGAAAGCCGACAGAAAACGGGCACTTGTTCCCAGTTTTCCGAGACGCAACCTATTTAAGACTATGTCAAAGATAATAAAATCCGGAACGCCAACTCCGCTCCATAAAAAACGAGGTCGAAACCCGATAGGATTTCGACCCCGCATCTATACTATCCCGCGATTATTTGCGCGGCTTGATGTTCAGTTTCACCGGACGAATCATATTCTCGGGCTTGAGAATCGTGTCAAGCTCCTCCTTCGAGAGAATACCGTGCTCGAGCACCAGATCATAGACGCCGCGGCCCGTAGCGAGAGCCTCCTTAGCGATCTTGGTCGAATTCTTGTAACCGATGATCGGGTTGAGAGCCGTCACCACGCCGATACTGTTCTTCACGTAATCGGCACAGCGCTCGCGGTTGGCCGTGATGCCGTCCACGCAGAGCGTGCGGAGCGTATCGAAGCCGTTCATCAGCAACTCGGCGGACTCGAAATCGCACTGGGCCATCACCGGCTCCATGGCGTTGAGCTCCATCTGGGCCGCCTCGCCGCTCATCGTAACGCACAGCTCGTTGCCGATCACCTTGTAGGCGATCTGGTTCATTACCTCGGGGATCACGGGGTTCACCTTACCCGGCATGATCGACGATCCCGGCTGACGGGCCGGCAGGTTGAACTCGGCCAGACCGCAGCGGGGGCCCGAAGCCAGCAGGCGCAGGTCGTTGCAGATTTTGTTCATCTTCACGGCGACACGCTTCATGGCGGAAGCGTAACCGACCAGGCACGAAGTATCGGACGTAGCGCCTACCAAGTCGCCCGTCAAACGGATCTTCCAGCCGGTGATCCGAGCGATGTTCTCGGTGCACAGCTCGGCATAGCCCGGCTCGGCGCAGATACCCGTACCGATCGCCGTAGCACCCATATTGATCGTCAGGAAATCCTCGGCAGCTTCGTTCAGGTGAACGATCTCATCGCGCAGGATGCTGGCGAAACCGTGGAAAGTCTGGCCCAAAGTCATCGGCACGGCGTCTTCGAGCTGCGTGCGGCCCATCTTGAGGACATCGGCGAACTCCGCAGCCTTCTTTTCGAAGGATTCGATCAGTTGCTTCAGGTGCTCGACCAGCTTCAGATGCGTAGCGTACATACCCAGGTGAATAGCCGTCGGGTAGGCGTCGTTGGTCGATTGCGCACAGTTCACGTCGTCGTTGGGCGAGCAGTACTGGTATTCGCCGTACTGATGGCCCATGATCTCCAACGCGCGGTTGGCGATCACTTCGTTGGCGTTCATGTTGGTCGTCGTACCGGCACCGCCCTGGATCATATCCACGGGGAATGCGTCGTGGTGCTTGCCGTCCATGATCTCGCGGCAGGCCTGTGCGATCGCATTGAACTTCTCGTCGGTGAGCAGCCCCAGCTTGTGATTGGCTTCCGCAGCTCCCAGCTTGGTAATGGCGAGTCCCTTGATGAAGAGGGGATACTCGTTCAAATGGAATTTGCTGATCCGAAAGTTCTCGATACCCCGCAGGGTCTGGACACCGTAAAGTACGTCGGCAGGCAACTCTACGCTGCCGAGCAGGTCGCTCTCCGTACGCATTTTCTGATTATTTGCCATAATACTTATAATTTATAATTGTTTTTGACGTTTAAGTTTCGATCCGTCGCGAATTTAATTCGACAAAATTAACACTTTATTTTCAATTCGTGCCAACAAACCATATAAACTTGAAACTATTTTTTATTTCGGCGGCGAATAGCTATATTTGCGATAATATACCGTAAAATCCCCTTCAGCCAATGAAAGCAGCGATCATCGGACACGGCAAAATGGGCCGTGAAATCGAAAAAATACTCCTCGAAAGGGGACACCGTATCGGCGCCGTCATCGACGAGGCGAACGCATCGGAACTGGATGCCGCACACCTGGCCGGCATCGACGTAGCACTGGAGTTCACGACCCCCGACGCGGCCTACGGCAACATCCGGGCGTGCATCGACGCAGGGATTCCGGTCGTCAGCGGCACGACGGGCTGGACAAATCGTCTGGAGGAGTTGCGCAGCTATTGCCGGGAAAAAGGCGGTGCGCTCTTCTACGCCTCGAACTACTGCCTGGGCGTCAACCTGATGTTCCGCCTCAACCGCAGGCTGGCCCGGATGATGGAGCGCTTCGACGCCTACGACGTACGGATCGAAGAGATTCACCACACACAGAAAAAGGATGCTCCGAGCGGCACGGCCATCACGCTGGCAGAAGGGATCATCAGCGAAATCGGGCGGAAGACGGGCTGGGTGAATGAACCCAGCGACGATCTTTCGCAAATCGTCGTCACCTCCCTGCGCGAAGGAGCGGTTCCGGGTACACACACGGTAACTTACGAATCGGACGACGACCGGATCGAACTCAAACATACGATCAAAAACCGCCGGACACTGGCTCTGGGCGCCGTCGTCGCTGCGGAGTTCCTCTGCGGCAAAAAGGGTGTCTATACGATGGACGACCTGCTGAAATAAACGATACAGAACATGGGAAAAATCAAAGCTTTCTTCCGCAACAAATGGGTGGGATTCACCCTGGCAAGTATTTTATACATCCTCTGGTTCGTCCTCTGGACGGGCAACTGGTGGCTGCTGCTGGGCGAAATCGTCATCTTCGACCTTTATATCACGCGTTATTTCTACAAGTACGTCTGGCGGCACAACGCCGAGATGTGCAAGAAAAGCAAAAGTTACAAAGCCGTTTACGAATGGGTGAATGCGATCATTTTCGCCACCGTTGTAGCGTCGCTGGTACACATCTTCTTCTTTCAGATGTACGTGATTCCCTCGTCGTCGATGGAGAAATCGCTGCTGGTCGGGGACTATCTCTACGTCAGCAAGGTAGCCTACGGTCCCCAGATGCCCAATACCCCGGTGGCATTTCCGTTCGTACACCATACGATGCCTTTTTCGAAAACCAAAAAATCGTTCTCCGAAAGCGTCAAATGGCCTTATCACCGCCTCAAGGGACTGGGCCGAATCGAGCGCAACGACGTAGTGGTATTCAACTTTCCGGCAGGCGATACGGTGCTGCTCGAACGACAGGACGTTTCGTACTACGACGTACTGCGGCAATATCAGCAAACTTTCGGACATCAGGCCGGCCGCGAACGGCTGATGCAGGAATACACGGTCATCACGCGCCCGGTGGACAAGCGTGAAAACTACATCAAACGCTGCATCGGCCTCCCGGGGGATTCGATACGAATCGAGGAAACGGCGGTTTACGTCAATGGGAAGCCGCAGGAGCCCGTCGCCGGAAAACAGTTCATGTATCTGGTGGAAACCACCTCGCCGATCACCCAATACGCACTCGACAATCTGGGTATCACCGAATGGAGCAACAAGGGCACGCTCTACTACATGGCGCTCACCGACGAAAACGCCGCAGAACTGGAGAAACTGGACAACGTCGCTTCCGTACAGAAATACATCGCCCGCAGTCCCAATTTCGATGTCTTTCCGCAGGATCGCCGCTATGCGTGGAATCAGGACAACTATGGCCCGATCTGGATTCCCCAAGCGGGAACGGCCGTTGCGCTGACGGCCGACAACCTGCCCCTGTACCGGCGGATTATCGAAACGTACGAAGGCAATGACCTGCGTGTGGACGAAGAAGGGAAGATCTTCATCAACGGCGAACAGACCGACACCTATACTTTCCGGATGAACTATTACTGGATGATGGGCGACAACCGCCACAATTCGGCGGACTCCCGCTTCTGGGGATTCGTTCCCGAAGACCACATCGTCGGCAAAGCCTCCTTCATCTGGCTGTCGCTGGATCCCGAAAAGAGCTTCCCCGCGAACATCCGCTGGAACAGGATGTTCACCAAAGTCAAATAAAACAAGGGTAGTCGTGACCTCGGACAGTTATCATACGCTTGCCGGGCCTGCGGAAGCCATCTACAAAGAGAAAAGCAGCAAGTTCCTCGCTTATGCCTATCCGGTCGAAAGCGAGGAGGAGATTCGCACGCTGCTCGATGCGCTGCGCAAGAAATATTACGACGCGACGCACCACTGTTACGCGTGGCGGCTGGGTCCGCACGGCGAAACGTTCCGCGCCAACGACGACGGAGAGCCTTCGGGCACGGCGGGCAAGCCGATCCTCGGTCAGCTTCTGTCCAACGAACTGGTCAACTGCCTAATCGTCGTGGTGCGTTATTTCGGCGGTACGAAACTCGGAGTATCGGGCCTGATCGGTGCCTACAAGGAGTCGGCGGCCGAAGCGATCCGAGCGGCCGAAATCGTGGAGCGGACGGAACATGCAGCTCTGGCCCGGCTTCTGCCCGACCCACGACCGGGTGACGCCGGCGGCGATCGCCGCGGCCCGGATCGTCGAACGGACCGTGGACCGCGAAATCCGTGTCCGCTTCCCCTACGTGGCGATGAACGACGTGATGCGCGTGGTCAAGGAAGAACAGCCCCGGGTGCTGACGCAGCAGTTCGACAACCTCTGCCGGATGACACTGGCGATCCGGCAAAGTCTCGCAGGAGGTATGATCGGCAAACTGGAAAAGATCGGGGGCGTGACCCTCGAAATGAAATAATATCGGTCCGGCCCGGAACACGCACGGCGCAGGGACCGGCTCCACGTAAAAAAACATGACAAAAGAACAAAAGTCCATTTATATAAAAGGTGCACGGGTGCACAACCTCAAAAACATCGAGGTCGAAATTCCGCACAACCGACTGGTCGTCATCACGGGACTTTCGGGTTCCGGCAAATCGACCCTCGCCTTCGACACGATCTTCGCCGAAGGGCAGCGCCGCTACGTGGAGAGCCTCTCGGCCTATGCCCGACAATTCCTGGGCAAGATCAACAAGCCCGATGTGGATGTCATTACGGGTATCGCTCCGGCCATCGCCATCGAACAGAAGGTCAATACC
>OMBK01000623.1_pt1 | contig 17108 bp, 7 predicted proteins | sample 1644881 | NCBI WGS metagenome assembly OMBK01 (sample SAMEA103958132, study PRJEB25191) | human gut metagenome | biome: human-associated habitat [ENVO:00009003]; feature: intestine environment [ENVO:2100002]; material: feces | place: Germany | collected 2013/2015
ACGGCGGTACGCCGTCTTTTGCCTGTTGGCAAAAGTTTTTATGTTAAAATGTTCTCGGACAAGCGGTGAGCCGCAAGCCGTGCTTTTGCACGGCAAAATCCGCTATTGGCGGATTTTATGTCCGATGTTATTATCGCAAGAGAAAATACACTTAAAAAGTGGGGTGTCGGTTTGAAGAATAAAGATAAAAAAGGAAAAGAGCAGATAAAGAAAACGAAGTTTTCCGATATAGACCTTTTTGAAGAGAGACATGAGGAAGAGCCGGACGAGCTTGATCTTATAGACGGGCTTATAAAAGATCCTGCCACAACGCAGGACAAGGAGCATAACGCATATCTGCGCCTTATGCACGAATACAAGGCAGAATACGCAAAACGTGAAAAATGTATCAAGGTCGGGATACTGCTCATTATCATCAGTGCAGTTGTATTTCTCGCCCTGATGTTCAGCCTTGACAGCAAAACATTCTTCTTGACGCTGTGGATAATCTTCATTATTTCGGGTATTGCGGTAATGACACGGATAGATTACCGTTGCTACAAGTACGAAAAGATACTCGGCATTAAAAGCACCGACAAGGAAGACGACCTTGAAAAGATGAAGAACGATATCGACAAGGCGATAAGCAACGCAAAAACTGAGCTTGAAAACGCAAAGGCTAACATAGAAACTACAATGGAATCGGCTAAAAAGGACATCAGCCGTCTTTCCGGAATGAAAACGAGGGAGCAGGAAAACAAATGAAGACAATATTCAGGATATTTTTAAGCGATATAAAAAAGATACGCACAAATCTTATGGCATTTGCGGTAATGATAGGTATTTGTATACTGCCGGCGCTGTATGCGTGGTTCAACATTGCAGCAAACTGGGATCCGTACTCAAATACAGGCAATATCAAGATTGCGGTCGCAAACTGCGATAATGGCACTAAGCTTGCCTCAAAGGAAATCAACATCGGCAATCAGATAGTGGATAATCTTAAAAAGAACACGCAGATGTGCTGGACGTTCGTAGATAAGGAGCAGGCGGAAAACGGAGTAGTAACAGGCGAATATTATGCCAGCGTTGTTATCCCCGAAAATTTCAGCGAGAGCTTCACAAGCATACTTTCGGGCAAGCTGACACGTCCGCAGATAACCTACACGCTCAACGAAAAGAAAAACGCTATCGCTCCGAAAATCACCGACAAAGGCGCAGAGGCGATAAAAAATCAGGTAAACGAGAGCTTTATTGACACGATTACCACCGAGCTTGCAGGAATATTAAACTACACCTCCGAGCAGGGCAATAAGAAATTCACCGAGATAACAGACAATATAAAATCAGCCATAGGCGACATTATCGACAATCTTTCCGCTTTCCAAAGCTCAATTTCGCTGATAAGCACAACACTTGACAGTGCAGATACAATGATTGCTAACACCAAAAAGTCTATCCCGGATCTTGAACAGCTTCTTGCTCAGTCAGGAACGCTTACCACATCGGCAAAGGACAGCATTGCGGCAGTACAGGCGGTATCAACACAGATAACCGCCGCTACAGATACCGTCCTTAATTCAATCGACACGCTTTACAGCAATACGGAAAGCAGTATTTCGGGCATCACGGGTGAGATCGCCGCCGATGCCGACAAATCCGCCGAAAAGATAAGAGCAACAGCGGAGATAAACAGAAAAACAATTGATGCACTGAATAATATCCGCACCCATGTTGTAACAGTCGGTGAAAAACTCGGAATTGATGTCAGCATTATGACCGATGCAATCGACAGGAATATCGAAAAGCAGAACGCAATCATCGACATATTAAATAACGGTGCAGACACTGTCAACGCAACAGGTCACGCCCCCGATAATTTTGAAAGTGATGTAAACAAGCTGATAACCGATTCAAAGAAAGACTTTGACGGCATAAAAACCACTTGGAACACTTCTGTCAAAACTGCTATGGATACTGCCGTAAATGAAGTGTTCAAGACGCTTGACGGAATTTCCGCACTGCTTTCTGACGCAGGAACATCTGTTCCGAATATCGAAACGGCTCTCACCGATGCTCAGGACTCGCTTGCAAGCCTTAAATCCTGCCTTACCGACCTCGATAAAATAATCGGCAACGCAAAGGATAAGCTCACCGATATGCAGAAAAAGGTCGATGATATAAGCAACGATCAGGCGCTTATAGCTTTTATCGAAGAGGTTTCAAGTGACCCGTCATCTCTCGGCGAATTTATGAGCTCACCCGTTGAAATTAACACCGTCAAGGTTTATCCTGTAGAAAATTACGGCTCAGCCATGACGCCGTTCTACACAATACTCGCTATCTGGGTAGGCTCGATCGTACTTGTCGCCGTACTGAAAGCAGAGATCAGCCGCCGTGACATCGAAAAGCTCGGCAGTAATGTAAGACCGATACAGGCTTATTTCGGCAGATATATGATTTACCTTATGGTATCAATAATTCAGGCGATAATAATCGCACTCGGCGACCTTTTGTTCCTGAAAGTACAGTGTGAAGACCCGCTGTTGTTCATCATCGCCGCCGTTGTATCTTCTATTGTATTCTCACTGCTCATCTACTCGCTGACGATCACATTCAGCGTAATAGGAAAGGCTCTTGCGGTAATTATCCTTGTACTTCAGGTTGCAGGCTCGGGCGGTACATTCCCTCCCGAAGTTCTCCCCGAATTTTTCCGCAGCATTCTTCCCTATCTGCCCTTCAGATACAGCATCAACGCAATGCGTGAAGCGGTCGCAGGCGTATATGCGCAAAGCTATATAGAAGACCTGCTCTACCTGCTGATTTATGTTGCGATAGCCCTCTTTATCGGCATAGTGCTGAGAAAACCGTGTATTAGAATAATGAAGTTCTTCAATAAACGTCTTGAAGATACCGATCTGATCATATAGCAATGCAATCCCCGACGAACTTTTCAAATCGTCGGGGATTGCATTTTTGGCTATATTATGCTAAAATATTCGCTGAGGGAAACCTTGGACGATAGGCGGTCAAATTCATCTCCCGAAGTGCGAAAGCACTTTGAAAGGAGGTGAAGCTGTGTACATAACGCTAAGTGATTTAACACAGATAGGAATATTTCTTACTGCTTTCACAGTTATGATATTCACAATCTTTTCTTTTAACAAAAAGAAATAACCGCCCTATGTTGCAAGCTGAAGGCGGCTATTCTTAAACCTAATTCAGGGAGCGACCGTCTGTCGTTTCCCTCTTTTTGTATCTATAATATAACACAAAATCAAGTCGGTGTCAAGTATGCCCTTGTCGGTATCTCTCAGTTCCCTCAGCGCAAAAGCAAGCCTGCGGTATCTCATATAATCCCTGAGCTTCATTCCCGATATTTCGCTGAATTTCCTTGAAACATAGTATTCCGAGTAGCCAAGCGTCTTCGACAGCCTGCCGAGCGTCAGCCTTTCGTCCTCGCCGCTTTTTATACACCTGTCTATGTCGTCAACAATATTCTGAATATTCATATACCATTCGTTTATCTCACTCATCTGTTTTTCTCCCTTACAGCCTTCTTCCGCCTTTCCGACTGAATTTATTTTGCCATAAAAGAGAAGCGTCCGCTTGATACGGCTTGCCGTTTTTACTGAAGGCAGCACAGTATTTTCATATCAGATCAAGATAAGTCTTGAGATCGCCGACAAACTGATTTCCGCACCGTGCAAGCTCACCGAGCACTCGATCGGTTCCTTTTTCGGTCGTATACCAGTTTTCTTTGGTGATGTTATAGCAATGTACGGGGCAGACCGTCATATCAACATTCGGGAAAGCCATTTGATACAGCATTAAGCATCGGCGAGCATGAAAGGCTTTACAAACAATTATACCGCTTTTTATCATTATGCCCTTTTCATCAACGGCTTTACGAGAAAGAAATGCGTTATCACGGGTATGCCCCGACTTGCTTTCTTCAATGATCGCAGTCTGCGGAACGCCGTTTTTTACGAGTACATCTGTAAAAAACTCGCAGTCTGACCGGTAATCGCCACTATAAATTTCCGCTTTTGAGCGGACGCCGTGCCATTTTTCCTCTTTAACGCTTACTCCTCCTGACGGGACTATCCAATCAGTCAAACCTTGTCGGTATAATTCTGCGGCATATTCGGGCTGTTCGGGGTGTGAGCCGCCCGGCAGAAAAATCGCATCGACCTTTTGAGGTTCTCCTGACACAAAGATATAATCTGAAATATCCGTGATGATCCGGTTTGGCATAGGGGTTCTCCTCTTAGTTTTTTTGTAAAAGAAAAATGCGTGATCGATACAGCTTGCTGTTTTTACTACTCTTCCGGCGTAAAGAACACATTCCCGTCATCGTCGGTCGTAAACACCGTGAAGCCGGTATAGCACACATTTCCGTAAATGTCGTTTATAACAAAACTGTATCTGTAGTCGCCTGCAGGCAGATTGACAAACTCTATCATATTGTCGCCGCTGTAGGTGCATTCATCACCCTCCGCCTTGCCTGCAAAGTTACCCTCGCTGTCGTAGGTGTTGAATATCGGCACTATGACATCTCCCTCTTTAAGCGGAACAACGCTTCTTGCCGACTCGCCGTTTTCGTTTACACCGTCCCATGTTCCAAGCGCCGTTATGTCATACGCATTGCCGTCCTGCGTCATAGCTATACGCAGATTTGTTTCCTTGCCGTTGAGCTTTATAGGTGATGTGTATACCGAGCTGTTTCCGTTCTTCTCCACTATGAACATAGGGATAAGATTATTCTCAATCATATACCACTGCCCGCTGAAATTATCCTCGACCAGTCCTGATGAGAAATCGACCTTTGTACTCTGGTCAACACCGAATTCGATAAGCTCACCCGTTTCTTCGTCAACACGGTAAACCGAGCAGTTTACGCTCGCAAGGTTGTTTATAGTATCGTCCGTAACATTGAAGTAGAACGTTCCCTCATCGTCAAGCACAGGTCCGACATCTATCTGCACACTGCTCTTATCACCGCAGAAGCCCATATTGTCGGTCTTGTTGTTGTAATGCTCCCAGTTGCTCTCATAGTCGGAATAATCCCCGTCGCTCCAGTACACCGCACCGTCCGCAAGCCATGTTTTTTCACCGCTGTACCCGTCCGTACTGCCGTTTTGTGCGCCGTATGCGATTCTGTCAACAAACGTCATATAGTACGGGCTTACGCACACCTTGCCGAATGTGGCAAGTTCGGCAGAGCCTGAAACGCCGAACGGATAGTAGGTCGAAAGCCCCGTTGAGCCGTCCTTGTCCTCGCCGCAGATGTTATACACTACCGCCTTTTCAAGTGCCGACATGACCTTGTCCGCCTTGTCACCCGATACCGTAGCCGCTATCATAGAGCCGAGATCCACCATGTTGGTATATCCCTCTGTATCGTTGTTACTGCCGTATGCTCTTACGTTATAGATGCTTCTTACCGCATTTGCAAGCAGTGCAGGGTCGGAAGAAATATCGTTCATTTCCTCAGCGGCGTCATTCACCGCCTTTACAAGTTCGTCTATTCGGCTGAGATCCGTTATCGAAAGCGTAGCCTCGCCGCCTGCGCCGATAGCCTCGCACGATGCCATAAAGCTGTCAGCGACCGTTTTTCCGAGTTCGGCTGTATCCGCTGTCGGATTACTTTCCATAAAGCCCGCTATCTCGGTATAATCCCAGCCGTAGCCCGGCTCCGTTTCCTCAGATGCAAACATATAGTCTGCGTGCGGAACAAGCATATTCGCTGTTTCGACCGTTGCCATAAGGCAAGCGTCAAAGCCGATGAACGCAAACTTATCCGTCATCTTATCGTATATCGATGTAAGCGCAGTGTCTATCTCCTCAAGCGACAGCGAATCGTTCTCGTTAAGCTCGTCAAAGCACACGCCGCTTATACTTCCTCCGCCGTGGTTCCAGAAGATAAGCCCCATTTTAGCCGCCGCATAGTTTTCTATACCCCAGCCGAGAAAATCGACAAGCACGTCCTCCTTGCCCATATTGACAGATTCTTTTTCTTCGATAAGGCTTATTTCTCCGCCCGTTACAACATAACGCTGTGTCTTTTCGGCAGAGATGCCGTATGTATCCGCCCACGCTCCCGCACCGCCCGTCTGAATGACGAACTTCACGTTCTCGCTTTTTGACCCTGCGATCATTTCCTCAATGTCGCCGCTCGCAAGCCCGTTCTCGCTTTCAAGGTCGCTTCCGCACATATACACGAATACCGTCTGCGTGCCGTCCTCGCCCATAGGCTTTTCGGCTTCACGCTGTTTTCTCGTAATGCTTATCCCGTCCGAGCCGCTGAACGTCAGCTTTGACGCACGACTGCCCGTAACACTTCCCTCATATTTATTATCACTGTCTTCACTGCTTTCCGAATTGCCGCCGTCACTCGTCTGCCTGTTGTCGCTTGCCGTGCTGTCGGAAATCTCCTCCTCATCGTCAAGACAACCGCTTGAAAGCACAGCCGTTGCAAGTACCGATACCGCAAGCAGTGCCCGTAATATCTTTTCACTTGTTTTTCTCATAAGCTCTCCTTTTCTCTTAGCCGTAATTATAACCATATTCTCACATATTAATTATAATCGTTTTTCTCGGCAATTGCAACGAAAAGGCACAAAAGGCATTTATTCGGCTGAAAACGGTAATCCCCCTCGCCGCCCTAAACTTCCAAAACCGCACTATCCCTCTCACTTTTCGTAATGCTAACATCTGTATTCTCCGATATGATTCTGTATCCGCACTATCCCGCCCACTCCACTACGAATATTCCTACAATTCATCACAACCGCATATAAACTGCAAACACCAAACTTGGCTTATAAACACTTTGCCGGTTTCGCAAAATGTAGCAAATCGCCAACATTCTTGGCTCCCTTGCCAAAGGGAGCTGGATTGCGACAAGACTTTTTCTTATTATAAATTGCAACATTATGCGATTTAATCAACGTTAATATCCGCTCAACCCTATCTGTCGCAAGACTGAGGGATCGTTCGCAACCACTGTCCCTCACCAACCCTTCCAAAACCTCGCCCTTTTTAGTAAGTCATAACTAACCTAATTTTTACAAAAAAATTTTCAAAAACCTCTTGACAAATGCCGAAGTATCGGTTATAATAAAACCAACAAATCAGTAAACGTTACTGATTTCGCTAAAAACAATAAGAAAATAATGATTTTATCACTATGAAAGGATAGGTAATTTACTATGAAAAAGTGGGTATGTCCGGTATGCGGTTACGTTCATGAGGGAGATACACCTCCCGAGTTCTGCCCCCAGTGCAAGGTTCCCGGCAGCAAGTTCATAGAGCTTAAGGAAAGCGAAAAGCTTGTATTTGCAGACGAGCACAAGGTAGGCATTGCAAAGGCAGTTGAGGATGAAGAGATCATCGCAGGCTTAAAGGCAAACTTTGAGGGCGAATGCACAGAGGTAGGTATGTATCTCGCTATGGCAAGAGCCGCTCACAGAGAAGGTTACCCCGAGGTAGGCCTTTACTATGAAAAGGCAGCTTGGGAAGAGGCTGAACACGCTGCAAAGTTCGCAGAGCTTTTAGGCGATGTTGTAAGCGCATCGACTAAGGAAAACCTTGAAAAGAGAGTTGCCGCAGAGCACGGCGCTACACAGGGCAAGCTCGACCTCGCTAAGAGAGCAAAGCAGTTGAATCTTGACGCTATCCACGACACAGTTCACGAGATGGCTAAGGACGAAGCCCGTCACGGTAAGGCTTTCGAGGGTCTGCTGAACAGATACTTCAAGTAAGCGGCGGCTGTGAGCCGCACCAAATTCGCCGTTTCGGCTGTTTCAGTTCGGCTAAGGTTACGTTACCGGCGGATATTAACGTTATAATTATGCAAATCGAGCCGTAAGCACTCTTGCTTACGGCTCAGTTTGTTCTTATAGTAAAAACGCATCTGATACACAAAAAAGAACACCGGTCGCCCGGTGTTCTCTTTTTTTACTGTCAGCTTATTTGGCTGTCTTCACATTTGCATAAGTATAAGTGCTTGTATTTGCACCCTTATAAGACGCAATCCTTACCTTATACACGCTTCCGGCCCTGAGTCCGCCAATAGTGACAGTAGCATTCGTACTGCCCTTTAACGTCTTTTTGACCCACTTGCCGCCTTTGTAAATTTCAACCTTATATCCGTCTGCACTGGCGTTTTTACCCCACTTAACGGTTATCGAGTTTCTTTTTGCCGATACAACCTTGATATTGGTTACCGGTGAAAGCACTGCAGTAACCGTAGTATAGCTGTAATCGCCGTACAGATTGTCCTTATACGCTCTTACCCTTACTTTATATGTGATGTAAGGTGTAAGTCCGCCAAGCACAGCCTTTGCTGTCTTATTATCGGTTATGGTCTTTTTGACCCACTTACCGCCGATATAATATTCTACGTTATATCCGTCAGCGTTCGCATCCGCATTCCATATAACTACTGCCTTTGAGTCAACTGCGCTCTTTACCTTAAGACCGCTGACCTTTGTCGGAGCGGTAGTGATATAAATATCGTCGAATGCACTCTCAAGCTCACCCTTATAAGCCTTTATTCTGACCTTGTAGGTTTTGTAGCCCTTAAGCGAGCCTATTGTAACGGTAGTTTTTTTATTGCCGGTCAGCGTCTTTTCATTCCACTTACCGTCTGCATAGTACTGAACGGTATAACCGTCCGCACTTTCGTTCTTATCCCATTTAAGCGTAAACGAAGAAGATGTGACTGTCTGCGTAATACCAGTAACTTTTGACGGGAGCGTATCGATATAGCCGTATGTATACGAGCTGTAAAGGTCACCCTTATATGCGCTTACCCTTACTTTATATCGTGTTCCTGCACAAAGTCCGTCTATAACCGCCGATATATTATTGTTGCCGGTAACAGTCTTTGCAGACCACTGATTATTAATGTACCACTCTACCTTGTAGCCGTCCGCTCTGGCGTTTCTGCTCCAGCTTATTCTTACCGTTTCATCGGTAGCCTTCACCGTATTTATATTCCATACGGGAGAAGGAACAGTATCAACATAGAAACATCTGAATTTGGCGGTGAATCTTCCTGCATAAGCCGCTATCCTTACCTTATATTTAAGGCCTGCAGAAAGACCGCTCAGCTTTGCCGCTACTCTGTCGCCGTCCGTGCTGAAGCCTATCTGCTTCCACTGATTGCCGACATAGCATTCGATATAATATCCGTCAACGCCGCTTATATTCTTCCAGCTTATATCGACTTCATTGTATGTTGTCTTTTCAACCGCTATTTCTTCCACATCGGGAATAGGCTTTACGGGAACACGGTTTCCGATATATGAATCCTTACATCTTGTGCATTCAAATACGCTGTAGCCTTCGTTGCGATAGTCAGGCTCAACTACTTTGATTACAACATAGTCGTGACCGAGAGGTTCGCCATACTCCGCACCGCATATTTCACACTTTGCCTTTTCGGTGCAGGTAGCCTCTCCTCCGGAATGCTCACATTCGGTTATCGTAGCCGTTACAACGTCCGACTTCATCGAAACTCCCGCCGTTGTAGCATTGCTGTAGGTAAGACGGCAGTAGTACCTGCCCGTTGTGAGATTTTCGAGCGACAGCTTTCTGTCTGTAGCGCCCTCTATCACTGTTTCGTAGCCGTTTTCATCAATGGCGATCCACTGATAAGCAACTTTTGCGTCAACCTCGTTTGAATACCACGGCTCTGCATTTATTTGAAGTGACGGTATACCGTCGGGATAATAACCGTTGGTGTAATATACAGTATCAATCGGCTTGATTATCTGCATCGGACACAACCGTACCGTAAGTCCGTTTGTCGATGATGCCGTTGCCTTATTAAGACTGTATATATCTATCCACTCTTTTGTTTCTCTGTCCTGTACCCAGAAGCCGTGATCGATATAATCGGCTATCACCTTATCACTGACCGTAGTTACGATTTCGGCAAACCCACCTGACGAAATGGATACATTACCGCCGTTTATAGTAAGGCAATTTATATTGTTGGAGGCCATTGTAACATTTCCGCCGTTTATGGTCACATTGCTGCCTGTAGCAAGCCCCTCAAATGTGACATCACCGCCCTGCACTATAAATGCGTCTTGATTCTCAAACGCTGTCACCGCACAACGTCCCGTAACCGTCAGCTTTGCCTTGCCGTTTATGATGATCGGACGTGAGAACGCTGTACGAACTGCGTACTTGAGCGTGAAGTTACCTTCGGTTATGATTAACTGACCGCCGTATCCGTTCTTGTTATAAAGCGGATATAAGGTACAGCCCTCGTTTTCGCTCTTCTGAGCGTCTTTCGCAGCCTCGTCAAGATTGTTATAATACCTGACATCGTCGCCCTTTGTTATCTTTGCATTGAACTTGCTCTCGCATATCTCGCAATATGTCGGCTCAGTAATGTTGCCTGCGGTTTCCTTGTCCGCTGTAGGATCGACCACCTGAGAATGATCACAGTCAACAAGGTCTATGCTTACAGTGTTCGACTTTATTTCATAGCCGTCATCGGTAATAACTACGAAGTATATCTTGGCAGCAACGCTGTTGCCCGCCTTATCAATTATTTCGTCTGCCGACAATTTAGCGTCCTTTACAAGTGCGCTTAAGCTGCTATAAATTATATCTCCGCTTACATAGGAGTTTATACCGTATCTCTTACTTACATACGAGTCGTTCAGGTTCGAGCCGTGAGCAAGAGCAAGGTTGAACTTCAGCGTGGGGTTTGCGTTGCTGTTGCGATACAGCTTGTTTATTTTTGTGCTAAGCGTTGCGCTCTTTATCGGCGCTTCTTCTACATTCACCGGTTTATTGTCGTTATTCACACTGCTATAAACGCTCTCTGCACGTTCTGCAATTGAAAGCCATGCACCGCCGTCCTTTTTATATGCATAACCGTCAGCCAAAACAGATTCAAGACTGCCGTTTGCTATCTCGATGTTGTAGAATTTACCGCCGCTGATTTTTGCTTTAGCGTTACCTATAATGGTCAGAGCGTCTATAACGCCGCCGCCTATTTCTGCGTCGCCGTCTATGTAAACCATCACCGATGTGAATTCACCGCCGTTGATGATTAACTTTGAGTTTGCGTAAGCTTTAATAGGCATCCGCATTTTGCCATCGCCGCCTACGGTAAACATACCGCCGTCGGATACTTCTACAGGTGCGTTGAAAGCAAAAGTGCCACCCAGTTTTTTACCGTTCAGTTCAAGCGTTACATTGCCCATAACGGTAATCTCCTGTGTACGTTCGCTGTCTGTAATATCCTTATACAGCGTTACTGTAGCCGTACCTATCTCATTAGCCTTGTCAAAAGCGTCGCATATATTGCTGAACAGCTCTGTCTTTTCGCCGCCGTCAACCGTATAGCTTACGCTTGCGGCAAACTCAGAGTTACAGTATTTGCATATACCGCCCTCATTAAAGGCATAACTGCCGTCCTCATTCTTATGCTCGCACTTGGTAAACAGATAATAGCTTACAGTTTTGTTTTCGGAGTCAAAATTATTTTTTTCGGCTATATCGCTGTATAATAAAGCCTTTGCTGTTTTCTCAGCAGTCGGATCTGTCGGATTGTCGTAGCTTATCACACGCACACCGCTTGCGATTACGTCCTTTAATTTAAACTGTCCGAGATAGACATTGCCGTAAGTACCTCCGCCTATAGTAAGCTTTACATCAGTTGCGTCTTCGCTTACAAATAAATTATCAGCACCCACATAACTGTCAGCATTGACACCTTCGCTGACAGTTACGGTACCGCCTGATATAGCAATACTATCAAATCCGGCGCTTGAGCCCTCAGGTAATGTAAGAGATCCGCTCTTCACATTAACCTTGCACCTGATGAACATATCGCCTTCAGCAATAACATCCGCACCGTCAATAGTTATTTTCCCTGCGTAAGGACCGAGGACATAATTATTATTCGTTGTGGCAGTGGCAATCGTAAACTTACCGTTTGACAGCGTAACCTCACTATTGATCTTACCGCTTGTTACAAGAGTGAAAACACAGCCCTTGTTTTCAGCCTTATCGGCATATAATAAGCCTTCCTCAATGCTGTCAAAATATTCGTTAGTAGTACCGTCGGCTGATGTCACCTTTGCATAAAGCACAGCACCGCACGCACACTTTGTATTTGTTTCGTTGTATGTATGAGTATGCTTTACAACCGTGACATTTGTAAGTCTTCCGCCGATTGTCTTCGCACTGCCGTCAACTATACTTTCGGGGAGATGTGTGACACTGTTTAAGGTCGCAAACGCATAGCCCTTTGCAAGCAGAGTGTTTACAGGTGTGCTGTTGCTTTCCTCGCCGCAGATGGTGTTGTACCTTCCGCCGTATAAAACTACACCGCTTGCGTGTGCAATATAAACATTCTCAAATATGCCGCCGTATATTTCGACACGCTTAGCACTGATAATGGTTATAGCTTGTACATCTGCGGCTGAACTGCTGCCGTCCGCCGTGCCGTTTATAAGCGTACCGCCGTTTACACTAAAAGGTGCGTCTATGCATCCGCTGCTGGTGCTTTTCCTGCTGTCCTTAAGGTACAGCACACCACCGTCATTTACACTTATATCCGCCTCTCCGCCGAGTGAATATCCGTTCACATCGACAGTAACCGTTGTATTGCCGATATCTGCGTTCTGTGTGATCTCGCAGTGCTTATACAATGTAAGCGTACAACCGCTGTTTACCTCCGATAATGCCGCAGAAAAAGCGTCGTCTATATTATCAAAATACTTCGCTGTTCCCACGCCCGAAATGCCCGCAGTAAGCTGATATTTGCAGGTAGAGCATACACCAGTTTTGCTGTCAACATCCGTATGACCGCACCGCTTACCGCAAATCGTACACTTGCCCGTTGTGCTGTCGTAACTGTGACCTTCATGTGGTATTACAATAACAGTTGTTGCAAAACCGTCTTTCAACAGTGTTTTTGAGCCGTCTATCGGCTCAGGATTGGGAGACTTCATAAACATACGGTTCTCAGCCAACAAAGTCAGTATTTCTGCGTTTGCTCTGTCCCCGCCGCCGTTATAGCATATTGTTTTGAAAGCTCCGCCGTGAAGAATTACGTCACTGCTTGCATCGTTTATATTGAGTGTTATAGAAAATGTACTATAGCAGTCAAATGTACCTGCACCTACTGACACAGTTCCCATAGCGCCGCAGTTTTCGTCAAATGTCAGCTTACCGCTGGCCGCTACATTGAAATCGCCATAAATACGATTATTTTTTCCCGATCCCGTAACGGTTATATCTCCCGAAACAGTTAACGTACCTACATTGGCTTTCTCAGCGATCCACAGCGTGAACTTACCGCTGAGCGTTGTATAGCTGCCTGTATAATTCTTGTATACTTTTAATATACAGCCGGTGTTTGCGTCACTGTCAGCCGCTTCAAAAGCCGCTTCCATCTCAGTTTCCTTATAAACAGAAGCTACAGCCCCGTCCTTTACGATAACAGCCGCATACTGATATTCACACTCTGTACACTTGCCCGTTTCGCTGTCAACATCGCTGTGAGTGCATACATATCCACAGCCGCACTTGCCGTCAACATAGGTATGGCTGTGGTCTTTGACTGTCAGCGTTTCACTGCTTGATATTTCCTTAACGCTTGCGTTGAAAAGAGTTCCGTCAGTCTTGAAGAAAGCCTTACCCTCTCCGAGCATATCGTATAATGTCTTGCTGTCCCTGGCGTAAAGTCCGGCTGGATATGCACCGGCTTTCAATATAACCGTACTCGAATCATATACATAGATCGAAGTGTCTAAAACTACATCGCCGTCTATTATAAGCGTACCGCCGGCGTATGAAGCGTCGTTTGTCGGATATACATTACAACCGAGCATAACCGGATTGCCGCTGTTTTTGATTGTAAGCTTTCCGTTTTTGCAAGGAGTAATACTCCGGATATTTAATCTGCGTCCGTTTAAGTCAATTGTAAGTTCTCCGTATAAGTCATACTGAGCTTTTGAATTATCATAATCCTTAAACAGCTTTATCGTACCGCTTCCGTTGTATTCATTCAGTAAAGAGTCAAGCTCATCGGTATCTACATACTTTGAGATTCCGTTTGCATCTGTATAGAGTGCGACAGACACAACCGCACCGCAAACAGAGCAGATGCCGGTGTCCGTGTTTATATCACCGCCATGCTCGCAGGGCTTTCCGCACTCCTCGCACTTGCCTGTTCCACTGCCGTATTTGTGGTCAGCGTCAGTATGCTCAACAACAGTAAGCGCAACGGAATAACCCATACTTCCATATTCTTTATAAAGATCAAGATAATTGCCGTTATCTTCACGTTGCAGTGCCTGCCGGGTAACATCAAGAAGATTGCCTAATTTCAGAGCGCCGGAATTGTTTTGGCGATGATATGTCAGCCCACCTAACTTCATTCCCGTAGCGAGCTTTACAGATGTCGTTGTAGTTCCGTCATCATTCACGGATGCTATCACAGTCAACTGTTCTGTAGTTACTTTTGCACCATCGTTTACAGCAAGCCGTGCACTGTCCTCAACAAAAATTGTATTAAATTCTACATTTGCTTCGCTGTCAATTATGAATGATCCGCCTTTGCGAACATACACCTGCGTAACATAACTGCCCGCTGTGCCGGTTAATGCAAGCTTGACGTCTTTGTTGACCCCAAGCTTGATATTGTTCAGCTTGTGACCGTTAAGGTCGATCATAACATTGTGTTTTACATCTATAGTATCTAAAGTTGCAGTTGCCGATGTATCGCCGATATCCTGATAGATCTTAACATAGTTTCCGGTATCGGCAGTAATGCTGTTAAGGCAGTCTGCGAGCGTGTCATAGCCTGTCGGCGCATTGCCGTCTGTGCTGATTGTAGCAACAAACTGATGCTCACACTTGTTACACTTACCCGTGCCAATGTCAATATCGCTGTGATCACATAACGCTCCGCAGTTTGTGCATTTACCGTCGGAATAACCGTTTTCATGTGCACATTCTTTATATGTAAATGTAAATTTTTCTGTAACAGTTTCTGTGCTGTCACCGTCTGAATAGGTTATATCGCAATACAGAACATAATTTCCGGCAGGAATATTATCCGCAAGCTTGAATTCGCCGTTGCTTCCGGATACTGCCGCACCGAGCTCATCTGCACTGTATGCACTGTTCGTACTGTACCAGTTATAGCTTATGCTTTCACTGTCAACCGTATAGGTGCTTACAAGCTTGTAATTGTCCTTCTCTTCCTGCGAAGTGTTTGTATAGAAAACCGTTCTGTTTGTGTTGTCACCCTGTGTAACCTTGTTGAAACGGTTTGCATTCGACTTTACCTGAACGGTATTGGATACAATATCTCCGCACTTTATTGTAAGAGTATTATCAGTGTCGTATGTAACCGAAAACTCGGTATCGCAGACCATGCACACCCAGCCGTAATCGGTCTTGATTATGCTTGCTGATAAATCGGGTTCATCGCCGCCGAAACAGCCTCTTGCGTCTGCAAACTCTTCATCGCTCATATTCTTCAGAGTAATATCAAAGTAAACCGTACCCTTGAGCTTGGTATCAGTCATGCCTTCAATTATTTCATACTCTTCCGTCTTGAATATTCCTGTCTGCTTTCCGAGTATTATACGGGGAGAAGTATCAGGCTTTATAACTACAGTCTTAGCGTCTGCTCCGCCAATCTCATAATAGCCGCTGTTATACTTGACCTCGCCTGTCACAGCACTTTCCGAAGCCTTGAACTCGGTCGAGCCCTTTATTACAAATTCATTCTCGTCTATTGTCGGTACAGTTTGACCGATAGCGTATGAACCGCCCGTAGTGTAAACCGAGCCTGTACCGTTCATTATAAGGTTTACTTTGTAAATGCCATACTTAGTACCGTAAGCAGTGACCTTACCGCCGCTTATTTCGGCATCCATTCCGTCGCCGTTGTTTCCGCTGTAGTATATTCCGACTCTTGCTGCATTGCCTTCAGGCACAGTAATACTGCCGTTTTCGCTGACGGAAATTTTGTCGAAATTACTGGTAAGCAATATTGCACTGTTTAACGTAGATTCATTAGCACAACCTACTGCAGTAAGACTGCCGTTGCCGTCAACAGTAATGCCGCCGCTGACATTGACAGCCACACCCTCAAAAGATGCAGTTGTCGCATTTGCGTTCAGCTTACCGTCATTATGTATTTCAAGCGAATTTGTCTTTACAGTACCTGTTGCGTTTACAGTACCGCCGTTCAGGATTATTGTTCCGCCGAGAGAGCGCGCCATACTGTCTGTAGAGCGGTTCTCTGCATTCAGCACACCGTCGCCGCTGATCGTCATTGTACCGTCACAGTTAACATCATTCGTATTTACGGCACTGAGAACGTATGTATCGCTGTCGCCGGTGTTCGTCTGTACGATAGTGTTTTCACCGTTCAGCACTATTTTCGTACCGTCGGGGACTGTTACGACGCTCATACTGTCGGTTGTCGCCTGAATGTTCACTCCGTCAAGCGTCAGCGTCTTTGTGTCATAATCCCAGTTCCAGCCGACACCGTTTTCGTCCGCCGTCTTTTCTCTGAAATCAAGCGGTGTCGTGATGACATTGCTCTCGCCGTCATGCGTATGTCCCTCGCCCTCGGCAAATGCCGATAACGGTACAGCCGTCAACGTCATTGCCGCAGACAGCACCGCACTTATGAGCCGTACAAATTTTTTCTTCATGTTTTTCCTCCTGTAGATTTACCCGTGCTTACGCCATGCACCTGCACTTATGCAGTGCCTCCTTCAGCTTTTCAAGCGGTATCGGCTTCTTGTGGAAATAGGTACAGCCAAGCCTGTATGACTGCGCCCCGAATCCCTCATCGTCCGACAGCCATATTACAGGCGTATCCCCGTCGGCATTCTTTGCCGCAATAACGCCCTCCATACCGTCCGCTCCGTCGGCAAGCACGATTATAAGGTCAGCCGTCTTACACTCCTTCGCAAAGCTCTCATACCTCTGACATACCCTGTAGGCAATTCGTCGATATGCCGCCGTTGCGATTTGTGTTATTTTCGCTTTCAGTATCTCCGCCTCGTTTGCGGTATCGGCTTCTTGTGGAAATAGGTACAGCCAAGCCTGTATGACTGCGCCCC
>OMBK01000650.1_pt1 | contig 16519 bp, 10 predicted proteins | sample 1644881 | NCBI WGS metagenome assembly OMBK01 (sample SAMEA103958132, study PRJEB25191) | human gut metagenome | biome: human-associated habitat [ENVO:00009003]; feature: intestine environment [ENVO:2100002]; material: feces | place: Germany | collected 2013/2015
GCCGAACAAACCGCGGTATTCATGCGTGCCGCGGCCCCTTTCGCCCAGGAACCCCGTAGCGTGGCAGTCGTCAAAGTGGACAATGGCATTGTATTTGGCAGCCAGCTCGTGAATCTTGTCCAGCTGGGCAATGATGCCGTCCATGGAAAAGACGCCGTCCGTGGAAATCAGCTTCACGCGCGCTCCGGCAGCGTCCGCTTCCTGAAGCTTGGCTTCCAGGTCTGCCATGTCGTTGTTGGCATAGCGGAAGCGCTTGGCTTTGCAGAGGCGCACGCCGTCAATAATGGAAGCGTGGTTCAGGGAGTCGGAAATGATAGCGTCATCCGCAGTCAGGAGGCCTTCAAACAGCCCGCCGTTGGCGTCAAAGCAGGAGGGAAACAGAATTGTGTCTTCCGTGCCGAGAAATTGGGTGAGGCGTTCTTCCAATTGGCGGTGCAGGGTCTGCGTGCCGCAGATAAAACGCACGGACGCCATGCCGAAACCCCACTGGTCGATGGCTTTCTTGGCGGCTTCCATCACTTCCGGATTATTGGCCAGGCCCAGATAATTATTGGCGCACATGTTGATGACGGAGCGACCGTCCTTCAGCGTCACCTGGGAGTACTGCTGGGAGGCGATAAAGCGTTCTTCCTTGTAAAGTCCTTCCGCGCGCAGTCCGTCCAGGGTGGAAGTGAGAATGTTTTTGAATTCGGGGGTATACATGTTGAATAATGGAATATGAATTGAAATAGTCAGCAAGTGAACGATCAAGGATCACACGGTTGCTCCCGCATCATTATCATAACGGAGGCGGGAGGAAAAGCTTAAAGAATACGGCCTGATGCCCGGAAGCGGGAGCCGTCCTTTTCCCGTGCAAAGTAACAAAGCGGCCAGGGTGTAGGCATTCGCGCATTTGACTGAAAAAGAAAACAAAACATCGGAAAATCATCATTTCCCGGAGACCGGGCCAAAAAGAAAGGCTTCCGCCTGTTTACGGAAAAGGAATTTGATGTACCAAATGATATTCGGATACGCTTGGAAAAAATAAAGGCCGGAGCTGATTTACTCCCTTGAACCACCATTCCCGGCCACGGGTATGACCCCTTCTCCCGTCTTTTCACGGAGCGCGGATTGATCTGAATTCCAGCCCTTCGCATGAACCCCAATCCGGAACCGGTTTCCGGCAGGAAGAACCCTCACTTTTCTGGGCGGCGGCATCGGAAAGAGGTGGCCGGAACAACTCCTATGATGCGTTTCAGGATATCTGAAGGGAAGAATAAAAAATGCAGCATTCCCCGTCCGGCTTAAAGGGAAGAGTCCGCAACCTGGGAGTCCTTGCCGGTTTAATCCCCGGTTTTCAGAGAAAATTCCAGCATTCGGTCCCCCTCGAACGTGAAATACGCCTCAAACCGTTTCCCGTCCAACATGGCTGGCAGCCAGAACCGGTCATCCTGCCACATGAGATCATAGGGAATCCCGTCCACCGGACACCAGAAAGGCTCCGCCTCGGGTGTTTCCGTGGGAGTGCCTGTAAAAGACGACGCCATAAACACGTGGCAGCGGATTTCCGGAATGGTGCCGCAGACAAAGGAAAAATTCAGCACGCCCATTTCCCGGGCATCCTCAATGTCAATGTGAAGTTCTTCCCGTACTTCCCGCAAAACGCATTGCAGGGCCGTTTCCCCCGGTTCAAATTTTCCGCCGGGGCCGTTCACCTTGCCCGCGCCAATTCCCCTCTTTTTGCGTATCAGGAGAATCCTTCCTTCCTGCACCACAAACATCAATGTGGCGAGAATATCGGGGGTCCACTGTGCGGGCCATTGAAAGCCGCGGCTTTTTTCTTGCATGAGCGCATATTACAGGATGGGTGGGGAATCATGAAGAAAAATGCGGAGTACTGTAACCTCCATACATGCTTGAACAGGGCTGAATTCTCTTCAAGAAGCCTGAAATGCCTTGAAAATGCGTGCTTGTTGCGGAGGAATGGGAGTCCTGCGTTCCGTGTCTGCCTCATGCGGGATTGTTTTTGCCGTCTCATCTTCATGGGCATTTCCTGAGTAGAGGGCGTTAGGGATATATGCCTGACTTGTTCACATTTGGGGTTCCCTTCAATCTTTGAAACTTCTGCAAGGCGGGATAAAAGGGAAAACTCCTTTTCCGCCATGACTGGAATGAATCTCTTTTTCCTTTTCCCGCCAGGGCGCCGCGTTCTATGCTTGGTCATCTCTCCCGGTTCACTATTTCGCCGGAAGGTTCACTTCCAACATTTGAAAAAGCATGTATGACGTCGTAGCTCTCGGAGAATTGCTGATAGACTTCACTCCCTGCGGGATAAATGACCGGGAGCTGCCCATTTACCAGGCCAATCCGGGGGGAGCGCCCTGCAACGTCCTGTCCATGCTGTCCAGGCTTGGGCGCAAAACCTCCTTTATCGGCAAAGTGGGGCACGACATGTTCGGGAAAATGCTTCGCCGCACGCTTCAGGAAGAAGGCATCGGAGATTCGGGGCTCGTTTCATCCCGGGAAGTCAATACGACGTTGGCTTTCGTTCAGATTGACGAACGCGGAGACCGTGAATTTTCCTTTTACCGCAATCCCGGCGCCGATATGAAGCTGACTGCAGAAGAAGTGAACCTTGAATTGGTGGAACACGCGCGCGTCTTCCATTTCGGGACGATTTCCATGACGCATGATGATGTTCGGAGGGCCACCAGGCATGCCGTCAGCCATGCCCGGGAAAAAGGGGTTCTCATCTCTTTTGACCCCAATCTCCGGCCGCCCCTGTGGCCCGATATGGAACTGGCCCGGGAACAAATGCTCTACGGATGCGGGGCATGCAGCGTCATGAAAATAGAAATGGAGGAACTTCTCTTTCTCACCGGCTGCGCCTCCATGGAAGAAGGGTTGAGGGTTTTGCAGAAGGAATTCGACAATTTGCGCCTTATTCTGGTGACGGGAGGCAGAAAAGGAAGCTGGGCTGCCTATGAAAGCAAACTTATTCACCAGCCTACGTACTTGAACGTCAAGACTATTGACACAACAGGAGCCGGAGACGCCTTTTTGGGATGCTGCCTGGACCGGATTCTGGAAACCGGGCTGGAAAACCTGACGGAGGACCAGTTGGCGGACATGCTTTTATTTGCCAATGCCGCCGCTTCCATTGTGACGACACGCAAGGGAGCCATCCGTTCCATGCCGACCCGTGAAGAAGCCATGGCCCTGATGGCGGAAGGTTTTTAACGAATGCCGTAAGGGCCAATCCGTTGCTGATTACGTCCGGATTGTTTCGGCAAGTAAGATGTTGGAGGATTTTTTGTCTGAATGCTGGACACAGCTTCGTATGAAAAGCCGTGTGAGAGTGTTGCAGGAAAGAATTTTGTTTAAAGGCGTTCCTTCCGAACGAGGTATGAGGTCAGCATGGTTAGTATCTTACTGAAAAGAGCATCAAGGGGGGCTTGTTATCGTAGGAGAAATCAATCCTGTGACAGTTATGGAAATAGCTGTTTAGAAGGGAGCTGCATCTATTCTGATGCCAATTTCATGTCGGAGGCAACTATTTGAGAAAAGAAAATTTGATCAACAGGAAGATAGAAAATGAGGAGCTTAGCATACAAGCGGCCAGCAGGTTTCCCCAGTCCACCGCCTCGTCGTCCTCCTTGGCCACTCCCTCCCGGAGCATCCTCTCCCTGGCGTCGGCCAGCAGGTGCATCACCCTGGCCCGCTCACTGGCGGGTTGATCGGGCATATGGGGGCTGCCAGTAATCACCACGGCAAACCTGACCGCGTAACTCTCAGCGCTTACCGTGTGGCTGTTCTCCATCACAATGGAAAACTGCTCGCTGTCGTCGTGTACAAAAAAGGCGCTGAGGCCATTGTCTAGGCTTTGGAACAAGATCCTCATCGACGCCGTCACCCACTCACAACCGCCATGCCCATGATTAAAATCATCCTGTTTGAACTCACCCGCATCCTGCTGGACTATGCTTCGGACAAGGTTAGCGAGTTCATCCGGAACAAGTAGAGGAACGGCTCTCGTCCTCCTTCCTTTATGAGGAAGAAGAGGAAGCTCCCTGGTCTCAACATTCACCCCGCTGATTCCATGATCCTCGCCTAGCTGCTGCAGGCCATCTACAATCTCATCTCCCAGCGATGAGACATGCCTTCCAAGACGACATCTAGTCTGAGGAGGGCGTTCAAGAGGCAGTCGAATCGACTCCTCTTTTTTAGCTGTCAGATCTATCCGTCTTCTTCAAAGAAAGAGTCCGTCAAGTCCAGAAGCTGATAACGATTTCTCCACCATGTTTTGTAGAGAAAATATTCCTCCCAAAATTATCTAATTCTCAATTTCAATAACTCATCGTCCAGCCCGTAGCGAACCACCTCAATCCGTTCACTACGCTGAGCTATGAAATCACCCGTCATCACAGGGAGTTGGAATGGGAAGAATGCCGGGTTGTTGAGAAGCAATTTTAATGCACCCTTGGCTTCTGGTGTAGCCCTAAGTGCAGACTCGAACATCAGGATAGCCAGAGTTGGTTCGGTGGTGTTCATCGGAGCAGATTTCTCATAGCAACCTTTGGCTTCGGAATCTTGCAGTACGCCCCAGGCAACAAAAGAGCGGATTACATATTTAGCATACCGACTCACTGTCTGCCTATCACCATATTGTTCCTTGAGGCGGTTGATGATTTGAGTCTGGGTTACTTGGTCCTGCAAGGCCAGTAAACGCCCTGTTTGACGGGCAACATTAAACCAGAAAGGATAGACCGCTGAAATCAGTCCCCAGTGGATTGGGACGGCCATGGATGGATTTCTCTGTAGAATCTCTAACGAAGCGTCCCGAAATGGCATCAATTCCTGATCAGGAGATATCCAGATTTTCATCAGGTTATTGACGACAAAAGTTCGTGTTTGCGTGCTTTGTTCGCATTCCGAAACACTGACTTTCCTATCTGCGAAAAACTCATGTAGCTCTTGACGAATGACTTTCGCGTCAAGCCCAGCTAGTAACAAATTGGCTGCTTTCTGCATCCACTCGAAACGAATAGCCTGCTTGATTCCTATGGTTTCGTGCCTCTTACCCATTACGGTGTTCTCCTTTCAAATTTCACAAGAGGGACTATTACTTCTTCGATGGCTATACCGCCGTGTCCTACGATGGTATCGCCCTGATTCACGAATGCATCGTGACCACCAGTTACTAGGGGGAAATAATTCGCAGGCAATCCGATAGGCGGCCATTCATGTGCAAACGGGAAAGATGCTTCTACCTGAGAACGGAGTTCAGACGAAGAATAGACACGAGCTCTCTCTCCACGGGTTTCAGCAATCACCCCCTCTGATGGGCGCCCTTTGCCGTTACATTGAATATTGCCATGATCGGCCGTCAGCCAGACATTGTAACCGTATTCCAACAGTTGAGCAACTAGCGAAGTTAAGAATTCTCCCTGGCACCACTGTTTAATCTGGTTGTGCATTCCGGCTGAGCCCAGTTGCATGCCGTGCATAATCTTGTCAATCTTGTCCACAACAAGGCCCACCGCCTTGGTTTTCCCTGGATGTATTATGGAATCGAGAATGTCGACCGCATCGCCATCACCTAAACCTCGCTGATAAGCAACATCCAGCCGAGACAGACCTTGGCCTTCCCAGAACTGTGTCCAGAGTTTCCCTTCACTGTTGGTAGAGTTAATCGATGATGGAAAATAAAGCGGCGGCTTGCCCGAGAAAATCGATTGCCGTGATACTGATGTCAGCGTAGGAATCCATGCGAAGGTCGCAGATTCTCGCATCATTAAATGGACGTTCTGTTTTTGCAAAATCTGACGAACGGTTACCCACTGATCGAGGGACAGACCATCAACTACGATCAATGCTACCTGTCCATTAGCTGAGTCTTCCATATCTCGAACCAAACGGCGCGGTACATGGTGCAACATGGCCGGATTGGTCGGAGGCAAGTTTATCAGGCTGGAATAGTGATCCACCAGCCAGGCTGCAAATGCTGTATTCAACTTATCACCCATTTCTCTGAGACGAGTCTGATACACCGGGTGCTCTCCACAATAAACCAGAGAAGACAATTCGGCCCATTTCAATGCAAAGGCAGTCCAGTCCGAGTGGCGGGCGTCCTGAGAGGGCAGTCCTTTCTTGATAAGATCAAACAAGCGGGAAATCCGTAACTCATCATCCCCGCCAGATGTGGCGATACCGCTTCGAATCCAAGAGTTGGCATCTACTTCAAAGTCTTGGACTTCGATAGGAGTGAGTTTCCCTTCCAGGAACAAGTTGTCAATGTAGACCTTGATGTCTTGATGGTCAAATGGCAGGCACTCCAAACCCGGATACTTGAGACCATATCCTGATGTTTCTTCCTGCACCAGATTCCCTTTGCCCTGTCTGGAAATAAAGAGCGGCCAGCGTTCCTGCAAGAAATAGAAAAAGGCTTCAGCGTCCGGAATAATCTCTGAGAGAGGCCAGTCTTTAAATCCCTGGTGGTCTTTAAGAACATGGATGAGTCGTTCAGACAGCATCAACGGAAGTTGAAGATTGCCATAGTGCAGACGGAGCAAGGTGCGAAGTAATTCTACATCATTGACGATCAACTCAGCCGCAATACCAAACACATGGCGAAGAATGTAATCCTTGGTGGCATTGTCGCCCATTCGATCAGGCAACGATTTGCATTGGGCTTCAAAGAGAGAGTCCAGCAAGCTTCTGTCAAGCTGTTCAATGACCGGATAGCTCATGTTGGGAAAAAGATCTCCCATATTGAAAGAGAGTTTTCGGCCCGCGCCAAGCAGATCATAAGGCAGAGAATCCAGTTCTGTATTCTGCAAACGAAGGATAACAACCAAATCGGTGTGTTCACCCTGGTCCCATATCAGGCGGTATTTGGATTCATAGGCATATCTGAATTCGACAGGATCATGGAACTCAATCAGATCAAATCCACGTTCACGAAGCTTCAAGGCCAGCTTCTCTTCGCTCAGCAGGCAATCCGGATCGGCAACTAGTGTCAGCTTGCTGACATTGGGCACAAAATCGTTTAATATGGTGTCTCGCCAACTATTCATAGTATACATCCGTTCATCATTCGTAGCATGAGCAATGCCCTGATTTCCGGTACGATCTGCTTCGCGGCCTGCAATTCTTGCCGCCATTCACCTTCGTCCGCATTGCAACGGGATAGCCTGAACTGGCGAACTTCCGGCAAGCCCACGCGCTCAATCGCCTTACGGCGTGAGGTAAAGGAGGTGATCCCACGTTCCTCTTCGTGAGCTACGGAGGCGAGGTGGGCATGCTGTAAGGAATTGAACAATTCCCGCCCGGCGTGTTCTGCCGCTTCATGCAAACATTGATAGGCTTTCATGGAATCATCCTGACCAAGTGTTGACTGTATTCTGACTTCTGCTGTTTGCAGCGCATCCCAGATATGCCGGGCTGTGGGTAGAAACAGTTTACTTTCCTCGCTCAAGAATACACTGACATAACCACGCCGCACCATGGGGATGCGCAAAAGCTGTGTTTTCTGGAGCATTACGGCCTGAAGTCGAATCTCAAAGAGTCCCCATAACCCGGAAATACCAGTGGGTAATCCGTCTACGGTGACGCAAGGAAGTGGTTGACCTGGTGCGATATGGGGTAAATTTAGGGCCATCCCTCGGATGCGGCTATTTTCAAGGTTCAGCAGGGTAGTACCGACGAGTCGATCCGCTTCCCGAGTGTGGAAGACAACTTTACGATGTTCTTGTCCGTCCGGCCAATTCAGATCCCACCAGGAACGTTTGCGTTTGGCTAAACCGCCGTGGGAGGTGAGATAACTTACCGTCATCCGTTCCACCCAGTAAGGCAGAGGATGAGAGCGCAGACGTTCAGCTGTCTGTACATCAGGTTCTTCCGAGATACCGTAGATAGCCGAGGATTCCCGCACACGCTGGATTTCCCCACGGATCTGGGCCACTTTTTGCTCAACAGAGGTTTCGATGCCGTCAGGATCAAGGATAGCCGAGGCAAACATATCCTCGAACAACTCGCCTGCCTGGGAGGAATCGAGAATGTCGCTCGTCTTATCGATGCCGCACTCATCGAAGATCACCGAGAGCTTATGCTCCAGCACTTCGCGGACGCGAAACTCGACCGAATCTTCAAACACGAAATTGATCGCCCGCACCGTTTTGGTCTGGCCGATCCGATCCACTCGGCCGATTCGCTGTTCCAGCCGCATCGGGTTCCAGGGGATGTCGTAGTTGATGATGACGTGAGCAAACTGCAAGTTCAATCCCTCGCCGCCGGCGTCAGTAGAGACGAGTACGCGATGCGTTTTCCGGAAAGCATCTTGAGCCTGCTTGCGTTCCTCCATATCCATGGAGCCATTCAAGGTAACGACAGAAATGCCCCGGACTTCCAAAAACTCTTTCAGCATCTGCTGGGTAGGTACGAATTCGGTGAAGATCAATACTTTCAAATCCGGTTCGTTTTCCTCAGACTGTAGCTTATAGATCCACTCGATCAGGGCTTCGGTCTTGGCATCCGGACCGGCCTGTTCACAACGAATTGCAGCGTCTAGCAGAATCTCAACATGGCTACTTTCGCTTTGCAAAGCCGATACATGGGATTTTAACAGCTCATCGAGCAACTCCTGTCCGTCCATGTCATAAGGTTCAAAACTTTCATCGTCAGTTCCTTCTGATTCCTCAACGTCATTTTGGCGTACCCCCAGGCGTTGTCTGATTTGTTGCTCGCCTTCCTTGAGCGCCGCGAGCCGTCGTTCCAACGTGCTTCTGATCGCCCGGGTACTAGAGACAACCAGGCGCTGCATCAGGATCATCAAAAAACCGATGTGACGCTTCTGTTCGCGCATGGCTTGGTTGTACCCCTCACACACATAGTCGGTCACCGCTTCGTAGAGAAGTTTCTGTAAATGGTGCCGGCTCTCCCAGGCAATCGGGGCCATCTGTGTGCGCCGGGGTTTAAAGAGCGGCTTGCCCTCGGAGTCGATGGCCTTGCGCTTCTCCGTACGGATAACGTACGGAGCAACCCGCTCGCGAGAAACGCTGTCCATATCAGGGAAGGCGTCGTCATCCAGCAAGTTCATGAGGCGATGGAAGGCATCGGTCTTCCCCTGGTGGGGCGTAGCCGAGAGGAGCAGCACATAGGGGGCGGCCTCCGCCAGTCCTTTGCCTAGTTTGTAGCGGGCGACTTGATCAGAGCTCCCCCCCAGGCGGTGAGCTTCGTCCACTACCACCAGATCCCAACCGGCAGTAATCAGATCCTCGAACCGGCTGCGGTTGTATTCGGCGATGCGTTCGGCAGTCCAGCCCCGCCGTTTGTCCATGGGTTTTACTGAATCGAGAGACACAATGACTTGATCGAATAGAGACCATGCAGAACTTCTCCGATCGCCACCCGGAACAAAACGCTGCAAAGTACCGAGATCATCGCCCAAGACGAGCTGAAACGTCTCGTTAAAGTGGGTCTGCATTTCCGACACCCACTGGGTAGCGATGCCTTTGGGCGCGACGACCAGAATTCTACGAACCAGCCCGCGCAGCTTCAGCTCGCGCATGACCAGGCCAGCCTCGATGGTCTTGCCAAGCCCTACCTCGTCGGCCAGCAGGTAGCGCACGCGGTCACCAGAGATGGCCCGGGACAAGGCGTGGATCTGGTGCGGCAGCGGAATAACGTTGGACTCCATGGGAGCCAGCAATATATGACCGTCGGTAGTACTGGTTGAACCTTCGAGCACTTCGGCTACCTTGGCTGCGGCTGCTACATAGGCTATGCGCCCGGCCTCTATCTCCGGCTGCAGGTCGGCACTCAGCGGTCGCAAGGTGGAGCGGGGCACGCGCACCACCGCGTCCTGGTTCGGCAACCAGACACGGCACACCGTCTGCCCCCACAAGGTCTGTTCTTCGATGACCTTGCAGGCACTGTTATGAACGATGCTGTATTGCCAAACATCCTGCATCGACATCATCCCGGAATTGAAAAATCGTTGTGATAAACTACGGACGCCAACTCGACTGTCCCATCGGCGCACTCCCAGTAATGAAGATGGAATTCTCTATCGATGTCTCGACGCTGGGCTTTATCATAACCACGCATTCTTTGCGGATCATTTCCGCCTGGTCCTATCCGAAGAGCATGTACGGCGGATAGATTGTGTCCTTTGATAGTCTCAACGATTGATCGAAGAATCTTGGGTGGTATGGAGTCTCCTTGATCGGCACAGACCTGCTGGCACAACTCCCGGAATCTAAACCCAATGGTTGGAACAACCACGCCGTTCCAGTCAGGGGAATCACCTTGCACAATCGTATTTTTGAACAAAGCGATTCGGACGGCGAGTTCAATTCCAAGGTCGTCAGACGCGCCAACCAGAATGGCGGATTCATCGAGACAATCGATCAAGCCTCGAAAATCGTCACAGGTCAACACATCGCCTTCAAAGAACTCAGGTGGGGACAGTAAAACTGGGATATCGTCTCTGGTATGCTCAATCTCGTAAATATGGGCCCTTACTTGGATTACCTGTTTGGGCGCTTCTCTCAGTACGAGAGAATGGCCGCCAAGAGGTTGGGGGCAGTACTTGCTTAGGATGGCGATCAACGTGATGCATCGGGCAAGATCGGACTGGAGGCCTGCGTGTGTTGTCAGCCGAATAACATCCGGATCTGTTTCTAGATGTTCTGACAAGACATCCTTGACACGATAGTAGGTTTCAAAGGATGGAGTGATCGCCAGAAGCTGGTTGGCAATTTTCGCAACCGTATTGACGTCGTACTCTACTATGCTATGGGCCTTAAACAGTTCTCTAAGTTGCTCTCTCAGTGGATACAATCCATCGGCAAACAGGGACTCTGAAGCCCGCTCGCTCATGTGAATGGCAATCCATGGCTCATCAAGCAACTTGCTCCAATCCAGTAGCGTATCCACGTACTGGAAAGCATCATCCTTGGCGCAATCAACATGGGGAACAGCGAGTACGCCTGCGTCGATAGTTACGCTGGGTAGGCTATGCATCTTCAGACCTCCGGCTTGCTTTGTGCTTCATCGCCGCAGCTCGAAGGATTTCCTCGGCCTGCTGTTGGGACTGATCAAAGAATCCTTCCGGCCAATCTGAGATGGCACCGTACTCATTAATCACCACTTCTCGGAAAGCTGAACTCTGCGACGGCTTTTCCACAAAGTAAATCTTTGCCAGACTGTTCAGCTCCTTCTCAGGGGGGGCCGCTGCAATTCGGAAACGGAGGCGGTCAATGAAGTATTCGCTGTGAGTTTCAACTATACATTGCTTGTTGCATAGCACCATCGAAAGAAAAAAGTCACCGAGCAGGGTCTGCACCTTCGGATGAAGGTGCAGCTCTGGTTGTTCAAAAACGAGTGTAGAGTCCGCATCCGCGAGAAGACACATGACAAGAATTGGCAAAACTTGGCTGACACCAACACCCACATGTGTGAGGTCGTGCATGCTATCCGAATTGGAAAGCTTCACCTTTAGCTCGTGTCCCAATTTTCCCTGATCTCGACTTTCGACCGAGCTGGCAACTCCCAGATATTGAAGCCAATCAATAACCGCTGTTTCGAGTGTACGTGTAACTATTTTACGGTCAACTACCGGTTCTTTGAAATTAACAGACGGGATATAGCAGATCTTCTTGTTTTTATGCAGTTCAAGAATGGAAGCTGTGTACTCTCCGCGTAAGCCTACGTCGTGTGGGTCCGCTGCTGGCGCGAGCGGATACAGCGGCTTGGGAGTATCCCTCAACGGCCCGAGGTACTTCAAGGCAGAGGCGAAGAAATTATTCAGATACCAGGTAGCTTCCGTTATCAAGCGAGGTGGCCTAGCTTGGACGAAGGCATGGGGCTTGGGGTGCTCTGCCGTTGATGCCCTCATGGCTTGGTGGATGAGGTCAAAAAGATCATCGCGCTCACGCAGGACTTGCTGAACTTTCAGGCGTTCGTCGCGTGGGAGGCTGCGCAACATTTCATACCAAGACCTGAATGTAAGCGTATCTACCTCGGAACTGAAGAGTGACTCCTGTCGATACTTGTCCTTGAAAATCTGGTCAAAATCAATTGTTCCCTCAAGGACTTCGCGTAACACCGCAATAATCTCTTTAGAAAGAAAAATTTCCTTTCTCATGGTACGCCGTACACTAATGGCACGACGACCATCGTCCTGAAGAGCCATGGTAATGGTGTTGGCGTTCTCTTCGATGGTATCGATAGCGTAGACAATTCTCTCGGGGAGAAAGTGCCGTAGCATACAACCGATTGGTTTCGCCGAGCGAAAGTCATCCTTCACCTCAGCCATGGAACCATCGTCCAACTCAACAGCGTAAGCCAAACTGGCACGTAGCTGGTCATCAATTTCACTGGAGCTATCAGCGCCTTCAACCTCGGAGATGGCCTTGGTGGAATGATGGATCGATATATTGGCTTTCTGATCCACGTTGTCCTCGTCTCTGGATATGCAAGACAACTGGGTGGCAAAAAGTCGGGGTTGGATTTGGAACAGATCACGCTGGGAGCTCGAAGCGTCAGCATCAAATGAAATCTCACAAGCGATTTCCTGGAGTTGATTGAAGTGAGACCCGTAGTAGATAGGGCTACGAGACAGAAATTGAGATCGCCGACTTATTACCTCGTCCTGATCTGAAATCGGCCGACAGGTGCATTTGATCGTGATTTGATCCGACGTACCGTCATTGGATTTCAGGTCGTCAAACTGGCCTAAGCTCGTGAGCGCACCATTCAATACAACGGAACGTGATCCGACTTTATGGGCTAATGTCTGTGCTATGAGAAGGACGGATTGAATAAATGTGCTCTTTCCACTGCTGTTTGCGCCAGCAAAGATCGTAAGTGGAGCAAGATCTAGCTCGGTCTCCTCACGAATAGATTTGAAGTTAAATATTTTCCATTTGGCAATCATGAACTATTCTCCTCCCTTTCTTGTTACGGCCTGGTCGTACCACATAAGCAGTTTGGGGTCTTCTTCTAGGACATTGCTGGGGATTTTGTCGGCCACGGCGATGATGACGGCATAGTCGCGTTCCTCTTCGCTGGCGCTGAGGAAGCCGAGCACGTCCTTGAACCCGGCGCGGACGGCTTCCAGACGGAAAACCTTGAGTTTCTTCTTGGCATCCTTGTATTCCGCGAACTCCTTGAGTAGCGCCTTTTCGCGTAGTTTCTCCAGGTCTCCCGCCTTGTTGGGATCGGGTACGTACCAGCGGTCGCAGGCCTTGGCGACCAAGGTTGGGTCATCCTTGGGCAGGTTGCGCAGCTCTTTCCAGTTGGTGGACAGATAAGCGTGGATCTGTTCGGGCACCGGGCCTTGACCATCGTAACGAAGAAAGTTTTGTTCGAGGAGGGTGGAAAGCTCCAGCATCTGTTCGTTTTTGTTATAGGCGCCCAGTTGCTTCATAAACTGGGGATTGATGTCGGATGTTGATTGTGGTTTTTCTTTAATCAATTGCCTCAACCATTGAATTGCGGAGGCCTCGTCGGTAACAAAAAGGTTGATTTGCTGCATTCCAGTTACGGTAATGCGTTTCTTGTCGAATTCAAAAGCTTGATCTGGAAGGAAGTACATTTCTTCGCGCACAGAAAAGCGTTGCTCTAGCCCTGCATAGAAATCCGTTGAATTCATTGGGACGGTTACACCCCTGCGAACATGGAATGCCACCATTCGGTCAAATAACAAATAATTCATACGCTCCGGAACCAATTCCAATTGTCTATCTTTACTGACAAAAACGGGCAATTGCACGAGATGGGTCCGAACAAAATCCCATACCCCCTCTTCGGTTCCCGCTTCCAGCTTGAAGCGGTCTTCAAGTCCACCATTGGGTTTGTATGCGGAGATAACCAAATCTTGCTTAACCAGTTTCTGGATGGACTGCTTATAGGTTTCCTGTTTCTTATCTAGAGTCCGTACATCAGCAACCACAAAACCTGCCAATTCAAGTGCTTCTTGAATGGCAACCCAAACGCTGTTGCTTGAATTATGAAATTCAATAGTGATCCAACGTCCAGATTTCAGCACACGATGCAGTTCTTGAAATGCTGAAGACATCAAAACCTGATAATCATGAAGCGTCCGTCCACGCCCCTTATCCATAACAGCTTCTGGTTCCCGTTGAGTCAAAACATTGAGCCACGCCTCCCAGAAAAAATTAAGTTCGGAGTAGTGGAGATTATTTCCAAAGGGTGGATCAATAAAGATGTAATCAAGACTTCTATCTGGAAGCTCTTTAATGTTGGTGGTAGATTGACAAGTAATAGTGGTTTGTCCATAAGAACCAGGAATGAACAGCTTCAGGAGGCGTTTCAGCTTGTTAGTCATTGAATATTCTGGAGAAACCTCAGAAATTAAGGAGCCAACAAATAACGTACCACTCATATATTGGTTTACTTGAGAAAATGCTGTCCTTCTGTATCGGTTCATCTTTGTCGTTGTTAAACCATTTCCTTGGACAAAAAAACGCACAAATGGGTTTGAGCAAGACTGCACCTTTTCCCATAATTTTGCATACACCACCATGGCACGTCGAAAATAGAAGTGATGGAGGTGAGTAATCCCTTTAAGATGATAGCCATCTTTACTCTTTCGTTCACCTTCGGGCATTGCCAAAACAGGAAACCAATCCTGAATGGCAGCATCCTCAATTCTTTTCAGTAATACCAAGTCAGCGTTATCTGGTTTCTTTTCATATCGATTTTTACCAATTTGATAATTGATGAGTACTGGAACATAACGCACTTGTCTGTGGGTCTCATTAAGTGACTCATCATAGTAAGATATCCATTGACGTTGGAGTGATTTTTTGTCGAGCTCCGCCGCACAGTTCGGGCATTTAAAGTCTTTATTTATCTCGTAGGTTTCCTCGTCAACGGCTGTATTGAAATAAATGACCTCCTTACCGCAATGAGGGCAATTAAATACTTCACTCCATACCATGTAATTGATTTTGCCTTTCGTCTTTCCATCCGTATGGAGAGTTTCGTACATCCACCCGCATTCCTCTTCTACTTCCTTAAGAATACGCTTAGCCTCTTTCTCGAACGCAGCAACATCAACAGGTGTATTGTAATTGTAGGCAATAAAGGTCGCAGCAGGGGAAAGATCGTTCAATACAGCTCTACGAGGACCCAGCTTTGAAAACGGCTTCCACACCTTTTTGCCATCTTCATCTGTCTCTTCCTGTAAAATAGTACCATCCGACTTCACCTGATAGCCAAGAGACATGACCACTTCGCGGTCTCCGCACATTTGCGCAGCCACTCCTGTCATTCCCGTTCCACAGAATCCGTCGAACACGATATCCCCCGGTTCTGTATAATGGAGAATATACCGCATGATGGCCTTATGCGGCACCTTGGTGTGATAGGAGTGCGCGTTGTAAATAGGGTCGTTTTTCCCCTCGCTTACGTCAGCCGCAAAGGGTTCACGGTGATAGTGATACCCTTCGGGCTGTTCCGGCTTCTGGGTTTCCCATTCAGCGATGAAGTCGGCGATCCACGGGTTCGGACAAGCTGTATAGTACGGAGGATCACTCAGGTTCAGGATGTTCTCGTCGCTGCCGATGGGAAAGCCTTCGATCTTGCGGAACTCCGGGTCCTGCAGCTTCTTGCGCAGCTCTTCCGTAAAATAAGCGCGGCGGGCCTCGTCATTCTCGAACGTCATGCCGAGACAAGTAACAGGCTCTTGCGAGGGATGCGTATTTGACTCATCAGGGAAGTCTATTGTAGCTTGTTTTTTCATTTTCAATTAACTTTTTCTGCTATTATTCTATCACAATCCTTATCTTGGCCTGATCTGTGCCTTTGGTCAGTTTGTCGATGTAGTCATTGACTGCTTGTTTGATTTCATTTGGAGTAGATGGCCCAAGGATTGAAATGATTTTCAAAAATTCTTCTTTTTTGATTGGCATCTTCTGCAGACCGGAAAGAACAGTCTTTAATGTCTGCACAAAATGACCATCAACAGGGTCGGGCAGTTCTTTCGAATCTATGAATGATTGAATGATCAGCCTGTCGCCCTCGTGCAACAGTTCCTTCACATTAACCTGGGTCATCGGATCATCGAGGTTATTGAGCAGAGCCTTGGTCCACTGTTCCACAAGATGATCCAACTGCTCATCCATCGAGTCGATCTGTTGTGAAGCAGAGCTCCCGATTTCCTCCATAGGGCGAAATCGGCAATGCGGACAGATGGGCGAAACTTCGAGGTTCTGCTCGGTCAGAGCAAAGCAGCTCTTCAAGACTGCCAAGTGATTTTGGTAATCGGTGAGCTGCTGCCGGGGCATCAGGTCGATGACTGCCAGTTTGAGCAGAATTTGCAGGCGATGGTCGTTAAGCAGAGATGCTTTGCGCTTGTCGTCGTTCACGCCCAACCTAGCCTTGGTGTGCAGCCCCATGTAGGCAATGATATAATCCTTTTTCAGCTTTTGCAGCTTGGCGCCGATTGACTGGGATTGGCCCGCCAACTTAGTCAGGTCGGCTTGCCTGAGGGTATCCAACACATCCTGCC
>OMBK01000667.1_pt1 | contig 16149 bp, 8 predicted proteins | sample 1644881 | NCBI WGS metagenome assembly OMBK01 (sample SAMEA103958132, study PRJEB25191) | human gut metagenome | biome: human-associated habitat [ENVO:00009003]; feature: intestine environment [ENVO:2100002]; material: feces | place: Germany | collected 2013/2015
CCGCCATTTGTCGTTCCATGCAACGCTTCTCTCAAAATTCACTTTGCCGTTTTGCTGCAAATATAGTACAATGGTTACGCAAAGCGCTGCTCATACCGGCGCACAAAAAGCGTATACAGCGCATAGCACACCATCAGGCAGACGGCATATACCCCGGCGAAGCACAGCCACGCGGCTGCGCCGCCCATCGCGGTGTTGGGCAGCAGCTCCAGCACCAGCGGGTGGGCCAGGTACAGCCAAAAGCTGCCCGCCCCCACAAATTCCACGGCTTGGGCGAACTTCTGATTTTCCGCCAGGCCAACGCCCTGCGGGTTCTGCACGGCCAATAGAACAAGCACCGTAAACACGCACTCGAACCCCGCCCGCTGGAAGTTGGTGAGCACTGCCAGCAGAATGCAGAATGCTCCGTATAAAAACTGCTTGTTCTCCCGCACTGCCGCAAACGCCGCCATGCCAAAGATAAAGCAGTACAGCGTCATGACCGGCGTTTTTGCGCTGAACTCGCTGATGTTGGCTTCTGCCGGGAAAGCCGCCAGACTGCTTTCAATTAAGCCGCCGATCCTGCCCTTCACCGCAAGGCAGACCACCAGCAACGCCAGCGCACCCCAAAAGCGTTTGCACAGCCGGTACAGCCACGGGGCCAGCAGATAAAAGAACGCAAAGGCGCTCATCGTCCACAGCACGTTGCGGTTGTTCCACAGCATCCAGTTATCACTGGGCAGCCACATTTGCAAAAATACAAAGTACCGCAGGTAACCCGGCCCGCACGGCCCGCCGGGGCCAAACAGCTGGGCTGCACTGGCGCCCGCCGCCAGATAGCGTACCGCATCGAACAGCCAGCGCAGCACCAGCACCAGCCAGTACAGCGGCAGGATCCGCCGGATGCGGCGCTGGTAATACGGCAGCGGCTCCGGGTGGCGGCTCAGGCTGGCCGCGGCCAGGTACCCGCTGAGCACAAAAAACAGTTGCACCCCCTGCGCGCCAACCGCGGCGGCATCCCCCAGGCCAACTTTCTGCCCGGTATGCACGCCCAGCACCATCAGCGCCGCCAGAATACGCAGCTCATCCAGCGCTACATTTTTATGTTTTGTCATCTTTCTATATTCTGCTCCTTATTGCAGCATTATTTGATTTCTTTATTCTGCCGAACTTTTTCGATTCCTTCTTTTCAAAGAAGGGGCAAAACTCTCGTATTACTCGTATCCTCAAAATTATACATCACCCGCCCTATCATGCGCAAGCGCAGGAGGCACCATGTTTGACGCATTGTTTACCACCACAACCGAATACAAAAAACTGAGCCACGCGCTTTCCGGTAAAGGTGCATGCGCCCTGTTTGGGCTGCCCGCATCCGGCCGCGCACAGGTGTATGCCGCACTGTGCCGCCAGTTGGATAAGCCGCTATGCATCGTGACCCCCGGCGAGGCCGAAGCCACCCGCTTTGCTGCTGACCTGAACACGCTGGGCATTCCCGCCGCCGTGTTCCCGGCGCGGGACTATGTGCTGCGCCCCATTGAGGGCACCGCCCGCGAATACGAGTACCGCCGCCTGGCTGTGCTGGGCGAGCTGGTAGGCGGGCGGCTGCGCGCCGTGGCTGTGCCCGCGGAAGCCCTGACCCAGTTCACCACCCCAAAAGAGGATTTCTGCGCCAACACCCGCACCCTCCATGCGGGGGATACTCTGCTGCGGGATGACCTGCTGGCCGCTTTGTTTGGTGCCGGCTACACCCGCCGGGCCCAGGTGGATGGCCCCGGCCAGTTCTCTGTGCGCGGCGATATTGTGGATATTTTTGCTCCCGACCAGAAAATGCCGGTTCGTATGGAATTTTGGGGTGATGAGATCGATACCCTGCACACCTTTGACCTGACCACCCAGCGCCGCGAGGATGCCATTGATAAGTTTTACCTGAGCCCCGCGCGGGAAGTTCTGTTCGGCAAGCCTGCCGATGCCGCCGAGCAGCTTCGGGCCTTTTTGGCCAAGCAGCGCGGCAAAAAGAAAACCGCCATGGCAGACTGTATGGCCGCTGATCTTGACCTGCTGGATGGCGGTGCCGTGCCGGTCAACATGGACAAATACCTGGCCGTGCGCTACCCCCATCCCGCCACCGTGCTGGATTATTTTGACGACCCGATCCTTGTGGCCGAAGAGCCTGCTTCCATCCGGGAAGCCGACCGCGCGACCGCCTACCGCCGGGGCGAGGAACTGAAATCCCTGATCCTGGACGGCGTCCTCTGCGCTGGGCTGGATAACCTGTACGCGGACCCAAGCTACCTGTGGTCCAAAACCGGACACTACCGCACCATCTGTGCTGAGAACTTTGCCCGCAGCATGCCGGATCAGCCGCTGAAAGATATCATCAACGCCCCGGCTCACACCCTGCCTGCCTGGAATGGCGAAGTCGCCGGGCTGCTGGAGGATTTGAAACCGCTGTGCGATGCCGGTTATACCGTTACCCTGCTGGCCGGCACCGACCGTGCCGCAGCCGGTCTGGCACGCGACCTGCGCGATAAAGGCATTCTGGTTACCACCGATGCTGCAGCAGCCCCCGCTGCCAGGCTGGTGCAGGTTCTGGCGGGGCACCTTTCCGCTGGGTGCGAATTTCCGTTTGCCAAGTATGCTTTGCTGACAGGCCGCGCCTTTGGCGAGACCAGCTCCCAGAAGAAAAAGCGCAAAAAAGCCAAGGATGCCCTGAACAGCCTGACCGAGATCACACCGGGCGATCTGGTGGTGCACCAGAACCACGGTATTGGCCGGTATGCGGGCATCCAGCGCATGGCGGTTCAGGGCGTTACCAAAGACTACCTGCGCATTGAGTACGATAAAAAAGATGTGCTGTATGTTCCCGTCACCCAGCTGGACCTGCTTTCCCGCTACACCGCGCCGGGGGATTCGGAGAATGTCAAGCTCAGCCGCCTGGGCGGGGCCGAGTGGACCAAGACCCGCAAGAAGGTGCGCGCCGCTACCGAGCAGATGGCCAAGGAACTGATTGAGCTGTACGCCCGCCGCAAAAGGGCGCACGGTCATGCCTTCCCGCCAGATGATACCTGGCAGGGAGATTTTGAGCAGCGCTTTGCCTATGATGAAACGCCGGACCAGCTTTCCAGCGCGGCGGAGATCAAACATGATATGGAGCAGCCCTGGCCGATGGACCGCCTACTGTGCGGCGATGTCGGCGTGGGCAAGACTGAGGTTGCCCTGCGCGCCGCGTTCAAATGCGTGATGGGCGGCAAGCAGTGCGCCATCCTGGCCCCCACCACCATTCTGGCATGGCAGCATTTCAACACGGCCATCGCCCGCATGGAGGCCTTTCCCATCCGCATCGGGCTGCTCAGCCGTTACCGCAGCGCCAAAGAGCAGAAAGAGACCATCCGCGGCCTGAAAGACGGCACAGTGGACATTGTGGTGGGCACCCACCGCCTGCTTTCGGACGATGTAAAGTTCAAAGACCTGGGCCTTGTCATCATTGACGAGGAGCAGCGCTTTGGCGTAAAACACAAGGAAAAGCTGAAAGAGAACTTTATCGGAGTGGACATGCTGACCCTTTCGGCCACGCCGATCCCCCGCACGCTGAACATGGCACTGTCCGGCATCCGGGACATGAGCACCATTGAACAGCCGCCCTTTGAGCGCCAGCCCATTGAGACCTATGTGCTGGAATATGACGATGCCATTATTGCCGAAGCCATCCGGCGTGAGCTGGCCCGCGGCGGGCAGGTGTATTACCTGTACAATCGAGTCGAAACCATTGAGCAGTGCGCCGCCAAGGTGCAAAAGCTGGTGCCGGGTGCGCGGGTCGGCATCGCCCACGGCAAAATGACGGAGGAGCAGATTTCCTCGGTTTGGCAGCAGCTGTTGGACAACGAGATCGACGTGCTGGTCTGCACCACCCTGATTGAAACCGGCGTGGATGTGCGCAACTGCAACACCCTGATTATTGAGAATGCGGACCGCATGGGGCTTTCACAGCTGTACCAGATTCGCGGCCGTGTGGGGCGCTCCAACCGCAAGGCGTATGCCTATTTCACCTTCCAGCGCGACAAAGTGTTGACGGAAATTGCCTCCAAGCGGCTTTCAGCCATCCGGGAGTTTACCTCTTTTGGTTCCGGGTTCCGCATTGCGATGCGCGATTTACAGATCCGCGGCGCGGGCAACCTGCTGGGCCACAGCCAGCACGGCCACATGGAAGCGGTTGGTTACGAGCTGTATGTAAAAATGCTGAACCAGGCCATTGCAGCCGCCCGCGGCGAGCCTGCTGCGCCGGACAAGAGTGATTGCCTTGTTGACATTACGGTGGATGCCTATCTGCCGGAAAGCTACATTCCCGATGCCGCCGGGCGGATCGAAGCCTACAAGAAGATTGCGGCCATCACCACCCGTGACGATGCCACGGATGTACTGGATGAGTTGATTGACCGTTACGGCGACCCGCCGCGCAGTGTGCAGGGGTTGGTGGACATCAGCCTGGTGCGCGTGACAGCCGCCCGCGCAGGCATTGTGGAGATCGTGCAGCGCAACGACAATCTGATTTTGTACACCGATGTTGTAACCCCGGCGCAGATGGGGGCCATGATGGATGCCATGCCGCACCGCGTGATCTACAACGCCGTAGGCCGCCCCTACATCAGCCTGCATGTCCTGCGCGGCGAGGACCCTCTCACCATCCTGCGCGATGCCGTTGCCCTGCTGCCGGGTGCGTGAGTGTTTTACGGGAGTTTTTGTTCCTTCTTTGAAAAGAAGGAACCGAAGAAACTTTAATCGTAATATAACAAAATAAATAAAAAATCAGGCAGCGGCCCTATTTTGTGGGCTGCTGCCTGTTGTCATGTGTTGCTTTCTATGTATTTTTGCTCTGTAGGGAACGGTCTTGACCGTTCCCTACAAATCGTTTTAAATCGCGTTACAAACCTGTAAACTCTCGGTAGGGCGGGGTCACCGACGCCCCGGACGGGCATAAATCTTATTGTACGGATCGTGCGGCAAGGAAGCGAACAGCATATCTCTTCAAGCACTTCCGCTCCTTTTCAAATTTCTAATTTTATCATTTCCGGTCTGGGGCCAATCACACCCCCACCACGCTCCAATGCTTATCCACATGGTTCAGCACTTCGCAGCCGGTTTCGGTCACGATGACAAGGTCCTCCACGCGCACGCCAAACCTGCCCGGCAGGTATACGCCCGGCTCAATGGAGAAGATCATGCCCGGCTTTACGGTATCGGTGTTGGCGGCGCTCACATCGCCCTTTTCGTGATCGGTCTGACCGATAAAGTGGCCCAGGCGGTGGTTGAAGTACTCGCCATAGCCCGCTTTGGTGATCAGGTCACGGGCGGCGGCGTCAATATCGCACAGGCGCACGCCGGGGTGGATCATCGCCTCGGCGGCTTCGTTGGCCTGGCGCACCAGGTCATGGATGGCGGCATACTCCGGCTTCGGCTCCCCGCAGAAGAATGTGCGGGTCATATCGGAGCAGTAGCGGTTCTTGCAGCAGCCCATATCGATCAGCACACACTCGCCTTTTTCCAGCACAGTATCGTCCGGCTCGTGGTGGGGGTCAGCGGCGTTTGCACCAAAGGATACGATGGTGGTAAATGCTGCACTCTCGCAGCCGGCTTTCTTGTACTCGTTGTCAATGTACTCGGCAACCTGCTTTTCGGTCATGCCGGGCTTGACGTAGTCGCGCGCTTTCAGGATGGTTTCATCGTTGATGCGGGATGCTTCCTTCATCAGCATCTGTTCTTCGGCATCCTTCACGGCGCGGCAGACATCCACGCAGTCGGAAGCCAGCACTACCGGCATACCGGGGCACAGCTCCATCAAAGGGATCAGGAACTTGGCAGGCCATTCCTTGTCGATGCCCAGAGTCTTGGTTTTGTCCACCACTTCGGCGATCTGCTCCACCGGCTTGTCCGAGTCAGTGTGCCACACTTCGCGGCAGGGAGCCTGCGGCACAAAGAACAGCTTGTTCAAAAAGATGACCGGCTCGCCCTGCACCGGCAGGTACAGCGCCATCAGGCGCTCATACGGCTCCACACTGGCACCAGTCAGGTACCAGATGCTTTTGGAGTCGCTGATGATCATTTGGGTCAGGCCGTGCGCCTGCATTTCGGCGCGCACGCGCGCTACACGCTGTTCGTTCATATTATAATCCTCACCTTTCAGGTAAATTTAAGGCAACACCGCACAATTCCCGCCTGACGGCTTAAGCACCGCTCCGGCGGCTGCGGCACGGCATCTGCGTTGCCAAAATGCTCGATAAGACATCCAGTATTATCTGCGCTTTTGGCTTAGCATCTGCCGCACCTCGCTCGCCGTATCGGCACTTAGAATTATGCGGTATTGCCTTAACTAACTGCCCCAATCATAGCACGCTGCACCAAAATATGCAAGTGTATTTGTGCAGATCCACCGTACCAAAAAGCGCCGCTTTCCGGGCGGGAAAACGGCGCTGGTATCTGGGCTTGTTACAGGGCTTCGATCGCTGCGTTCAGGCGGCGCAGGGTCTCCTCCTTGCCCATCATGGCGGCCAGGTCGGTGCCGCCGCCGGGGGTGCGGGCCTTGCCGGACAGGGCAATGCCCAGCGGGAACAGCAGCCAGCCGTTCTTCTTTTCCATTGCCTCGGCCTTCTGCTTGCAGGCTTCAAAAATGGCGTCGCGGCTCCAGTCGGTCTGGGCTTCCAGCACGGGCAGCAGGGCGCTGAGCGCTTCCTTGGCGGATTCCGGCGTAGTTTTCTGCTTTTTGTTGCGGTACATTTCAGCATCAATGGGCAGAACTGCATCAAAGAAGTCCAGCTGCGGCGGGATATCCTCCAGCACCTCGCAGCGGGGCTGCAGGTTCGCGCACAGCAGGTCGCGGTCGATCTGTACATGCACCGCCTGGTCAATGAATGGGTCCGCCAGCTTGCGGAACTCTTCTGCCGGCAGGGCGCGGATGTAAGCGGCGTTGATGGCACGCAGCTTGAGCGGGTCAAAGATAGCAGGAGACTTGGAGATGCGGGCAGGGTCCCAGATCTTGATCATCTCGTCAAGGCTGAAGATTTCCTGTTCGCCTTCCGGTGCCCAGCCCAGCAGCAGCAGATAGTTCAGCACAGCGGCGGGCAGATAACCCTTTGCCACCAGGTCCTGATAGCTGGCATCGCCGTTGCGCTTGGAAAGCTTGTGCTGTGCGTCTTTCATGACCGGCGGGCAGTGGATGTAGGTGGGGACCTCCCAGCCGAACGCCTGGTACAACAGGTTGTACTTCGGCGTGCTGGAAAGATACTCGCTGCCGCGGATGACATGGGTAATGCCCATCAGGTGGTCATCCACCACGTTGGCAAAGTTATAGGTCGGCATGCCATCCGTCTTGATCAGAATCTGGTCATCCAGTTCGGAATTATTGACCTCAATGTGACCGTACACCACATCGTCAAAGCCGGTCACACCCTCGGCAGGGATCTTCTGGCGGATGACATAGGGCACGCCGGCAGCCAGCTTGGCGCTGATCTCCTCCTGCGGCAGGTCACGGCAGTGGCCGTCGTAATGGCTCATTTCGCCGTTGGCTTTTTGCTGCTCATGCAGGTCGTTCAGGCGTTCCTCGGTGCAGAAGCAGTAGTAGGCTTTGCCCGCTTTGACCAGCTGCTCGGCATACTGTTTGAACATGCCCATGCGCTGGCTCTGGACATAGGGGCCGACGGGGCCGCCGATATCCGGGCCTTCATCCCAAGTCAAGCCGGTGGCGCGCAGCGTGTTGTAAATAATATCGGTTGCGCCCTCCACCAGGCGGCCCTGATCAGTATCCTCAATGCGCAGGATAAAGGTACCGCCGTTGTGGCGGGCCTGAAGATAAGTATACAGTGCGGTGCGCAGGTTGCCCACATGCATATAGCCCGTGGGGGACGGTGCAAACCGGGTGCGTACAGGATTAGCCATGGTAAAATTACCCCTACTTTCGTGATGATGTAACAGCATATGCAAACATATATAAGATAAGTTTACCCATGTTGCTCTTTCTTGTCAACGCCGTTTTTGCAAATTCATTGGTCAGCTCCTTTTGCACAGTTCCATCTTGCAAATTGTTTGCCCGCGTGATACAATACATGCTATAAACCAGTGATGCGAAAGTAAGACCGCCGGCGCACGCACAGAGAGCCTGGACAGCTGAGAACAGGCCGGAACGCGGGGCGGCACAATGGTTCGCAGAGGGCACGGGGAACGGCGCGAACGCCCAGTATCCGTTGACGGCAGCCACCGTTATCCGGCGGGGATGTTATTTGCATCCCGGTAAGCGGCCGCAGTTTGCGGCAAGCAAGGTGGCACCACAGGAAAAACTTTCCTGCCCTTGCACAGAGGCGCACCCGCTTCTCTGTGCGGGGGCAGTTTTCTTTATTGAAAGATGGAAAGGAAGTATTCACCATGGCAGAACAAATTGAAAAGCGCAAGCGCATTCTTTCGGGCATCCAGCCCACCGGCACCCCCACGTTGGGCAATTATATCGGTGCGGTGCGCAACTGGGCCCTGCTGCAGTCGGATTATGACTGCCTGTATATGGTTGCTGACCTGCACGCTTTGACCGTGCGCCAGACCCCCGCCAACCTGCGCCGTCAAACCCGCGAGATGGCCGCCCTGCTGCTGGCTGTGGGCATTGACCCGGAACAGCATGTGCTGTTTGTGCAGAGCCATGTTCCCGCCCACTGCGAGCTTTCCTGGGTTTTGGCCTGCAACACCCAGTTTGGCGAACTTTCCCGCATGACCCAGTTCAAGGATAAAAGCGCCAAGCACCCGGATAACGTCAACGGCGGTCTATTCACCTACCCTGTTCTGATGGCGGCCGACATCCTGGTTTATAACGCGGATCTGGTGCCCGTTGGCCAGGACCAGACCCAGCACCTGGAAATTGCCCGCACGATTGCCAACCGTTTCAACGGCATTTACGGTGATACCTTTACCCTGCCCGCCGGTTACGTTCCCAAGGCAGGCGCCAAGATCATGAGCCTGGCCGAACCCACCAAAAAGATGAGCAAGTCCGACACCAACGCAAACGCCTTTGTGCTGATGACCGACGATAAGGACACCATTGTGCGCAAATTCAAGCGCGCCGTAACCGATTCTGACGGCGTTGTGCGGTTTGACGCCGAGAACAAGCCCGGTGTTTCCAATCTGATGACCATTTATTCCACCTTTACCGGCAAGGACCTGGCCGCTATTGAGGATGAGTTTGCCGGCAAGGGTTACGGTGATTTCAAGCTGGCCGTTGCCGAAGTGACCGCCGACGCCCTGGCCCCTGTGCAGGCCGAGTATGGCCGCATTCTGGCTGACAAAGCCTATGTGGACAGCGTGCTGAAATCCGGTGCCGAGCGTGCCGCCCGCCTTGCCAACCGTACCGTCAGCAAGGTATACCGCAAGGTCGGTTTGATGCAGTTGGACAAATAATTTTTGCTTTGTTATAAAAAACACAGCGGATGTTCCCGATGACGTGGGAGCATCCGCTGTTTTGGTTTTTGCGGTAAAACAAAAAGTAATGCGTGTTATGCGGGAGGATGCAAGCATCGTCCCCTACAAATCAGGTTTCGTTTGCTGCGGATTTGTGATGCGCAGTGCGGCAAAGTTTCTCTGCGGCGGGGTGAGGGCACCCCGCCCTACAGGTTGTTTTTTATGTCCGTAACACATCACAAATACTCTGTAGGGAACGGTCTTGACCGTTCCGGAGCCTCCTGCTTATATCCCATAATCGAATTTACCACAGGGCCCGTCCGGGGCGTCGGGGAACGCTGCCCCCTACAAATAAAATATTACGCCATCACATTTTTGGGAACACTCGTGTTATTTTTTATCTACGCCTATCACACCCATTCCCCATTGAACACGTATTTGTCCAACCGTTCAAAGGCTTCCTGCACGCGGGTCAGGGGCAGTGCAAGGTTCATGCGGATGGCGCAGGGGCCGTGGAACATACGGCCATCCTGCCAGGCAACGCCCACATTCCAGCCGGCTTTTTCCACCTCGGCAATGGTTTTCCCGTGGGCTTTGCACCAATCCGTGCAATCCAGGAAGAGCATGTAGGTGCCCTCCGGCTTGCTGACCGAAACGCCTTCAAAATGCTGGGTGATATAATCACAGGCAAAGTTGACATTGCCGCTGATGGTCTCCCGCAGTTCCTCCACCCATTCGTACCCTTCCGGCTTATAAGCGCCGATCAGGGCGTGCATAGAAAGCACATTCATATCATTATAGTGCGGCTTGCTGCTTTTGGCACGCACGCGGTCCCGCAGGTAGGGATTATAAATAATATGGTAACTACCCACCAGGCCCGCCAGGTTAAAGGTTTTGCTGGGGGCATACAGGGCAACGGTGCGGCTGCGGGCATCCTCGCTGACGGATTGGGTGGGGATGTGCTTGTGGCCGTTCAGAATGATATCCGACCAGATTTCGTCCGAAATGACAAGACAGTCATTGGCGCGGTAGACCTCCATCGCCTTTTCCAACTCCCAGCGCTCCCACACGCGGCCGCAGGGGTTGTGCGGGCTGCAGAAGATCGCCACATGGATGTGGTTCGCCTTGATCTTGGCATCCATATCCTCAAAGTCCATCCGCCACACACCGTTTTCATCCTTGACCAGTGGGCTGTGCACAATTTTATAGCCGTTGTTTTCCACACTGGCGGTAAAGCCGATGTAGGTGGGGCTGTGCAGCAGCACGGCATCACCGGGGGCAGCAAAGCTGGTCAAAGCAGAGATCACGCCGCCCAGCACACCGTTTTCGTACCCGATGCACTCTTTGGTCAGGCCGGTTACACCGTTGCGGGTCTGGTGCCAGCGGATGATGGAATCATAATATTCATCGGTCGCACTAAAATAGCCAAAGGCCGGGTGCTGGGCGCGCTCGATAATGGCCTGCTGGATGGTGGGTACCGTGGGAAAATTCATATCCGCCACCCACATGGGGATCACATCAAAGCCAGGTTTGGGCGCTTCGGGCGCAAAGCCGTTCATCTGGCCGACGGAATCTACCGCAATGGCGTCCTTGCCATGGCGGTTCATGATGGAAGTAAAATCATATTTCATTGCAACATGCTCCTTTGCTGTTTTCATCTCTTTCTCTGCTACCAGCATACCCCAAAATGTCGCCCCGCACAAGGTATGATTTTACGCTTTTATCTGACAAATCCACGCAAAACCGCCCCGCCGGGTGCAGCGCTGTACCTCGGCAGGGCGGTTCACTATCTTTATGGCAATACCGCATAATTCTAAGTACCGATACGGCGAGCGAGGTGCGGCAGATGCTAAGCCAAAAGCGCAGATAATACTGGATGTCTTATCGAGCATTTTGGCAACGCAGATGCCGTGCCGCAGCCGCCGGAGCGGTGCTTAGAATTGTGCGGTGTTGCCTTATAATTTTGCCTTACAGCATGGCGGGAACCTGGGTTTCCACCTGCGGGGCGCCGCCCGCCAGTTCTTCTGCCGTAACGGGGGCAGGGTCAGCCTTGGTGGTCAGGCGCTCCTTGGCCACGGCCAGCATCAGCTTGATGCGGTTTTCCTGGTTGACGCGGGTGGCGCTGGGGTCATAGTCCACGGGGGTGATGTTGGCCTGCGGGTAGCGGGCGCGGATCTGGTTGATCATGCCCTTGCCTACAATGTGGTTCGGCAGGCAGCCAAAGGGCTGAGCACAAACGATGTTTTCGTATCCGCCCTCCACCAGCTCGATCATTTCGGCGGTCAGCAGCCAACCTTCGCCCATCTTGGCCCCCAGGGAGATAATGCCCTTGGGTTTTTCCATCAGTTCACGGAAAGAGCCGGGCGCATAAAAGCCGCTTTTGCGCATGGCATCGTTCATAGCGCAGCCGATGGAATCCATCCAGTCCAGCAGCTTATCCGTCGCCATTGCCTTGACCTTGCTGCCGCCGTACAGCTCCACGTCCAGCGTCATGTTGGCAACACAGTATTCCACAAAGCCCATCAGGCCGGGCAGGTTTACTTCGCAGTCCTGGCTTTCCAGGAATTTTTCCAGATCGTTGTTGCCCAGGGGCGAATACTTGACGTAAATTTCGCCCACAACGCCAACCTTGACTTTCGGCACGCGGGTAACAGGCACCGAAGCGTAAGAAGCGCAGATGACGGCGAACTGGCGTTTCATATCATGCACATTGTAGTTGATGCTCTTGTGCATCCAGCTCTGGATGGTGGCGATCCACTTTTCGGTCAGGGCATCAGCGGAGCCGGGCTTGTTCTCATAGGGCTTAGTCTGGCTGCGCAGGGCCACCAACAGATCGCCGTAATAAATGCAGGCAATGACCTTGCGGATCAGCGGCAGGGTCAGCGGCAGGCCACTGCCTTTTTCCAGGCCGGAAAAGTTCAGCGATGCCACCGGGATATTACCGTACCCGGCCTTGACCAGCGCTTTGCGCAGCAGCTTGATGTAGTTGGATGCACGGCAGCCGCCGCCCGTCTGGGTAATGAGCAGCGCGGTATGGTCCAGATCATACTTGCCGGAGTTCAGCGCGTCAATAAACTGACCGATGACCAGCAGCGCCGGGTAGCAGGTATCGTTGTGAACATATTTCAGGCCAAGCTGGGCGACCTCGCTGCCGCAGTTGCCCAGAACTTCCACATTATAGCCCTCGCACTCCAGCGCAGCCTGCAGCAGCCGGAACTGGGTAACGGCCATATTGGGGATCAAAATCTTGTGGGTCTTGACCATATCCTTGGTAAAATTGGGGGTCATGTATTCCATAAAGTGCCTCGCTTGTTTAGGTAGGGGTTAGGAAGTAGGAGTTAGGAGTTGACGGTATGGGAAGTGCTTTTGGCAGCCGCTCTTTTCAAGCGCTTTTCCCTGCTTACTCTATCAAATTTTGCCGCAGGCTTTGCGGCGTGTTTGCGGCGTGCTTTAACTCCTCACTCCTGCCTCCTAACTCATCATTGGTCTTCTTTCCGTTCTTCCAGTGCGGCAAACAGGCTGCGCAGGCGGATGTTGACGGCGCCAAGGTTGGTGATCTCGTCAATTTTCAGCTGGGTGTACAGCTTGCCGCCTTCCTGCAAAATTTCGCGGGTCTCGTCGGTGGTAATGGCATCCAGGCCGCAGCCGAAGGATACCAGCTGCACCAGATCCATATCCGGCTGGGTGGTGCAGTACTTGGCGGCCGCATACAGGCGGCTGTGGTAGGTCCACTGGTTTAGCACGGCGGTATCAAACTTTTCTTCATAGCAGCTGACGGAATCTTCCGTTACCACGGCAGCGCCCTGGCGGATGATCAGCTTATCAATGCCATGGTTGACCTCCGGATCCACATGGTAGGGGCGGCCGGCCAGCACAATAATGTGGCGGTGCTCCGCGCGGGCGCGGGCAATGATCTCGGCTCCCTTGGCGCGCACCTGGGTCATGTGGTGCTCGTACTCATCATACGCGGCATCAATGGCGGCATGTACTTCCTTAACAGGGATGCCGGGGAAATACTGGTCCAGAATGGCCGGGAAGCGCTTGGTAAAGTCCTTGCGGCGGGCCAGGTTGATGTAATCATAAATGAACTTGGTATTTTCCAGTTCCGGGCAGTTGCCGACCAGAACTTCGGGATAATAAGCAACCACGGGGCAGTTATAATGGTTATCGCCCAGGTGTTCGTCCACATTGTAGCTCATGCAGGGGTAGAACACAGCGTCCACGCCCATCTTGCACAGTTCGGCAATATGGCCGTGGCTGAGCTTTGCAGGGAAGCAGGCGGTATCGCTGGGGATGGTGGCCTGGCCTTCCTGGTACAGCTTGCGGCTGGAAACCGGGCTGACCTTGACGGTAAAGCCCAGCTTGGTAAAGAAGGTATGCCAGAACGGCAGCAGCTCATACATGTTCAGGCAGAGCGGAATGCCGATGACCCCGCGGGAATTGCCCTCGTTTTCCGGCTTATAATCCAGCAGCAGCTTGAGCTTGTAGGCGTACAGGTTCAGATCATCGTTGGTTGCCTTGCCGGTCACCGGCTTATCGCAGCGGTTGCCGGAAATATAGCGCTTGCCATCGGCAAACACATTGATGGTCAGCTGGCAGTGGTTGCCGCAGCCGCCGCACTGGACGGTGCTGACCTTCTGTTCAAAGTGTTCCAGCTCGTCCTGGGTCAGCACGGTGCTCATCTGGCCCGCTGCGGCGCGGGCTTTGCCGTACAGCGCAGCGCCGTAAGCGCCCATCAGGCCCGCAATGTCCGGGCGGATAACATTGACGCCCATCTCTTTTTCAAAGGCGCGCAGAACCGCTTCATTATAGAATGTACCGCCCTGCACCACAATGTTGCGGCCCAGTTCTTCCGGGCTGGAAGCACGGATCACCTTATACAGTGCGTTTTTGACCACCGAGATGGACAGGCCAGCGCTGATGTTTTCAATGGAAGCGCCGTCCTTCTGGGCCTGCTTGACACTGGAGTTCATGAACACCGTGCAGCGGCTGCCAAGGTCAACGGGCTTATCGGCAAACAGGCCAAGGGCGGCAAACTCCTTGACATCATAGCCCAGTGCCTGGGCAAAGGTCTGCAAAAAGCTGCCGCAGCCAGAGGAACAGGCTTCGTTCAGGAAGATATTGCTGATGGCCCCGTCCTCGATCTTAAAGCACTTCATATCCTGGCCACCGATATCAATGATGAAATCAACGTTGGGCATAAAGTGCTTGGCGGCAGTAAAGTGGGCCACAGTTTCTACCAGGCCGCGGTCACAATGGAACGCATTCTTGACCAGCTCTTCGCCGTAACCGGTGGTGGTCACGCTGGCGATCTGCAAACCGGGGTGCCGCTGGTACAGTTTCAGCAGCGTTTCCCGCACCAGGGGCAGCGGGTTGCCCAGGTTGGGCTGGTAGCTGGTGAACAGGATATTATCATTCTGGTCGATCACCACCAGCTTGATGGTGGTGGAACCGGAGTCAATACCGATATGCACCGGGCCGCAGTCCGCGCCAAAAGGCACGCAAGGCACCGAGGCTTTCAGGTGGCGGGCATGGAAGTCCTCATATTCCTGCTTATCCTTGAACAGGGGCGGCAGGCTGATGTAAGTTGCGGTGGCGCTGTATTCATCCAGGCGGCTGGCAACCTCATTCAGATCAAACTCCTGGTCTGCATAGAACGCAGCTCCCAGTGCCACGTACAGCAGGCTGTTTTCCGGGCAGGTACCGGTCACATGCAGGGTTTCGTCAAAGCTTTTGCGCAGCACGGTGGAGAAAGTCAGCGGCCCGCCCAGGTACAAAATATTGCCCTTGATGGGGCGCCCCTGTGCCAGGCCGGCAATGGTCTGATTGACCACAGCCTGATAAATGGAAGCCGCAATATCCCCCGCCTGTGCGCCCTGGTTGATCAGGGGCTGGATGTCGCTTTTGGCAAACACACCACAGCGGGATGCAATGGTGTAAGTACGGGTGGATTTCTGCGCCGCCTTATCCATCTCATCTGCGCTCATCTTCAGCAGGGTGGCCATCTGGTCAATAAATGCGCCGGTGCCGCCTGCGCAGCTGCCGTTCATGCGCACTTCGGTACCGTTGGTCAGGAACAAGATCTTGGCATCCTCGCCGCCCAGCTCAATGATGCAGTCGGTACCCGGCGCCAGCTTGTTGGCGGCCACGCGGGTGGCAAACACTTCCTGCACAAAGGGCACCTTGCAGCTGTCGGCAAGGCCCATACCGGCGGAACCGGAGATTGCCAGCTTTGCTCTGCCATCCGGCAGATAGTTCTGCGCGGCGCGGTGCAGCAGCTCCTTGCCTTTTTCCAGAATATGGCTGTAGTGGCGCTCATAGGTGGAATATACGATCTGCTCTGCATCGTTCAGCACGACGCATTTAATGGTAGTTGAACCGATGTCCAAACCAACTCTCATGGGGTTGACCTCCTAGGGGTATGAAAACGTTCTCCGTTTTTGAACTCTGAAAGCGGCATTCTGCACGCGGGGCTGCGCCTTTTTGGAACAAGGCGAAATTCATATTATTGTACCGCTTTTCGGCAAATGATGCAAGATGAAATGCTCCCTTTGCCCTGTATTCTGGATGCAAGAATGCAGTATATAAAATAAAGATATCATAAAGTTTTGAACGTTTTTTGAACAAATTCTTTTTGTAAACGGCATTTCTTGACTTTTTTCATGGTATAATGCTGTCAAAACCATCTCTGGGCAATACCGCATAATTCTAAGTGCCGATACGGCGAGCGAGGTGCGGCAGATG
>OMBK01000678.1_pt1 | contig 15917 bp, 7 predicted proteins | sample 1644881 | NCBI WGS metagenome assembly OMBK01 (sample SAMEA103958132, study PRJEB25191) | human gut metagenome | biome: human-associated habitat [ENVO:00009003]; feature: intestine environment [ENVO:2100002]; material: feces | place: Germany | collected 2013/2015
CCCGTGCCCATAAGCGGCAGCCCGTGCGCCCCGCGCAGCTCAAATGAAAGCTCCACGGCGCGGCAACAGTGTTCATAAAGGGTTTCCGTATCATCGGACATCTCCATTTCACAATATATGTTTTGTTGTCCGTACGGTATCTTCATGTCGGCAAGATACGGTATTTGTTCGTCAAAAATCGCTGCATCCCCGCTGACCTCAGCGTATTCGCACGCTGCAAGCGGCAGGAAGAGGCGATCGTCGCTTATCATTGTCCGCACCCCGCGCGGCAGCCCGTCTGCAAAACCTTCGTGCCACCAGTGAAGCACATCGCCCTTTTTAAACTGACGTGAAGCGCACTTGATTATCATATTCCTTGTGCATTCGGGATCGGTCGCGGCAAGTGCTGCTGCATCCTGAAGCTGATCTCGGAAGCCAAACGCACCGCCGCACTGCCAAAATCCCGTTCGCCCGATTATGCGCGCCGAATACGTTTGATAGAGCAGCCGCCCGTTCACGAGTGCATCAAAGCTCGCATCGCCTGTTTTTATCCTTAACATATCTGTTTTTTGCCTATAAAACCGCATTGTTTCATTCAACGCCGCTTCAGCGTCCGCGTCGGCAATGAGCTTCGGAATGCGTTCAAACTGCTCAAACCCAAGCAGCACCGTAAGCTTTGCGGTTGATTGCGGTTCAACTATGAATTCGGCTGCAATTTGATTTCCGTTAGCGGCAAAGATTTTCGAACCGCCCAAAATCGAAAGGAAGCCCCACTCCGGATGTTCCGAAAGTGCGTCACGCGCCGCAGTGCAAAGCGGGAAACCCCCCCCGCCGACAGTTTCAAATTGCAGTGAAGCGGGATGTGCTTTTTCGCCCAACACCCAGTCCGCTCCGCAGCGCAGCCGCAGCTTTTTTCTGTTTGCCGTCAGGTTTTCGATGCATACCGTTGAGTATTTCAAGGGTAACTCCATGTCAACCGTCACCGTGAGCTGCACCCTGAGCTCAGCCGTCCGCCATTCAAAGCGGCTGTACCCAAACCCATGCGACACAACACAGCTGCTGCCGAATGCGGGCAAAAGGCTGAGCCTGCTTTCTCGTTCAATATCAAACAGTATCAAAAATTCTCCGCTTGTATCAAACAATGCATCGTTTGACCACGGTGTTATCCGCAGCATTCTTGCGTTTCCGCACCATGTGTAACCGCCGCCGCTCTCGGTCACAAGCGTACCCATGCGCTTTCCGGCAAGGACATTGCTCCAAGGCAAAGGAGTAATGTTTTTAGGCGAATTTTCAATAACAAATTCCATTTTTTCATTATCAAATCCGCCGCAGCCGTTCCATGAGAAGCAAGCTTTTTTTCGTGCATCCGTTATGTTCGGCTGCGTGAGCATTGGGCGCATTGTTTCTGTTTTCGCCATTTTCTCGTTTATGCTGCCGTGCTCAAAAATATATTTTGAGTCATCTGCAAAAGCAAGCGGTGCATCGGCATCAATTTCAATCTGCGCCGCAGCGTGAATCAGCGCGCGATCCGACTCGGTCAATTCGAATCCGTGCAAAAGTATGCAGGTTGGGCAGATCGTCCGCAATTCCTCAAGCGCCGACCGCAGAGCGTTCGCATATTCATGCGGGTATTCTCCGATAAGAACAACATCAAAAAGCTTTTCCTGCCGCTCGTCCGTGCGACTTCCCTCGTTGAACTCGTCCCGCTCCGTTTTGCAGCTGCCTGCATTGCACATGTTGATGTATTTCACAGCATTCAAAAGCATACGCACCCCGTTCAGCTGCTCCGAACGAGTGACGCGCATGAGCACGATCGGGCGATCGCCGGAGATTCCCTGTTTCCACAAGCCCCGAATGCCGCCGATCTGTCCTTTTACATCACTTTCGCTCTTGGAGACAATGCCTTTCACGATAAACGCATTCAAAAGCTGTGCAAATGCGTTTGTTTTCGCGTCGATTTCAAATGCACGAAGTATTCCCGCCGAATGCATTCGCGCCGCAGCCTCCGCACTTTGCAGCCGCTGCCTTTGCCGATGAAGAATCTCATCAATTCTCGTTCTGTTCTTTGTGAATCCGATCGTGAGACGCACGGTTCCGCTTTCGCCCGGCCCAAGACGAACCTTTGTTTTTGCGAAAAAGTACGGCTCAACCGGCTGCACCGTCGGCAATTCTTCCGCGTCGGCTGCCGAAATGCACTGCATCAGCAGAGCATCTTCATGACTTTTGTGCCGCCCGGGGCAAACCAAACCATCCGCGCAAAATTGCACCCTTTCAAGCGATGCCACGTTGAAAAAAGCGGAGTAAGACGGCTTCCCCGGCTTTTTTCTCATTGTAAAAATCAATGTGTCGTCCGCCCTTTCGGATTCGGTGCAAACATGCACAAACGCCGGATGCGCCTCATATTCCCTCGCCGGTGCAAGCGCGATTTCGGCGAACATGCCGACATCGACCGTTTCTTCCTCTTTGCCGCAGTTAATCAGCTCCAGCGTGCGGATTTCGCAATCCGAATCAGCAGCAACCATTGAAGTGAGGCGTGCCCGAATCGAACCGAAACGATCCTCCGAAACAACTCTGTGCGGCTCCGCCGTGATGCTTCCCGAAATGCGTTTTGCGACTTTTTCACCTGATTCGGAATCATATTTTGAAATTACAAAATCTACACCGTTCGGCGGAACAAAGCCGAATTCCGAAGCGTTTGCCGCATCTTCCCCAAACGCGCCCCATGCCTTGCCGCGCAGTCGGGTTATCAACACACCGCCGCATTTTGAATACCCGCAGCCGTTTTCATCAACAAATACGCTGTATGAACCGTTTGTGATAATCTGTCCGTTGACCGCCTGCCCGCTGTTATTTTCCGTCCGCCCCTCGGTCGGCTGCATTGCGATTGCGTTTTTCCGATTGCCCGGGTTTTTTATCTTCTTCCGAATAAATGCTCCCCGCAGCCGCGGCGATTCGTTCCGCTTCGCTTCCGCAGCGTTTTTTTTGATAATGCGAACAAATTCATCCGCATTACGAGCCGCGTGCGGCTCCCTGAAAATTTCACTTTCATAGGTTTTAATTCGAATGGGGTCAACGGGCATGTTCTCAAACAACAGCTGTTCGTTCGCCCGAACCTCGGGAACGCTCATGAATCTTCGCGCAAGCACGTTGTTGTTCAAAGCGTTGTTGATTGCGCACAGACTCATTCCCTGATGGTGCGCCATATAGCTTTTTACAATTGCAAATCCGTTCTTTTCAGCCGCCCCGTAATCGAGCGCCTCATAAAGCCCGTATTTGCCCGCCGCGCCGATTTGGCAGAGCAGGCGCAGGTTCTCCGCCGCTGCTTTCGGCTCAACGGCAAGTGCAAGCACGCATGCATACGGTGCAATGACATCCGACCGCATTCTGCCCGGTGCAAGCGCAAGTTCGGGATTGCCGAAAGCACGATATTGATAGCGCAGGGCATCATCGAACGCATAATACCCGGATTCCGACACACCCCAAGGTTTTTCCGCTGCGGCAGCAAGGATTTGCGTCAGCACCGCATTGCGGCAAACCTCAAACTGCATACTGTAAGGTACGGTTTCAAAGAAAATCAGCGGCATCAGATACTCAAACATCGTCCCGCTCCAGCTTTTAAGTACGCGCCCGCCCGAAGCATCGCACATAAGGCGCGAAAGCGCAAACCAATGTTCCGACCCAATCCGAGAAAACGCAATTGCAGAAAAACTCGTCAGTCTGCATTCTGATGCAAGCAAGTCATAATGTGACGGAGTAAGCTTTCCCTCCTCGAACGAGCAGCCGATATGAAAAAGCTCTCTCGTGTTGTCATACAGTACCCTAAAATCCATTGCCCTTGCGATCGCTGTGCAGCGCGCCGCAAGCTTTTTCAGTTCTTCCGCAAACTCTGCGGAGGTCTTTTCTGCCTGCCCCGCGCATTCAGCAAGCGCACATGCCGTTGTGATAAGGCAGGCGAACAGATTTCCGCTGTCAACAGTCGATATGAAGCGCGGACGCAGCAGCGATAAGTCGCGCAGATTATACCAATTAAAAGGATGCCCATGCCATTTTTCAAGCTTTTCTATGGAATTCACCATGCGTTCAAGGCGCGTGAACATTCCGCGCTCATCGAGCAGATGCATATCATGCGCCGAAACAACAGCCATCAACCCCATGCCGATATTCGTGGGCGAAGTCAGCATTGCCGCGCCGCGATAAGGCTCTTCCTGAAAATTATCGGGAGGAAGCCAAGATGTTTTTTCGGTGCAGTTCTGTTCAAAGTACTGCCAAGTGTCAGCAAAAATTTCCGTCAGTCTGCCTCTCTCCGCTGCGGTAAAACGATAGGAATCGGGCTTTTTATCCTTCTTTTCCGCAATCAGCGGCGCACAAAGCCAAAGCACCGCCGTCGCAAGACCCGCCGCTGCCATGCCTGCGGTTTCGCCGTTGTGTATCTGCCGTGCCGCTGCAATTGCCGCAGAAACGGCGGCGGCGAGAACAATTGTGCCGAATGCGGCGCACGGAAACAGTGCCTTGAAATATTCCCTTGTATTTTGCGGTCTGCTGCGCTCCGCATCCGCCGCTGTCTGCCATTGCAGCATGTTTCGGTGCGAAAAAATCATTCTGTACAACGCACGGCAAACAGCATCCGCATCGCGCAGAGCCGAATAGGGCAGCACCGCAAGCTCATACAGCCGACGCCCGGCAAGCAGAACAAGCGGACGAAGTGCGGACTTTCGAAAGGGCAGACGAAGCAGCAGGAATGCGGCTTCCAACAGCAAATCAATGAAAAAAGTTATTGCAGCAAGCAAAAAAAGCGGGCGAAGCCCCAAAACGGCGGCAAGCAGGAATGCGGCGGCGAAGCTTATGCCGCCGAAAGCCGCGCGGATATTGAACAGGATCTTTCGCCGCGAAACTGCATCAATTCCCGAATTCAGCGGCGGAAACAGGAAGGGGAGAAGCTGCATATCCCCGCGCAGCCAGCGATGACGCCGCTTTTGCCACGGCAGCAATGCGGACGGTTCGCCGTCATAAAGCACAATATCGGCGGCATATGCCGCACGCGCAAAGCAGCCTTCCGCCAAATCATGGCTCAGCACGGTATTTTCCGGGATTTTGCCCGAGACCGAGCGCAGGAATGCATCAATATTGATTATGCCCTTTCCGCCGAAGTTCCCCTCCTCAAAAACATCCCAATTGAAATCGGAAACACGAACGGAATATGCACACATGCCGCTTTCCCCGCTTATCAGCGCGGCAAACCCGCTCTCCGCCGCCGAACGCGATGTTGCCGCCATGCGCGGAGCAATTATGCTGAATCCAAAGGACGGACGCGCCGCACCGTTTTCAAACACGGGAAGGTTGAGCGGATGCGCCGCCGCACCAATCAGCCTGCGCAATGCTCCGTTTGGCATTATTGTGTCCGCATCAAGAACAACAAGAAAGCGGAAGCGTTCTTTTTCGCTGCAAATATCAGGATAATTGCAGCAAAACTCGTGCGTATCCCCGTGTGCGGCACAGTCAAGCAGTGCCTCCACCGCGCCGCGCTTACGCTCCCTGCCCATATAAACACCGTCCGCCGAATTGAAAACACGTTCCCGGTGCAGATAATGGAACACCGGCCTTCCGCCGGCGCAAAACCTCGAATTCAGGTCATCGATAAGTTTCTTTGCAAGCTCGATCAGTTCCGCTTCTCCTTGCTTTGTTTTCTCGGCGGAATCGGGAAAATCCGCAAGTATTGCAAACTCCGCGCCGCAATTTGCCGCGGCAAAGTCCTGCGCCGCAAGATAATGCGCTTCCAGTGTTTCCGCCGCCTGTCTGACGGACTTTTCGGACGTTATAAGCACCGGAACGGCAACAAGCGTTCGATTTTCCTCCCCGATGCCTCCGCGGAGCGAAAGGCGGGGAAGGGGACGCGGTTTTTTAAACACAGGCATCAGCCGCGCTTCTATTGCAAAAGCTGCCGAAAGTGCGGGCATCAACCCGAATATTACGGTCAATACCGCAGACCACGCACTGACACGGGTATTTGCGGGAAAAAAAGCCGAGCCGAGTCTTCCCGCCGCTGCCGCCGCAGGCACAAGAAGCGCAGCCGCAAGCAATGCTTCAAAAACCGTAAGCAATGCGCATTTTGCCGAATTTGATAATTTTACGCATTTATGTTTTTGGACATCGGTTCTTTTTCCCGAATCGGAGGGAGCCTTTGCGCCGTTGTCGTTTTTTAATCCTTTTAATCGTTTTTTCTCCGCACAAAGCGCACGAAGCAGCTCCGGCTTCCCCTCCGCAAGCAGACTGCAGCCCACAAGAGCGCGGCGCCCCGTCCGTCCATTTGATAGTTCGAACGCCTTCCGAACCACGGTCTGTTCCGACGCCGACGTCCGTTCCGAAATTTCGGCCGCCGCTTTAAGATAAAGCTGCTGCGTTGACTCATCGGAAGCCGAAAAATCCGCTGCATCCGCCAGCCTACGGCGGGTTATGTTCAGGTTTTGAATGCACTCCGAAAAATCCGCATCGTCAATTCTTGATAATGCAGCAAGCACGTTCTGCAGAGCTGCCGCGCGCCCGGTTCCGAGTGGGCCATCACCTGCCGTGCATACAATGCCGTACAAAGTCTCAAGCTCCGCCCGCCGAAGCATCGCGGGAAGCAGCTGTATTTCACGCGTTGTCAGGGGTTTGTTTTGCTGGTACTCATCGAAAAACTCAACAACGGAACTTATGTCCGGTGCACCGCCGCAAAGTTCGCAGAGTTTCTTTGCAAGCACTGCGCAGCGAAGGCTGCCCGCCGCCTCGCCCGCCGCAAAACACGGCAGCCGTCCGAATTTCAAACTTTCCGCTTCCGCTGCGGCAATCCGAAGCTGTTTTTCAACACGATAGTATTCGTTCACGAGCACTTCTCCGACCGCACCGCAAAAAACGCTGCCGGCGGCAAGTGCATAATTCCTGCGATATTCCCCGTTCAACCCGCGCCGCATTTCAAACAGACGCTTTCTGTATGCGGCCCGCTGCGATAAGCCTGTTATTCTTTTGGTTTCCTCAACCGCGATTTTGCTCAGCTCATGCGCCGCTGCGCCGAGTTCACCGCCGTTTCCGTTTCGCGCTTCCGCAGTCCGCCGACTTTCATTATCAAAACGATTCATTAATCAATACCGAGCCTTCTGTTATTTTCGTGTTTTTTCAATAATGTCTATTATGTCCGAAATGAAATCCGCAATGTACGGCAAATTGCTTTTTGCCAATGCCTGAAAAGCGTAGATTATCACCGCTCCGAGCACCGTCACGCCTACCGCCGTGCCGAAGCCTCGCAGTAATCCTGTCAAAAAAGCACGGCGGAATATCCGTTTTTCATTCGAAGCGTATTGAACATAATCCAAAAAATGTGCTTTTTCAAGGGTATAAGCAAATGAATTTACCGTTTTTCGGAGCTTTGAAACTTCCGATGCGGGACAGCTGCCGAGTTTGCAATTCCGTATGCATTCCGTCTTGCGCGCCGTTTTTCGGTTTTCAAACTTTCCTTTTCTCTTCATATCCGTAGCGTCTGCGCAGATGTGCATTATTATTCCCGAAAGCCTTCCCGTTGGGGGAGTTTTTTCGGATTTTCGTTCATTTTTTCGGTACAGCTGTGTATATTGAAAATGCAAAAGAAAAAAACGGGTGCGAACACCCGTTTTGATGCTGACTCTGTTTTGTTTTCGGCGTTTTGCTGTCGGTTCGCCGTTTTCGAATTCTCCTCCGTCCCATGTTTCGGTTTTGAATCCGAATTCATCTGCCGCGCCGCGCGCAGCATTTCAAGCTCCGCCTTCAACGCCTGCATTTCCGAATAAAGTTCATCAAGAAAAGCATCCACCTGCCCGATATCATAGCCGATGAACGAACGGTTAAACTTTTTGTTGATTATATCTTCACATTCCATAAACGGTTCTCCGAATAAGCCGATGCGGCATTGCGCTGCCGTCGGACAGGTACACTTGTTCGTATGGCGTCAATGCATCCGAACGTGCAGAGGGGCGAACCCCTCCGCAGTCCGGCACTGACTGAAGCAAAACATCCGCATCACTCCCTGAAGCCGTCGGAGCTCCCGATTATATCATAGTTTGCGGGCGCAACCAGAAAAATCCTTGCGGAGACTTTGTAAAGCCTTCCGTCAACGGCATAGCATGCGCCGCTCATAAAATCGAGTATGCGCTGAGCCGTTTCAACTTCGATCTGCTCCATGTTCACGATGACGGGCTTTCTGCCCTTCAGATTGTCGATGATGTTTTGTGTGTCTTCATAGCTGACAGGGCGATAAACGATCATCTTTCCGCAATTGACTCCGGGAAGGCTGACAACATTTCCCGTTGACAAAACGCGGCGTTCCGTGGATTTTTTCCGTTCCTCGGGAACAGTCTCCGTCTCTCGGAGACCGTCCTCCGGTTCTTCGTCGTACTCGACATCGTCCTTGCCGAATCCGATATATTCCATGAATTTGTTTAGGATCTTTGCCATTCGGTATGATTCCTCCAAAAGAATATTCTCCGTTGGCACTTGGAGAAATTGGGCGGTGACAAACTCCGCCCGCGGTGCATCGGCCTAAACCCGCACCCTGCCGTAGTCTCTTGCGCCGAAAATTGCGGAACCTATCCGCAGCATCGTTGCGCCTTCGGCAACGGCAGCTTTATAATCTCCGCTCATGCCCATTGAAAGCTGTTCAGCCGCAAAATTGGGGAAGGAAAACTCTCCCGCTGCAAGGAACAGCTCCCGCATCTTTGCGAAAAAGTACCGTGTTTCGTCCTCATTGCCCGCAGGAGGAACGCACATCAGTCCTTTTACGGAAAGATTCCGCATGTCGGAAACTAACTTGAGTAATTCGGGCAGTTCGCCCGGCAGAATGCCCGATTTTTGTTCTTCACCGCCGATATTAATCTCGATAAGAACGGGCTGGACAAGCCCCGCTTTTTGCGCAAGCCTGTTTATTTCCTCGGCAAGCGCAAGCCTGTCAACAGATTGGATAAGCTCCGCTTTGCCGACAACATATTTCGCCTTGTTCGTTTGCAGCGCACCGATAAAATGCGGCCGAACGCCCTGCGCGGTGAAAAAATCGAATTTATCGCGAAATTCCTGCGCGCGATTTTCGCCGACCTCCGCAAGCCCGGCCTTGAGCGCAGGCAGTATCTCCGCGCAGGTTTTGAATTTTGTTGCGCCCACAAGCCGAATTTCGGAAGGATCGCGGCCGGCTTTGTATGCTGTTTCCGCAATTTCATCGCGAACACGGCGATAATTTTCCGCAGCTTGAGCCGCAGCGGGCTCTTTATTCAACAGTTTATCTTCCATAGTTCAAATTTTCCTGTTTTGTTTAAAACTCACGGTATCCAATAGCGAACTCCGACGGCTATCGGCATATCCTGATCTTCACGAACGTTTATCACCGCACGTTTGTCATCCGCCGAAAGCACATTAACAAATATGCAGTATTTGCCGTCGCTCAGCAGCAATTCGATATACGGGACACCGTTTTCGAATTGAATCGCCTGTTTGCTGACGCAAATATCGGAAGCATCGAACCGAACCGTCAGCTCAATGCAGCGCGTGTTCAGAAATTCTGTCGGTGCACCCTCAACCTTCAGAATGTTTACGACTTTTTTGCCGCTCACGATAGGTTCAAGCGCAACAGCGGTATAAGTTCCGTGACCCTTTGCGGCGATTGAATAGCTCCGTCCGCCGACGCAGCGCAAAGCCTCATCCGCACCGGTCAGAAACACGCAGTACCACTCATCTCCGCCGACAAGCCTGTATGCCGATGTGTCCGAAGCCGTTGTCCATGCCGCACCGCCCTTGCCCTTTATGACTGATGAAACAAGGTCGCTTGTCAAAATCGAGAGCTTGTCCGCATTGAGCGCGTTTTCGTAATCGTCGAAATAGAAGCTTACGAACCCGGATTCCTGCGAATAAAGCACGTGTCGCTGGGTCTCCACAACCTCCGCAAGCGCATCCGCCTGCGAATAAAGGGCGCGAAGTGTTTCCGTTTCCTGCAAATTTTCGCGCAGGTAATCCGTACGCGATGCAAGCGCATCAAGAAGCTCCGCTTCCTGTCGGCGCACCTCGGCAGAGTTGCCCGCCATGAGTTCCTCGGCAATGTTCTCCTCGAGCAGGGCTATCAATTCGTTATACCCGCGAATGGTTTTGTCCCTTGTTTCACCGAGCAGTGCAAGCTGTTCGTCGTAAATTTCGGCATGTTTGCGCATAAGCGCAGCTGCCTGTTCCTCGCTGTATCCGCGGCGATAGATCTGCATTATTTTTGTATCGGGTTCGACCCATGCGCCTTCCTCCGCAAAATAATCCGCAAGATCAAATGCTTCGCTTGTGATAACCTTTTCGTTGCGGACAATAACAGCATTATAATCAACATCAACCGTTACGCTGCCCGTCTCGGCAATGCCTTCGGCACCGCCGCGAACAAGTATCACGAGCACTGCAATGAGAATTGCCGCAAGCAACCCCGCAATTATCCAAAGCGGATTTATCTTTTTTATGCGTTTGCGCTTAAGTTTTATTACATTGTTTGTGTTCAATTCAACCCCCGGTCGCTCTTTTTGCGGGATTGCCCGCATATTTTCGGCAGGGAAGGCAAGCCTGCGGATGCTTTACTGCACGCTGTCTGCGGGATCGTATCCCGTTTTTGTGCTTTTGCCGTACTGCCTGTCAAAATTCTCTTTATTTTTTTCGCAATACTTGCGATAAAGATCCTCCGCGCTCATTCCTGCCCGCAGGCACATGCTGACAAAGAAGTGAAGCACATCAACCAGCTCGTCCTGCAGGGCCTCGGTGTTGACAGGTCGTTTGTTCTTCCACCATTTGAAGTTGACCTCATCAAGAACCTCGCTCAGCTCGCTTATCATCGCAAGCACAAGCCTTTGTTCCCATTCCTCAACGGAGAAATCCAACCCGCGCCGCGCCGCAATATCATCATTCAGAAGTTTTTGCATTGCAAATATCGCTGCAAGCCTGTCCATGTTTTCGAATGCGGAATACTCGATTCCGCCGTTCAGCACCGATTCCGCCGCATTGCGGCGGTTCTCGGCGGTTTTGTTAATATCTTTTTCCATAGCGTTTTTAAACCTTTTCGGCAGTATCCGTGTTCCCGGGCACTTTTTGCTTCTCAGCGGCGTCCGCGTATGATATCCTCGAGTTCCTGCGCGTATTCGGCAGTTCTTCCGACAAATACGGCGGTCATCTTTGAAAAGTCGCAGACTGTCGGCAGTATCGCACGAATATCGTCAAGTGTCACGGCATCGATCCTTCGGATAATCTCCTCCTCGGAAAGATAGTCCGTACCCATAAGTTCCGTGCGCCCGATTGCGGAAGAATGCGCCGAAGTGTTCTCGCGCCCAAGCAGATAACCCGTTTTCATTTGGTTTTTGCTGCGCACCAGTTCGTCGGCAGTAATGCCTTTTTTGCAAATCTCGCTGTATTCATCCAGCATCAGCTTCAGCACTTCCGCAGTCTGCTTTTCGCCCGTGCCGGCATACAGCGTGAAGTAACCGCTGTTGCGGTAGAAGGACGGAGCGGAATAAACGGAATATGCCATGCCGCGTTTTTCGCGTATGCTTTGGAACAGGCGTGAACTCATGCTTCCGCCAACGGCATTATTCAGCATATAAAGCGGATACTGCCCGTCGGATTCGGCTGCAAATCCGGGGAAGCCGAGGCAGATATGCGTTTGTTCAACATCCTTTTCAAAAAGGTTGAACGACCTTTCCCCGGCGGGGCTGCCGTAATTGAAATCGTGCTTTTCGGCTTTTCCGGTTATTGTAAAAGCATTTTCAACAAGTTCGCGGAAGCGTGCGGGGTCAAAACAGCCTGCGGCGGATATTACCATGTTATCCGGCTTATAGAACTGATTCATGCAGCCCGTCAGCGTATCCCTCGTGAACGCACCGACACTCTCCGCATTGCCGAGAACGGGCATTGCCAGTCTGTCCCCGCTGTAATAGGCTTTGCAAAGCTCCTCATGCGCAAGATCCTCGGGAGAGTCCTCGTTCATTGCGATTTCTTCAAGCACAACGCCCTTTTCACGCTCGATATCGTCCGGATCAAACTTTGAATTGCAGACAAGATCCGCAAGAATGTCAAGCGCGGCGGGAAGGTTTTCTTCAAGCACCTTAACATAGAAACAGGTGCATTCCTTTGAAGTAAAGGCGTTCAGATTGCCGCCGACGGAGTCAATTTCTTCCGCAATATCGGCCGCAGAGCGGCGATACGTTCCCTTGAAGAGCATATGTTCGATGAAATGCGACACGCCCGCTTCCGCAGGTGTTCTTTCAAAAACGGAACCTGCGCCTATCCAAACTCCGACAGAAACGGAGCGATAGTTTTCCATTGTTTCGCCGACGATGCGCAGCCCGTTTTTCAGTGTTTCACGATAAATCATATTCATTGCCTTTTCCTCTTTCTTGAAAAGGCAATGTGCCGGTTTCAGCGCACATAAACCTCCTCAATCATATATTGTACCGCTTACTGAGCCCGCCGTCAACCCCTTTCCCGATATATAGTCCAAAATATACGGTAAAGCTTTTGAAAATGCTGCCGTCGGCTCGGCAAGCAGGATGTCGCCGCCGTTAGTGTTGCCCTCAGTGCGCTTAAATATGTCTTCCGCGCTGCCCTTTGTGCAGACAAGATCCAAAGTGCAGAGCACCGTTGTGAGTCCAAGCCTTCCCGCCGCGCGGTTGGACACGCCGGAAGCACGGCTGCCGCAATAATAAACCGTCGGGACGGCCGCCGCGCCCAGCACGCTTTCTATGCAGTCAAGCGATTTTTGAATATCCTTCAAAACAAAATCCACCCCTCCGTCCTTTGACGGCGCATAGCCCATGGTTGCGATTTCATGCCCTTGAGCGGCTATTTTTTTGAGCATTGCAGGACTGCGCTCAACCCATTCTCCGCTGACGGCAAAGGTTATGCGCACGCCGCGTTCCTCAAGCACCGCCAATATTTCATCCAATGCGGCGGCATCCCACGTTACGGCGCATTCTATCGCAACACATTGCCTGTTGTTTCCGTGATAGATCGGAAAGCCCGATACGCTCGCAGGCTGTGCCCTGTGCGACAGGCTGAGTGCAAAATACAGCCCGAGAATTATTGCCGCAAGCACCGTGTTTACAAGTGCAACCTTCAGGTTTCGTCTTCTCATAAGTTTTCCTCCGCCTTTGATTTCCGCCCGCATGAACAGCGGACGGGCTTTTTACAGAATATGCGGACGGGGGAGGGATATGACTTTTTCGGACGGGATCGCGGGGGAGAAATATAATTAATATATTCTTGCAAAAGCTTTATTTTTATTGACAAACCCATGATTTATGAGTATAATAATCTTAACAGGACTCCCCGCACCTCTCGTTGATGTGTCCCAGGGGAGGCATTTTTGTATTCGGGTGAATTTAGTCTATGGATCAAGTGAAAAAGTTCTCAACCTATGACGAACTGCTCAATAAGTTGCGCGACAGAGGTGTTTAATTTTCGCAGTATTTTTTAAAAACAATCCGAAAAAAATCGCCCGACCAATCAAAACGCACTTACCCCACCGCACAAAATGCGCCGACTCGCGGAGCGAGTCGGCGCATTTTATTACTTTGTTTCAAACGGCGTTCGTTTTTGCCGCCCGTTTATATCCTTTCGGAATTATCTTCTGCCCTCTTCGGGAATGAGTCCCTTGCGGGTAAGGTCAATCTTGCCGTCGGGTTTGATTTCGATTACGCGAACAAGAATCTCATCGCCGATGCTGACAACATCCTCAACGCGCTCAACGCGCTTGTTGGAGAGCTTCGAAATATGAACAAGACCCTTCTTTCCGGGTTTCAGCTCAACCTGTGCGCCGATGGGAAGAATATTCACAACCTTGCCGAGAATCACATCACCGACCTGAATATCACGAACGATATTGTCGATAATGTTCTTTGCTTTTTCAGCCGCTGCCGCATCGGTGCTTGCGATGAACACCCTGCCGTCATCCTCGATATCGATTTTGACACCGGTTTCGGCAATGATGCCGTTGATGGTTTTGCCGCCGCTGCCGATAACTTCGCGAATCTTATCGGGGTTGATGCTGAACTGCAGGATACGCGGTGCAAACGGGGAAAGCTCGGGGCGCGGAGTGTGAATGGTTTCCATCATTCTGTCAAGAATGAACAGCCTGCCCTGACGCGCCTGTTCAAGCGCACGGGTGAGAATCTGCTTATCGATACCCTTGATTTTGATGTCCATTTGGATTGCGGTGATGCCGCTCTGGGTGCCCGCAACCTTAAAGTCCATATCGCCCATGAAGTCCTCAAGGCCCTGAATATCGGTGAGTATTGCAATGTTGCCGGTGCTGTCGTCCTTGATAAGACCCATTGCACAGCCTGCAACGGGAGCCTTGATGGGAACGCCTGCATCCATAAGCGCGAGCGTGCTGCCGCAGATGGAAGCCTGGGAAGTTGAACCGTTGCTGGATACAACCTCGGAAACAAGGCGGATCGCATACGGAAATTCGTTTTCATCGGGAATGACAGGCAGGAGAGCGCGCTCCGCAAGTGCGCCGTGGCCGATTTCGCGCCTGCCGGGGCTGCCGAGACGCTTTACCTCGCCGGTGCTGTAAGGGGGCATGTTGTAATGATGAATATAGCGTTTAAATTCCTCTTCACCGATGCCGTCGATCGTCTGTCCGTCGCCGAGAGTGCCGAGGGTCGCAATCGTCATGACCTGAGTCTGGCCGCGGGTGAACACCGCCGAACCGTGAGTGCGGGGAAGGATGCCGACTTCGCTCCAAATGGGGCGGATCTGCGTGTGGGTTCTGCCGTCGGGACGGATACCCTTGTTGATTATCTTGTCGCGCAGGATCTCCTTCATGAGATTGTAAAGAACGGCGTCAATATCCGCTGCGCTGTCGGGATATTCCTCGGCAAAATGCGCAATGGTTTCAGCCTTGACCTGTTCGGTGCGAACCTCGCGTTCCTTACGGTCAAATGTATCAAGCTGCCATTCGACCTTTGCACGCGCAAATTCAACGACCTTTGCCTTCAGCTCCTCATCGGGAGTGTGAATAACGGGAACGATTTTTTCCTTGCCGACTTCCGCCTGAATCGTTTTGATCCATTCAACGATCTGCTTGATGTATTCATGGCCGAAAAGGATCGCATCGAGCATCTCCTGTTCGGAAATCTCGTTTGCGCCCGCTTCAACCATCATAACTGCGTCCGCCGTGCCCGCAACGGTAAGGTGCAGGCGGCTGCGGCTGCGCTGCTCAAAATCGGGATTGATGACATACTGCCCGTCAACATAGCCGACGCTGACCGCGCCTATGGGGCCGGCAAAGGGAGCTTCGCTGATGGACAGCGCAATTGAAGCACCGTTCATTGCAAGCACATCGGGAGTAACATCGCGCTCAACGCTCATTGCGGTTGCAACAACCTGAACATCGTTATAGAAACCCTTCGGGAAAAGGGGACGAATGGGTCGGTCGATAAGGCGGCTTGTCAAAATCGCCTTTTCGGACGGACGGCCTTCACGTTTAAAGAAACCGCCGGGGAACTTACCGGCAGCATAGGCCTTTTCGATGTAATCAACGGTAAGAGGGAAGAAATCCTGACCAGGCTTGGTTTCCTTCTTGGCCACAACAGTAGCCAGAATAACCGTGTCGCCCATTTGAACAACAACGGCGCCAGAAGCCTGGCGAGCGATTTCGCCCGTGGTGAGGGTCACTTCGTGTTGGCCGAACATGAAGCTCTTGGAGACCTTGTTGAACATGCTCATTTTTGAGTTTCCTTTGTTCTCAGGTGCTTTGCATCCCGTATGGCTTTTGGTTCGTTCGGTGCTTGATGGCACGCTGCGGCACAAAATTCCGATCCGTTGTCAGAGGCTTGTGTCGCAACGCGCGTTACCGTCATCCGAAGAGCCTTTGCCGGAGCAAAGCGGGTTAATCAATCGTTTTTTCAGCTGTCCTTAGACAAGCT
>OMBK01000681.1_pt1 | contig 15882 bp, 16 predicted proteins | sample 1644881 | NCBI WGS metagenome assembly OMBK01 (sample SAMEA103958132, study PRJEB25191) | human gut metagenome | biome: human-associated habitat [ENVO:00009003]; feature: intestine environment [ENVO:2100002]; material: feces | place: Germany | collected 2013/2015
TTCACGGAGACCGCGGACGGCGTATACACCTGCAGCGGCAGCGGCGGTGACGCCATTTTCCCGCTGGACGGCACCAAGTTTTCCATCTACTTAAAGGGTGACGCCCTGAAGGTATACGACACCATGGCATATCCCACCGACGCACAGGACGGGCCTTACCAAAAGACCATCGACTATTATACGATAACCTATTCCACAGGCGACGCCACCGACGGCACGCTGCCGGACAACGACATTGAGAAGATCGGCACGCTTTACGCGGTAAGCTACGAGAAATCCCTCACCAAAGAGGGCTATCAGCAGGTCGGCTGGTCCAAATCGCCCAGCGGCACGGTAGTCCACCACATCCTTGTTTCCAGAAAGGCCACGCTCTATCCGGTGTGGGCCGCCAAAACCAGCGTGTCCTCCGGCGGCCCCGGCAAAACGCTGATATCCAACCACACCGGCGACACCGGTATCGTCCTCTACGGGCTGCTGTCTCTGGCCGCCATTGCCGGTACGGCAGTCCTTCTCCGGAAACGAAGGACGACCCCATAAGCAGTACACTGTCTCCCCTTTACGGCCAGCAGCGGCGTTGCCCTTTGCGGCGCCGCTGCCGGTTCTTTTTTACGCGGATACAGTCCACTTTATTTGTGCGTTTTCAACAATTCCGCCTTGTCGAAAACGCTACCAATCTACAAAAATGACGGCAGCGTCCTCATTGACGAGCAGCCGCTGGACGAGCCCTATCTCACGGAGAAGTCCATCGGCCAGTGCGATTTGGAGTTCCCCTACTACGTGCAGCCCGGCAATGTCTTTGTCATGGGCGACGCACGGGCCGTCTCTATGGACAGCCGCCTGACAGAGATCGGCGTTATCCCCACAGACCGGATCCTGGGCAAAGTCCTCTTTGTCAACTGACCCACAGCCAACCACCGCAGAAGAAATGGAGCAGTCACACGTGCACAAAACCGACAAGACAGGAAACAAGAGAATATGGCTTTTTGTCGCGCTGGGCGTGCTGCTGTTGCTGTCCGTTTTTCGGGCCCTCGGCTCTGTGACCGAGGCGCTGGCGCTGGAGCAGCAGCCCCGCTGCGGCATGACCGAGCATCTTCACAGGGAGTCCTGCTACATCAACGATGTGCTGGTCTGCCGCCAGAAGGCCCACACCCACTCCGACAGCTGCTATCCCTTGTTGCTGGCGGACAACGACATCAACCAACTGCTGACGCAGATCGCCTCCACCCGCGACAGAAGCCTGGAAAGCCTGCTGCGCTCTGGCAACGTGCGCGGCATTCTGGTGCTGAACAAGGATCTCCGGGTGCAGACCACGCAGGAGGACAACGCCGAAGTGGATTCCCCGTGGATCGGCGGCGTGGGACTGCTGGCCGTCAACGACACGCCCAGCACCGCCTCCAACGCCATCAACTTCTACATCCGGCTGGACGGGAATATCACCTGCATCGGCAGCAAGACCCTGACCACCAGCCGAAATATTCGCCAGCTCTCAAAAACCAACGCGGTCAGCGCCTATACCGCCGTGGTGGAGGCGTCACTGACCACCGGTAATCTGCAAAGCAGCTACTACCTGCGCTACAACACCACCGGCAGCACAACGAACTTTTCCAGCACCGCCGGAGCCTCCGGCAGCAATCTCACCTTCGGCAATGGCAGCAGCGCACGCTACGCGCTGCTCACCTCCCGTTCCGGCAATACCTACACCCCCATCGACTTCTATACCCTGACGCTGGACTACTCCGCCGCCGTCGGCGGCAGCAGCTTCTACTACGTGGAATCCGGCCTTGGCTATACGCTGCCCACTCTGAACGGCTATCACTGGGAGGACGGCGACGGCAATACCGTCACCACAGTCACCATCACGCGTCCCACCACGGTATACGCAAGACCCGACGCCTGCACCGTGATCTACTACGTGGACGGCATGGAATACGCCCGCGACGAGAACCTGCGCCCTAACACAGCCTACACCCTGCGGGACGTTCCCGACGGCTGGGAGGGCTGGCGGGGCGATGACGGCACGGTGCGGAAAATCGGCACGCAGATGACCCTGACCGGCTCCATGACCTTCCACGCGGTGAAATACGTCACCGTCACCTTCCGCCATCTGGACGGCAGCACCTCCACACAGCAGGTGCTGCAGGGCGACCAGCTGACCCTGCCCGGCGGCTACTGGAGCGACGAGGCGGGCACCGCCTACACCGGCGGCAGCGCCGTCACCATCAACGGCGACGCTACCTTTATCCAGACCTCCGGCCCTCCCCTGACCGTGACCTACACCGTCAACTGGGCCACACCCTCCGGGCTGAACGCGCCCGCCACCATTCCCAACATCGTGGGCGCAAGCAGCTACACGGTGGCCGCTGACGGCTCTCATATGGTCAGCCGGGTGTCCGGCCGCACCGTCACCTGCGCCTTTACCAACGTCACCAACCGCTACGGCAGCGTCTACTTCGCCGGGTGGCAGACGGAGACCGGCGAGATCATCCTGCCCGACGCCCAGCTGACATGGGACGAGCTGAAGCTCTACGACGCCGACAACGACGGCGTGACCTCCCTGACGGGTCTGTGGAAGTACCACATGCTGCAAAGCGTCAACTTCTTCGTGAAGCTGAACTCCGCCCACAGCAACGGCGAGACCGGATCGGAGTACTACACGCCGGTGATCTTCACCACCTATGTGGGCGGTATCGACAGCGAGATCGGCAGCGGCGCGTCCTCCGGCTATGTGGACGCGCTGAACGAAAAATACGCCGTCGAGATGACGTCCGACACCACCTATCTGGCCAACGACCGCCTTATCCGCGCCATGTTTGGCAGCGATACCGCCCCGTGGCTGGCGGAGCTGCCCCACGACAACGACATTTTCCAGCAGCTGAAGGCCTACGTACAGGACGGCGGCCAGCTGAGCGTCCCCAACGAGGCGGGTGAGTTCGTCACCGTCGATGTCAACGACCTGAACGAATACGGCTACGCCATCCGCTGGTACGCCTTCAAGGCTTGCAGCGACGGCGGCAACGTCTACGACTGGCACGTGGACGGCGTGCTGGTGCGCAAGGAGGGCCGCGTCCACACCACCAAAACCTTCTCCGGCAACGAAACGCTGATCCATCAGGCGCGGGACGGCTTCTTCATTCACGCCGTCAACGAAGCCCAGGACACGCGCTACATCATGACCATCACCGACCCCACCGACGACGAGCGCGCCGCCATTCTCGACCGGCTGGGCCTGTCCGCTTCGCAGATCACCGGCTGGCTCACCCCCATTGACGACGGCGACGGAAACGACAACACCCTCCTGTGGGAATTCCGGGATGTGGAGTATGACGAGGCGTGGGTCATCACCGAGTATCCCCCGCAGGTGGCGGAATCGGCGGATTACGCCGAGTGGGTGGTGGTGGACTCCTCCGCCTCCAACCAGTCCGCTTCCGGCATTGGCGGCACCGTGGAGATCAGAGGCGTTACCCACGCCACTGATCTGGAGGACCCCGAGTGGCTGCGGGCGGAATTCAACAACATCTACTTCCGGGGCAACTCCCTGATGCTGAAAAAGGAGGACGCCGCCACCGGACAGGCGCTGTCCGGCGCACGCTTCCAGCTGTATCAGGGCGACACCCTCATGACCTTCGATTACGACGCAGAGACCGGCCTTTACATCTTTGACAGTCACGGCAGCGGCGCGGTGGACACGCTGGTCTGCGATGGCTACACCAACCTGTCCACCAGCGGCTTCGCCTATGACATGGGCGATATCACCGTGCGGGAGGTCACCGCGCCGGAGGGCTACGGCGCGGTGGGCGACGTGACCATCGGCTATACTCAGGACACCGACGGCGACGGTGTGCCCGACAGCACCATCGGCATTACCAACAGCGCCGACAGCGGCGCTTACGCCCGCTATGACAGCGGCCTGCTGGTGATCCGCAACAGCTCAGCTGCTGGCCAACGGCAGCGCCAACACCGCCGCCGCCATTCTGCAAAGCAGCGGCCAGAGCGCCACCGTCACCCTGACCGCTGTAGACGGCTGGGTGTACACCTGGTACGACCTGCCGGTCTACGCCAACGGCGCGCCCGTCACATGGACGATCCGCGAGCTGCGGGTGGGCAGCGAGAACTGCAAGTCCGACTACAGCTTCCCCAACTGGATCGTCACCTACCGCAGCCAGACCACCGCTGACGGTCTGGTGCTGACGGCGGAGAACACCCCCAAGCGCCCCATGCTGTATCTGGACAAATGGGACATGACCGGCCGCCAGCGGCTGGCCGGGGCTATCTTCTCCCTGATCCCGGTGGACGATGACGGTGTGCCCCTCTCCGGTGCGGTGTCCAAGACCGCCGTCACCGGTGCAGACGGCTCGCTGCGCTTTGATAACCTCCGCCACAACACCCGCTACCGCCTGACGGAGCTGCAAGCCCCGGAGGGCTACATCCCCTACGATACCCCGGCCTACCTGACGCTGGGCGAGGATGGCCGCGTCACCGTGGAGGCCCACGGCTACGTGTCCGCCGCCGCCACAGCCTTCCATATCAGCGTCGTGAACCGCTCGGCCGACAGTCTGCCGGACACCGGCGGCAGCGGTCTCAACGGGTATTACGCAGCAGGTGCGGCGCTCGCGCTGTCCGCCCTCTGCGCTGCCATACTCTCCCGCCGGAGACGAGGGGCGGGGTCAAACGGGTAGCCGCCGCGCTCCCGCCAAACATGTTTCGCAAATATAGCAACATAAAAAAGAGAAAGGACAAAAAAACATGAGAAAAATCAAGCAAACTCTGGTCATGCTGCTGGCCGCCGTCATGCTGCTGGGCACCGTGACCACCGCCATGGCCGCCACCGCCATGAGCGACAAGGGCTCGGTGAAGATCACCAACGCCGTGGCCGGCGTCACCTACAAGCTGTACCGCATCTTTGACATCAGCGGTATCAGCGGCGACAACAAGGCCGCCTTCATCACCAACGCAAAGTGGAATGACGCCGTCAGAAACTTTAATCTGGGCTTCGGCGAATTTGTCGGCACCGGCGTGGGCTCCGCCGTCACCATCAAGAACTTCAACTCCGCAGAAAATGCTCAGGAGCTGGCTAAAAAAGTGGTCGAGGCTGCCGCGGCCAACTCCATCGCCCCTGACGCCACCGCAAGCTCCGACGCCAGCGGCGAAAAGCTCATTGAGAATCTCCAGTACGGCTTCTATGTCATGGTGTCTGACCGTCAGGGCGACGCCGTTGCCAGATACACCACCTTTACGGTAATGAGCGCCAACGCCGTGGAGGTCAACGAGAAGAACACCAAGGCTCCCACTATTGACAAGAAGGTGGACGAACTTCAGGCTACCTCCGCTGACTTCAATCAGGTGCTGAATTACACCATCACCGTCACTGCCGCCGCCGGTACGGATACCTATACCATCACCGACGCCCTCCCCACGCAGATCACGCTGGACACCAACTCCGTCACCATCAGCAAGAACGGCGCTGCTCTCGCCATCAATACCGACTACACCCTCACCGCTGCCACCGCCACCGGCTTCACCCTGGCGCTGACCCCCGCTGCCCGCGCAGCCCTGAAGGATAACGACGTCCTCGTCGTCAGCTATCAGGCCACGCTTCAGCCCAATACGACCACCATGGACGCCTACACCAACACCGCTACCCTTTCCTATGGCGAGGACAAGAGCATCTCCGATACCGCCGATGTGTTCAGCGGCCACATCACGTTTGAGAAGCGGGATAACCACAACAACATTCTGGCAGGCGCCAAGTTCGTGGTGAAGAACTTAGACGGCCAGTATGCCAAGCTCAACGGCAGCGGCCATACCTGGGCGTTTGACAGCTGGGTCGACGCCGTGGAACAGGCCACCGTCATCACCACGGAAAATACCACCACCGCCGTTATCGTCCGCGGTCTCAAGTCCGGCATCTACACGCTGGTAGAAACCGAAGCACCCAACGGCTTTGTCAAGGGCTCTGATACGGAGATCACCATCAACAAGGAGCTCAGCGAGGAACAGGGCAACCGTCTGATCGGCCTGTTCACCGAGAAGGCCGTCGTTATCAACACCCAAGGCTCCGAGCTGCCTGAGACCGGCGGCATCGGCACCACCATCTTCTACATCGCCGGCGCGCTGCTGGCCGTGTCTGCCGTGGCGCTGCTGATCGTCAAGCGCCGCAAGCAGGCGTAACCCATCCATCCGTATCGCGGGGAGGGCGTTTCCCTCCCCGCGGTGCAGCCGCAAGGAGAGCCCCGTATGAAAAAATCAAAAAAAGACCGGCTGTTTACCGCCGGTCTCATCCTGATGCTTCTGGCGGGACTGTCCCTGCTGCTGTACCCCTCCGTCAGCAGCTATCTGAACTCCGTCCGTCAGGCCCAGTCCATCCTCACCTACGACAACGAGGTGGCCGCACTGCGGCAGGAGGACTATCAGCGCCTGCGCCAACAGGCGGAGGAGTATAACGTCTCGCTGCTGGATCGCCCCAGTCCCTACGGGCTGACGGACGCCCAGCAGACCCTCTATCCCACCACGCTGCTGGCGGGCGGCAGCGACGTCATGGCCTATCTGGAGGTACCCTCCATCGGCGTCACTCTGCCCATCTGCCACGGCACCGAGACTTCCACGCTGCAAAAGGCCGTGGGCCATCTGGAGTGGAGCAGCCTGCCTGTGGGCGGCAGCAGCACCCACTGCGTGCTGTCAGGCCACCGGGGCCTGCCCTCCTCCGAGCTGCTGACCAATCTGGATCATCTGGAGTACGGCGACGCCTTTTACCTTCACGTGCTGGGCGATACGCTGGAATACCGCGTTGACCGCGTGACCATCGTGGAGCCGGGTGACTTCCAGCTGCTGGGCATTGAGGAGGGCAAGGACTACGTTACCCTCATCACCTGCACCCCCTACGGCATCAACTCCCATCGCCTGCTGGTACGGGGCGTGCGGGTCGCCGCCGGAGAGCACGGCTCCGCCGCCCTCCCCCTGATTAACGAGGTGCGCTCGCTGGACATGAAATACGTCATTCTGGCGGTGCCGCTGGCACTGGCGGTGGTTGTCTTTCTGGTTTTGACGCTGGATAAACAGAAACGCAAAAAGAAAGGAGAAAGCGCGGATGAATAAAACCCTGCGGCGTCTCTGCGCTTTCGCGGCGGCGGTGATGCTGGCGCTGTACTGCGCCGTGGCGGCAGCGGCCGCCGGAAAAACCGGCTCTCTGACCGTCCTGCTCAGCGACGGGGACGGCGCGGCCGTCCCGGATATTCTGATACGGCTCTACCGGGTGGGCGAGCCGGACGGCACGCTGACGCCGGAGTTCTCCGCCGCCGACATCACCCCCGACTCCCTGCTCTCCCAGCGGGACAGCCCCCAAAACGCCGTCACGCTGGCAAAGCTGGCCAGCGCCCGGCAGCTGACCGGCACGGAAACCGCCACCGATCAGCGGGGCAGCGCCTACTTCACCGGTCTGACCGAGGGCGTCTATCTGGTGCTCTGTCCGCCGGGACAGGCCATGACGTTTCCCGTCTTTCTGGTGCGCGTCCCCCTCACCGTCAACGGCAGCACCACCTATGATATCGTGTCCCGTCCCAAGGCGGAGCCGCCCGCCGATCCCATGCCGACGCCCTCCCCCACCCCGGACGGCGCCCTGCCCCAGACCGGCGCCGACCCGCTGCCGCTGCTGCTTCTGCTTGTGGGCGGCTGTCTGCTGGTAATCTGGGGCACGGCGGATATTCTGCGCAGCCGAAGGGAACACGATGAATAAGCGAACACGGGGCATTCTGCTGCTGGCGGCGGGCTTTGTGATGCTTTTCGCCGCCGTGGCCCTCTACTGGGCCTACGACGACCGCGACCGTCTGGCCGGCGAGACCTCCGCCGCCCTCCTGCAAGAGCTGGAAGCCGATCCCGCGCCGCCCGCCATAACGGAGGAGGTCACCATCACCACCCCGGAGGGCTACGAGCTGCTGGGCGCGGTGCATATTCCAGCGCTGGATATCTCTCTGCCGGTGCTGGCCACGTGGGACGAAGCGCTGCTGGACGCCGCGCCCTGCCGCTATTCCGGCAGCCTGACCACCGGCGATCTGGTCATCATGGGCCACAGCTACCGCACCCATTTCCGTCCCCTGTGGAGCATCCAGCCCGGCACCGCCGTGCTGTTCACCGACGCAGCGGGGCTCTCCCACAGCTTCACCGTCTCAGCGGTGGAGACGGTGCCCGGCGATCAGGGCGACGCCCTGTCCTCCGACTATCCTCTGACACTTTTCACCTGCACCGCCGACAGCAAGCACCGTATTCTGGTGCGCTGCCGGTGAGGGCGTACCTCTCCCCTTTCACAGCGGCGGGCCAGCGTCAGAAAGACGCGGGCCCGCTGTCTTTTTATTTTCCAACCAACCCCCGCCCGTTCAGACGTGGGCATCATCTAAATTACTATTAACAGTGCAATTATTGCACTGACGTTCCACTGGAACACGCTCTTTTGTCGCCGTGTCCCGTATGGTTCAGGCCTGCAAGTACCTTCCGGCCTCCTGCTCAAGCTCCCGCCACACCGGATACGCCGCGCCCTCAAAGTCGCTGTCCTCCTTTGGCAAAATCGTATGCCCGGCGTTCCGGATGGCACGGTAGCCCCCGATGTTGGCGTCGATCATCCGGCTCAGATAGGCGGTGTTGCCCTTGAGCTTCTTCAGGTCGCCGTCGGTCTTATAGCAGGCAAAGGCCGCCGGCAGCACGAACGCCGCGTGGCACAGCAGATAGTCCCCCATGTTGGGCTCGTAGGCCACCTTGTACTTCGTGCCGCTGAAGATCTCCCCGATCAGCCCCTCGTTGGAGGGTGCACCGGAAAGCGGCCCGATGGTGATTTTTTCAGGTCGACGGATGCCACCCGATCGCTCTCTCGATGGCCCGCCGAGGACGCAAAGGCGAACAGCACGTTTTTCTCCGGCAGTGCGGCGGCGGTGGCTTCTGCCCGCACATTGTTGCTCACAAAGATGATATTTTTCGCCCTGCTTGCCCGCAGGGTATCCATGATCGTGTCAAGCTGGGTGTAGCGCATGACCACAAAGATCACGTCGTAGGGTGCTTCCGGCTTCAGCTCCGTCGTCACCGGGATACGGCTGAGCGACACGCGGGGTGAAAACTTGTCCTTGATCCGCAGGCCGTTCTTTTTGATCTCCTCGGCTCATTTTCCCCGCGCCAGCAGCGTAACATTCTTTCCGGCCCGGAACAGATTCCGCGCCAGATTGCAGCCCAGCACCCCCGCGCCGTATACTAAAATTTTCATGGTGAAAGTCTCCTTTATCGTGATCTCTTTGCAAGATTCTGAAGCTCGTGTTGTTAGCTCTCGCTAACCGTTCTATCCCTGTTGTACCACCTGTCCCGCGTAAACACAATACTATTTTTGCAGCAGCGGAAAATTATCTTTCGATACCCCGCAAGTCATCACCCCCACATCAAGCTTGATTTGTCGCCCTGCCGGGTGCTATACTGATAGAAAGAGGAGTTGTTTCCCATATGAACCACAAGACCGCATACTATCATCTCCCCGGCCTGTTCGAGTGCTACGAGCTGTACCGGGTGTTTCTCCCCCTGTACCGCGCCCACCGGGAATATTTCTACGACTGGTGCGATATCGGCTCTCTGTACGGCGCGCCGGAGGACTGTCTCTGGGGCGGCGGCCGTATCGGAAGCGGTAGCCACGCCCCCCGGGAGGTACTGGCCCTGACGCGGGAGTACGGCGTCTCCGCTCGCCTGACCTTCAGCAATTCCCGGCTGCGACCGGAGCATCTGGCGGATGAAAGATGCAACGCCCTGTGCCGTCTGCTGGCGGAGAGCGGTGGCGTTCCCAACGGCGTCATCGTCCACGCGGAGCTGCTGCTGGACTACCTGAAGCGCACCTATCCCCCGCTCTATCTCGTCTCCTCCACCACCAAGGTTCTGACGGACTTTTGGGACTTCCGCCGGGAGGTGGAGCGGGAGGATTTCCGCTATGTGGTGCCGGATTCCCAGACAGCCCCCATCGAGTGGAATGAAGTCACGCACAAAACCGTAAATAACGTGCTGAAGAAGTTCCGCGTCACCGTCACCAAGAGCGATGTGGAAACGGGCGCGCCCCAGGGCGACGGTTCCCTGGCCGGCGCTGTGTATGGGCTGTATAAGGGAGATACCCTCATCGACAGCTTTACCACAGATGAAAACGGTCAGTTTACCACCGGCTATTATGTCTGCGATTCCGATTGGACGGTGCGTGAGATCAGCCCCAGCGAAGGGTATCTTTTGGATTCCACCATCCACCATGTGGGTGCGGAGCCGGAACTATACACCATTGAGTTGAATGATACCGCTAATGATGTGACGGAGCAGATCATCAAGGGGGATATTGCCATCATCAAGCATACGGACGATGGGGAAACCCAAATTGAAACCCCGGAGGAAGGCGCGGAGTTCCAAATCTATCTGAAAGCCGCAGGCAGCTATGACGCAGCCAAGGAATCTGAGCGCGATGTTCTCGTTTGCGATGAAAACGGTTTTGCGCAGTCGAAGAAGCTGCCCTACGGCACTTATATCGTCCACCAGACCAAAGGCTGGGAGGGCCGGGAACTGATGGATGACTTTGAGGTGTATATCGCCCAGGACGGGCAGACCTACCGCTATCTCATCAACAATGCAGCTTTTGAAAGCTATATCAAAGTAGTCAAGGTGGACGCAGAAACCGGCGTCACCATCCCCTATGCGGGCGCTGGCTTCCAGATTTACCGCCCGGACGGAAGTAAAGTGGAAATGACCTTCACCTATCCCACGCCCACCACGATTGATACCTTTTACACCAATTCCGAGGGCTACCTTGTCACCCCGGAAAAGCTGGAGTACGGTTCCGGCTATTCGCTGGTGGAGGTGCAGGCCCCCTATGGCTATGTACTGGACAGCACCCCGGTGTATTTTGATGTGACCCAGGACGCTTCCAGCGAGGAAGGCGGCGTGACAGTGATCGAAGTCACTAAGCCTAACATGGCCCAGAAAGGAATCATCAAGGTTAGCAAAACCGGCGAGGTGTTCTCCTCTGTGACAGAAAATGAGGGCGTTTACCAGCCGGTGTATGAAGTGCAGGGCCTTCCGGGAGCCGTATTTGAGATCACGGCCCTGGAGGACATCTACACGCTGGATGGCACCCTGCGCTACTCTGCGGGCGAGGTAGTGGACACCATCACCACCGGCGAGGACGGGACAGCCCAGAGCCAGCCCCTCTACCTGGGCAAGTTCCAGGTGAAGGAAATCCAGTTCCCTCACGGCATGGTGGATACGGGCGAGAACGTCACCAACGTGGAGCTGGTGTACGCAGGCCAGGAGGTGGAAGTCACCGAAACCTCTGCCAGCTTCTACAACCAGCGCCAGAAAGCTCTTGTGACGCTTGACAAGGTGCTGGAGCAGGATGAAACCTTTGGCATTGGCATGAATGGCGAAATTTCCGCCGTGACCTTCGGCCTCTATGCCCAGGAGGACATCACCGCAGCAGACGGTTCCATCATCCCGGCAGACGGGCTTTTGGAGATCGTATCGGTGGATGAGAACGGCCAGGCTATGTGCAAGACCGACCTGCCTTTTGGCAGCTTCTATCTGAAGGAACTGTCCACCGACAACCATTATCTTCTGAAAGGTGAAACCTTCCCATTCACCTTTGAATACGGCGGCCCCTCTGTGGCTGTGGTAGAGATCAACGCCAATGATGGCGAGGCTATTTCCAACGAACTGATCCGTGGGGAAATCCGGGGTATGAAAACCGATGAGAACGGCACCGGCCTTTCCGGGGCTGTGATCGGCCTCTTTCAGAGTGATGAAACGGAGTTTACCGCAGAAAACGCCCTTGCCACCGCAACCTCTGCGGAGGACGGGGCCTTTTCTTTTTCCGATGTGCCTTTTGGGAATTGGGTATTAAAAGAGCTGGAAAGCCCGGAAGGGTTCATCCTCTCCGATGAAGTGATCCCCGTTACCGTGGAGGAAGATGGGCAGGTTGTGGAAATCTCCCTTGCCAATGAGCGCGTGTACGGTGACCTGCGTTTGACGAAGGTGGATAAGGATTATCCCGACAACAAGCTCACCGGGGCCGAGTTCGAGGTGTACCGCGACACCAACGGCAACAAGGAGTTGGATGAGGGTGATGAACTGCTGGGCAAGATGGAGGAAACCAGCACCGGCATTTATGAGATGGCCCACATCCTCTACGGCGGCGTATTCGTAAAGGAAACCAAAGCGCCGGAGGGCTTCCTGCTGGATGAAAACGCCTACTATGTGGAGATCACCGAGAACGGCAAGATTTACGAGGTAGAGAACGAGGCCGGGATTGGCTTCACCAATATGGCCCAGACAGGTTCCCTGCGGATTGAAAAGACATCCAGCGATGGGAATGTGGAGGGCTTTTCCTTCCGCGTGACCGGGGCCAACGGCTACGACCAGACCTTCAAAACGGATAAAAACGGTGAAATCTTCATCGAGGGCCTGCGCGTGGGCGATTACACCGTATCTGAGGTATCGGATGGGGCCAGCGCCAACTATGTGCTGCCTGCCGACAAGCAGGTAACGATCCTTGCCGACAAGACCACCGTAGCGCAAATGCACAACGAGCTGCGCGACACCCCGAAAACCGGCGACGACAGCAAGCCGTGGCTCTGGATGGCCCTCATGGGCGTATCCGCTGCGGGCGCTGCCGCCCTGGGCATTTCGGCCTATGCAGGTAAGCGCAGAAAGGGAAAGAAATCCGCTGAGTAAGGCGGTTTGGACTTGTGTTAGGAGGAAATCATCATGGAGTTAAAAACAATCATTGCAATCGGGCTTGTTCTTTTCATCATCGGCGGGCTGATTTTTCTGAAAATCAGAAGCCGTAAGAAATAACCAGCCTGGGGCGGCCATGCGGGGCCGCCCTTTTACATACCAAAAAAGAAATGAAAAGGAGTTTGATTGCAGATGAAAGAACGATTTGAACAGAGGTTGTTCCGCATCTTTGCCCAGGCGGGCTATTCCCCTGTGCAGCTTCTCACCGTCACCCCGGAGGAGATGGTGGAGATTCCCGGCATTACCGTTCCCAACATCCGGGCGGTGCTGTGCGTCCAGAACAAGGTGCTGGCAGACCGGAATAAAGTCCGCAGTGGCAGGCTGGTGGAGGAATTGCTGAAAGAAGCCGAAGAAAGCAGGTGCGGCCATGAGTGAACTGCACCTGCTGGACATACTGGCGGCCCGGCATGGCTGTTTCATCTCCGACTTGAATCTTTCGCCTATCCTGCGGCGGGCGGCCCTTTTGGACCTGTGCCGGATGGATGAGAACAGCTACCCGCTGTCCCAATGGAGAGATACGGTGCGCTACCTTACCGGGGATGAACGGGACTTTGCCAGTGTAAAGGAAATCCAAGCATTTATCAAACAGGATATGGAGGCAGAGGGATGAACGATGATTCCACAGAAAAACGCATGGCCGGTGATTATGAGGTCATCCAGGCGGTGCATATAGGCGACCGCGAGGTTGTCCTGGGGGAAAATCCGCAGGATGAAACCGGCATGAAGTATATGTGCGCCTTTTGTCAGCAAAACGCCTTGTTTGCTGAATACAGCGAAGTGATGGCCAGTGATGATTTCCCGGAGATTGTGGAGCTGTTCGGCCAGCGGATTGCCGAACAGGCGCAGAAAACCCACATAGAACTCAATAAGCCCCGCATACAGGGCATAGACGACCGCCCCATCACGGCGGAAGGCTGTACCCTCATTTCCCATGAAGATGATCTGCACGGGAAAATCGTGGTGATAAAACCGGAGGTGCTGCGCCGGGAATACCGCAGGGCAACCCACCAACTCAAGCTCTGCACGGGCGGCTTTGGCGCTTCTCCCCATAGCCGGGGCACCGCTTGTTATTGCATTGACCTCTATACCGGTAAAGAGAGCCGGTATGAACGCATGGATGTGATGGGAACGATGGGGCCGGAAAACCTTCCCGGCTGGGCCAAACATAGCCTTACTGCGATTCAGCAGGAGCAGGCCCGAAAGAAAACGAATAAGGAGCGTGAGCGATGATGGATTACAGAGAAAACGCCGGATATATCATTACGGATTCCTGTCATGTGGGCAACAGCGAATTTGTGTTGGGCGTTCATTTGACAGCGCCCCAGCAGTTTGTCACCTGGAAATGCAGTAACCGGACGGACTACGATTGGGGCCACTATTTCAGCGACCTGTTCTCTGCGCAGAAGGACTTTGTGGCGCGGGCACAGGAGGAGGTTCAGTACCTGGAGGAATACCGGCAAAACGTTACAGCCTTTCAAACGCCTTCCGATTCCCCGTGGGGCGAAATCCAGGAGTGCAAAACGCTTTGCCCCGGCGCTTATTCCGTCAGCACGGAGGGCCATGGCGGTATTATGGTCAGCCGGAAACTGGCGGAAAAGGTATTCCGAAAAGAAGCGGAAAGCTGTGGATTTACAGAGGGGGCTTACCTTTGTTTTGAGGAGGACTGCGACGCACAGGTGGCGCTCCGGGAACTGATGGACAAAAAGCTGTTTCAAGCGCCTGTCAATGAGCACTTTTCTCCTGGCCAGTACGAGGCTATCATCAATGAAAGTGTGCGCACTTTTCACCCGGAGTATTGGAAAGTGCGGGAAAAGGGTATGGAGGGAAAAATCAGACAGACGAAACAGAGAGACAAAGGTAACGACCGATGAAAAGGTAGGTGATGGAAAATGGCAGGTTTGCCGCCTGTAAAGCTGGAAACGCATACCACCTGGTTCAATCTTCTGCTCACGGTTCTGCATGAACATGCGGAAAGTAATCCTTATGAGGAATACCGCCAGATGGCTCAAAAGTTGATTGCCAAGTGCATGGCCTATGGAACGCCTTTTACGGATGGATATGGCGCGTCCTGTGTGGATTTGCGGATGTACCCCAGCGAAGCCGGTGATACCATCTGGCTTTTGCTGCTTGCGCTCTGCGGACAATATGACCCGGCCAGGGATTACAGCGCAGAGCTGAAAAACGTCGAAAAAGAATAAAAAAAGGAGGTGCCACCGATGGCGATACGATACAAAGCGTTGACAGAGCTGTACCGGGAAATCCAGCGCAGTGTGACAGCCCCGGCACGGTGGCAGGAATTTCTTGCCTCAGCCTGCCGCAACTACCGGCTTTCCTTTGACGAACAGCTTCTGGTCTACGCCCAGCGCCCGGACGCTACCGCCGTCCTGGAAATCGAGAGATGGAACAAACGGTTTGGGCGCTGGGTAAACCGGGGCGCAAACGGCATTGCCGTTTTTGATGGGGAGCACAATGGCAAGCCCCGGCTGAAGTATTACTTTGATATTTCCGATACCCATGAAGCCCGGTTCCCACGGCCCGTCCCCCTTTGGACGGTGCGGGAGGAATACGCGCCGGACATCATCGAAACGCTGGAAAACAGCTTTGGAGAACTGGAGCACAAGGAGGATTTGGGCGAAGCCCTGCTCTCTGCGGCAAAGAACGCCGTGGAGGACAATATGCCCGACTATCTTTCTGAATTGAAAACCCTTACGGAAGGCAGCTTTCTGGAAGAACTGGATGAGCTGAATCTGGAGGTAGAATACCGCAGGGCGTTGCAAAACAGCATTGGATATATGCTGCTGGTGCGCTGCGGCATTGATCCTTCTAAGCATTTTACCCCGGAGGATTTCAGCTACATCAGCGGCTTCAATACTTTGCCGACCATCAACGCACTGGGCACAGCTACCAGCGACATTTCCCAGATGTGCCTGTCCGAAATCGCCCGCACGGTGCTGTCCTTGCAGAGGCAACAAAATCGCACATTTGAAGATGCAGCCCAAAAGGAGAATGCTGTACCCGAAAACCAACCGGAAAGGAGCATGAACCATGACACAGATCACATACACGAGGCAGGGCGACTACAATCTGCCGAACCTTCTG
>OMBK01000685.1_pt1 | contig 15840 bp, 10 predicted proteins | sample 1644881 | NCBI WGS metagenome assembly OMBK01 (sample SAMEA103958132, study PRJEB25191) | human gut metagenome | biome: human-associated habitat [ENVO:00009003]; feature: intestine environment [ENVO:2100002]; material: feces | place: Germany | collected 2013/2015
TTTTCTTTTGCAGGCGTTTTCTTTTTCAAATAAAAAGAAAATGCCGAAACGCGGGTAGTGCATATCGTTTGATTATTGTGGGACGCGAAGGTAGAGAGCCAATTATAAACAAATAAAAATTGTTGTATCGGCTGCGCCGATAGCGGACAGCCGCAAGGGCTGTCCCTACGAAGTACGCGGTCTAAAATTTGTGCGGATTTTGAAAGGCGAACGAAGTTCGCCCCTACGGTCTGCAAAACGGGCTTTTTCGAAGATTTCGTGCCGCTCACGCGGCAGCGGTGCGTCGAGTCGCCGCACCCTACAAGCTACATATCAATAAAATTGTGCGGATTTCGCGACAAATCTCTGTTTGTCAAACCGATAAAAAGGAGCCGTCATTTTTGACAGCTCCTATACATTAATATATATTATATTATCTCTCGTCGGTCAGCGTTGCCGCCATGACAGCCTTTATCGTGTGCATGCGGTTCTCCGCCTCGGCGAAAACAACGGACTGTGCGCTCTCGAACACCTCGTCAGTGACCTCCATTGAGTCGCGCCCGAACTTTTCGCCCATCTCTTTGCCTATTGTTGTTTTCATGTCGTGATAAGAGGGCAGGCAGTGCATGAACACGGCGTTCGGCGATGCCTTTGCCATGAGCTCGGAGTTGACTTGATAGGGCGCGAGGTCATTTATGCGCTCCTCCCAGACTTCAACAGGCTCGCCCATCGAGACCCACACGTCGGTGTATATTACATCGGCGTTTTTTACTGCCTCGTCGGGGCTTTCGCAGAATTTTATCTCAGCGCCGGTCTGCGCGGCAATCTCCATGCAGGTGTCAATAAGCGCCTTGTCTGGGAAATATTTCTTCGGCGCGCAGGCGGTGAAGTTCATGCCCATCTTTGCGCAGCCGACCATGAGCGAATTGCCCATGTTGTATCTGGCGTCGCCCATGTAGACGAAGTTGATGCCTTTAAGACGCCCGAACTGCTCTTTTATCGTCAGAAAATCCGCGAGGATCTGCGTCGGGTGGAACTCGTTCGTCAGACCGTTCCAGACGGGGACGGTCGCATACTGCGCGAGCTCCTCGACTATCGACTGGCCGAAGCCGCGGTATTCAATGCCGTCATATATGCCTGAGAGCACGCGCGCCGTGTCAGCGATGCTCTCTTTTTTGCCTATCTGCGAGCCGGAGGGGTCGAGATAAGTCGTGCCCATGCCGAGGTCGCGCGCAGCGACTTCAAAGCTGCACCTTGTCCTTGTGCTCGTCTTTTCAAATATCAGCGCAACATTCTTGCCGTCGCATATTTTGTGCGGTATGCCCGCCTTCTTCTTCGCCTTGAGAGAGGCGGCGAAGTCGATAAGATATTCAATCTCTTCGGGAGTGAAATCCAAAAGTTTCAAAAAATCTCTGTCTTTGAATGTCATGTTCAAGCCTCCTTGTCTGCACAGACTTCTTTTATAACGCCGACTGCCTGTTCGAGCAGCTCCATGGGAATGTTGAGCGCCGGGAGCAGCCTGACCTTGTCTTTTGCCTTGATAACGAGAACGCCCTTTTTCATGCAGGTGTTTATGACCTCGGAGGCGTCCTTTTCGGTCTTTATGCCGATCATCAGCCCGAGTCCCGAGACTTCTTTTATACCCGGTGCACCGCTGAGCTCTGAAAATATATATTCCGACCTCTCGCGGACTCCGGCGAGAGTCTTTTCATCGAGCCTCGAAAGAATATTTATCGCGCCGGCGCAGCATATCGGGTTGCCGCCAAAAGTGGAACCGTGGGAGCCGGGGGTGAGAACATCCTTTGTCTTTTCGCTGAACAGCGTAGCGCCGAGCGGCAGACCGCCCGCGAGCCCCTTTGCGGTCGATACGATGTCGGGGAATATGCCATAGTTCATGTAGCTGTAGAGCTTGCCGCTTCTGCCGTTGCCTGTCTGAACCTCGTCGCAGATGAGCAGAATGTCGCGCTCGCGGCAGATTCTTTCGAGCGATTGGAGATAGTCTTTGTCGAGCGGCATGACGCCGCCCTCGCCCTGAACGACTTCGAGCATGACCGCGGCGCAGCGATTTTCAAAGAGAACTTTTTCAATCTTCTCGATATCATTTGGCTCAACATAGATAAATCCCTCAGTCAGCGGCAGAAAATCCTTGTGAAACACATCCTGCCCCGTTGCGGCGAGGGTGGTTATCGTCCTGCCGTGGAAGCTGTTTTTCAGTGTAACTATGTTGTAGTAGTCCGCGCCGTGCTTCTCTGCGGCGTATTTTCTCGCTGCCTTTATCGCACATTCGTTGGCCTCCGCGCCGGAGTTCGAGAAGAAAACTTTTTTCATGCCCGTGCGGTCGCAGAGCATCTGCGCGAGCTTCACGCAAGGCTCTGTGTAGTAGAGGTTCGACATGTGCTGAATTTTGCCCGCCTGCTCGGTTATCGATTTTATCCATTCGTCGTCGGCTATGCCGAAGGTGTTGACCGCTATGCCCGAGGACAGATCGGTGTATATCTTCCCCGCGTCGTCCCAGACCACGGAGCCCTTGCCGCCCTCGATGGTCAGCGGGAACCTCGCATAAGTTCCGGCTATGTATTCCTTGTCCTGCTGCTGTAATATATCCATTATATCTCCTTTTTATGCCGTGAACATCGTGCCCATGCCTTCGTCTGTCAGCATTTCAATAAGTATTGAGTGCGGTATCCTGCCGTCAATAATGAAAACCCTGTGAACTCCCCATTTTATCGCGTCGATGCAGCATTCGGCTTTCGGAATCATGCCGCCGCCAATGATGCCGCTCTTTATGAGCGCGGGAACTTCGTCCGCCTTTATGACCGAGATGAGCGTGTCCGGGTCGTCCTTGTCCTGAAGAATGCCGCTTATATCCGTCATGGATATAAGGCTCTCCGCGTTGAGCGCGCCGGCTATCTTCGCCGCGGCGGTGTCCGCGTTTATGTTATAGACATTGCCCTCGCTGTCGCAGCCGACGGTCGAAACGATAGGGATATATCCCTTGTCAATAACGTCGAGTATCGGCTGAATATTTACATTTGTTATCTCGCCGACGAAGCCGAGCTTCTCGTCTTTTATCTTCGCTTCAATCATGTGGCCGTCTATTCCGGAGAGTCCCATCGCCTTGCCGCCCTTGTTTTCAACGAGGTTGACGAGGCTTTTGTTGACCTTTCCGGCGAGCACCATCTGCACTATATCGGCGGTCTCCTTGTCCGTGACGCGCAGACCGTTGACGAATTCACTCTTTTTGCCGGTCTTTTGGAGCATATCCGTTATCTCCGGGCCGCCGCCGTGAACCAGAACGACCTTTATGCCGATGAGCCAGAGCAGCACGATGTCGCGCATGACGGAATCTTTTAGCTTTTCGCTCGTCATCGCGTTGCCGCCGTATTTGACGACGACTATCTTGCCTGCGTAATCCTGTATATACGGCAGCGCGTGGACAAGAACCCTTGCGCGCTCCGCGTTTGAAATGTTCATATCTTTCCCTCCGTTTTTCGCAATCAGGTGCGGTAGTCTCCGTTTATCTTGACATAGTCATATGTCAGGTCGCAGCCCCACGCCGTTGAAGATGCGTCGCCGCTCTTTAAATCAATAAGAATATCTATCTCATTTTCGGAGAGTATCTCTTTTGCCTTTTCCTCCGAAAAATCAACTCCCGCGCCGTTTTCGCAGACGAGGATCGAGCCTTTATCTGACTTGAACCAAACGTCGATTTTGTTGACGTCAACATCCGCACCGCTGTAGCCGATGGCGCAGAGAACCCTGCCCCAGTTGGCGTCCGAGCCGAACATGGCGGCTTTCGTCAGCGACGAGCAGACAACGCTCTTGGCAACAGTCTTGGCTGTTTCTTTATCTTTTGCGCCGCTGACCTTGCATTCGAGCAGCTTCGTCGCGCCCTCGCCGTCGGCGGCAATCCTGCGGCAGAGCCACACGGTTATGGTATTGAGGGCTTTCATAAATTCGTTGAAGTCATCGCCCTCTTTGCTGATCTCTTTGTTCCCGGCGAGCCCGTTTGCGAGCACTGTCACCATGTCGTTCGTCGAGGTGTCGCCGTCGATGCTTATCATATTGAAAGTTTCCGCAATGTCCGAAGACAGAGCTTTCTGGAGCATCTCACTGCTTATCGCGCAGTCGGTGGTTATGAAAACGAGCATCGTCGCCATGTTGGGATGAATCATGCCCGAACCCTTGGCGATGCCGCCCATCTTGCATTCAACTCCGCCTATTTCGAAGCTGACGGCAATCTCCTTCGAAATCGTGTCGGTCGTCATTATCGCCTCTGCCGCCTGATCTGAGTGGTCGCCGAGTTCTGCTTTCAGAGCGGGTATGCCGGAAGCTATCGGAGTGATATTCAGCGGCTGGCCGATAACGCCTGTCGAAGCGACGACGACATCAGCGGGCTTTATTCCGAGCACGGACGCGAGCAGGTCGCTCGTGCGCTCGGCTATCTCAACGCCGTTCGCGTTGCAGGTGTTCGCGTTTCCGCTGTTGCATATGACCGCCTGCGCCTTGCCGTCTGCGATATGATTTTTCGTGACGACCAGCGGCGCGCCCTTGACGAGGTTAGTTGTATAGACAGCCGCCGCGTTGGCGACTTTTTCGCTGTATATGAGCGCGAGATCGCGCTTCGTCCTGTTCTTGCGGATGCCGCAGTGAACGCCGGAAGCCTTGAATCCCTTTGCGGCGCAGACGCCGCCCGATGTTATTTTCATTTTATTTTACCTCCTCAGATATCAAGCCCGAAAGCCTTGTCCTTGCCCATGACAAGGTTCAGATTTTCGAGCGCGGCGCCCGATGCGCCTTTGCCGAGATTGTCGTATACGGCGGTCAGCAGTATTCGCTCATCGTTGCCGTAGACCGATATTTTCATGCCGTCCGTGCCAGAGAGCGCGCCCGCGCACAGAAAGCCGCCGTTGTCCGATTTGTCGCAGAAGGTCACGACGGGACCCTGATATTTCGCTCTGTAGATGTCGGCGATTTTGCTTGAAGAACAGCTTATCTGCTCCGCGAACAGCGGCACGGTGACCTGCATTCCGCTGTAAAAATCATCGACCACGGGGCAGAATATCGGGGCGTTTTCAATGCCGGTTATGCCTTTTATCTCTTTTAGGTGCTTGTGCTGCTGAGTCAGCCCGTATTGCCTCGGGGCGGACAGCAGGGGAGATTTATCCTCGCTCTCGTATTCGGCAATCATCTTCTTGCCGCCGCCGCTGTAGCCGGTCAGAGAATAGCAGCTGAGCAGTGCATCATTTCCGAGCACGCCCGCCTCAACAAGCGGATAAACAAGCGCGATAAATCCGCCGGCGTGGCATCCGGGGACGGCGATGCGTTTGGAGTTCTTTATCTTATTTTCAAATTCTGCTGACAGCTCCGGGAAGCCGTAAGCCCAGCCCTCGCTCGTGCGGTGCGCCGTCGAGGTATCTATAATAACAGTGTCCGGATTTTCAACCAGTTCGACCGCCTCAACTGCGGCGGCGTCCGGCAGGCAAAGAAAAGCGACCTGTGCGCTGTTCAGCGCCTGCTTGCGGCTCTCGGTATCTTTTCTCTGCTCCTCGCTGAGCGTTGTCAGCTCAACGTCGCTTCGTTTCATCAGTCTGTCTTTTATTCTCAGCCCAGTCGTGCCGGCGCTGCCGTCGATAAATATTTTCATGGTGTCTCCCGCTTAATGCGCTTTCGGCGAACACGGCGTTTATAAAAACAATCCAATATTCGCCGACAGTGCAAAATTATTCAACTATTTGACTAATAATATACTACTATATGCATAAATATTCAAGCGTTTCAGCAAAATAAATTCAATTTTGTCAATCTGTACCATACCTTCGTCCGTTGGCAAACAGCTTTGTAAAAATTGACAAGAGAATAGGGGAGAGGGTGAATAAATGTATATCGGTTGTTCAGATACAATTAAAAACAGGATATCTCCTTGTCGGAGATATCCTGTTTAATTTTATTTCGCGAGGAATCTTGAAAGGAACTCCTGCGTCTTGGGATCCTGCGGATTCTCGAAGATGTCCTTCGGACTGCCCTGTTCGCAGATGAGTCCGTCCGCCATGAATACGACATTCGTTGAAACGTCGCGCGCAAACGCCATCTCGTGGGTGACAACTATCATCGTCAGACCCTCTTTTGCGAGGTTGCGCATGACTTCGAGCACTTCGCCGACCATCTGGGGGTCGAGTGCGCTCGTCGGCTCGTCGAACAGCAGAACTTCGGGCTCCATCGCAAGCGCGCGGGCTATTGCGACGCGCTGCTTCTGACCGCCGGAGAGCTGGGAGGGCTTGGCGTTGATGTAGGGCGCCATGCCGACCTTTTCAAGATAATGCAGTGCGGAAGCCTTGGCTTCGGCTCTGGATTTCTTGAGAACCTTCGTCTGACCAATCATGCAGTTCTTGAGAGCGGTCATGTTGTTGAAAAGATTGAACGACTGGAACACCATGCCGACGTGCGAACGGTATGCGCTCGCGCCGCCTTTTATATTGTCGATGTTCGTGCCGTGATAGAGTATATCGCCGGAGGTCGGAGTCTCAAGGAGGTTTATGCAGCGGAGCAAAGTGGATTTGCCCGAGCCGGACGCGCCGATGATGCTCGTGACATCGCCGGGATTGACCGAAAAGTCAATGTCGCGCAGAACTTCGTGGTTGCCGAAGGTCTTTGAAAGATGATTTATCTGTAAAATAGGCTCTGACATTATCTTCCCTCCTTCTTCTTGGCCTTTTTGACAAATGTGTACATTCCGCTGGTGTGGGCGAGAGTGTCGGTGGTCGAGAGATCGAAGTTCTCCGGACCGTCAAGCTTCTTCTCCCACAGTCTGAGGATAAGCGAGCAGATGACCGTCATTATCAGGTAGATAGTCAGCGTTATAACTGCCGACGGGAAGTAGACATACTTTGCGCCGACGATAGCCTTGTGAGCCGCGAAGAGCTCAGCGTAGCCGATAACGAACATGACGGAAGTATCCTTGATGTTGATTATGAGGTTGTTGCCTATCTGCGGGATGATATTGCGTATGGTCTGCGGAAGAATGACATAGAGCATGGTCTTGAAGTGGTTCATGCCTATGGACATTGCGCCCTCCGTCTGACCGACGTCTATCGACATTATACCGCCGCGGACGGTCTCTGCCATATATGCTCCGGTGTTGATGGAGACAACGAGATATGCCGCGAAAGTCGGTTCAAGGTTTATCGCACCGTTTGAGAAGTAGGGCAGGGCGTAGAAGATGAATATCGCCTGGATTATCATCGGCGTGCCTCTGAAAACTTCGACGTAGATACGCACTATAGCCTTGACTATGCCGAGGATGACCCGCTTTACGATATTGTCTTTTTTGCCGCACGGAATAGTCTGAATTATTCCGCAGACAAGGCCGATGAGGCAGCCTATGATTGTCGCTATAACAGCGAGCTCTATTGTCTTGAGCGCACCGGTCAGATACTGCATTGAGCTATCGCTCCAGCACTGGACTATGTCGCTCCACAGCTCGGCAAGCTTGTTCATATCTTGTTATCTCCGTTCTGATTATTGTTGATTACTTTGAAAGGGGCTGAATCTTGGTAGCCTCGTTCATTATCTTGTTGAAGTCGTCTGCGGTCATGCCTGCAAGGGCGGAGTTGATCTTGTCCTTGAGCTCGGTGTTGCCCTTCTTGACAGAGATGCCGATGTTGATGTCGCCCTCGTCAACCTTGAAAGCATTTTCGGGGAGGTCGAGGATCTTCAGATCGCTGTAAGCGATGAGCGCGCCCTGAGCGGTGGGCATATCGGTGCAGATGAAGTCGACAGCGCCGGTCTCAAGAGCCATGAGCATCGAGGGAGCGGTCTCCTGTGCGGTCTGGATAAGAGCACCATTTATCTGCGGAAGGCAGGTGGTATACCAAATGGTTCCGAGCTGGGAGGTGCACTTTGCACCTGCGAGGTCAGCAAGGGAGGTAGCGTTTGCATACTTGCTGTTCTGCTTTGTCATGCAGACGATGCTCGCATAGAGGTAGGGACCTGCGAAATCGACCTGCTGCATACGCTCTTCGGTCATCGACTGACCTGCGATAACGGCGTCAACCTTGCCGGTCTGGACTGCGGGAACAAGTGAATCCCAGTCAAGGCGGACAACTTCAAGCTTCCAGCCGTTTGCTTCGCATATCTTCTTAGCCATCATGATATCGTATCCGTTGGCGTAGTCGCTGGAATCCTTTATCGGGACAGCGCCGTTGGAATCATCGCTCTGAGTCCAGTTGTAGGGAGCGTATGCGCACTCCATGGCAACGGTCAGAACGCCGTCTTCAACGCCGGTCTTGGCACTTTCGGTTTTCGTGCCGCAGCCTGCAAATAATACTGCGCACATGGCGATAGCCAGAATGGCGGCCACAATTCTCTTCGTTCTGTTCATTAGTACCATCTCCTGGAAAAAATTAAATAAGCCTGCGACCCGAAGAGGTATCACAGGCTTTGTATATGCTGCTATATGTGCAGAAAAACCGATGATAGCGCTCCACATAAGTCATGTGACAGTCCGTCGCCTGTTCGGCGAGGGCCCAGCATTACCGCGGCGGCAACCGCGATAGAACTTCGGCGAACTTGCCTTTCCCCAGCTGCCGCTTGCCGGCGTTGCTACTGGATACTCTTCTCGTTCGCATCCTCTATCAAGTGCTGTCTTAAATTGTCTGTATTATAGCATTGCATTTTCGGAGTGTCAACAGTTTAACGGGCGTTTTCGGTAAAAACGTCGGATTTAACAGCCTTTTGCGCCGTAACTTTTCATTTATTGGTGATTGTGCAAGTAAATTTGCCTAAATTCAAAGGCAGGGAACGGTTTTCACCGCGCCCTGCCGTAAAGAATCAGGCTTATTTTTTCAGGTCGGAGTAGGTCTCTTTCTGCACGACGTCGTGCGCGCCGCCCTCAACAATGCTCGTTGCGGAGACAAGGGTCAGCTTCGCTTTCTGCTGCAGCTCGGGGATGGTGAGCGCGCCGCAGTTGCACATGGTGGATTTGACTTTGCTCAGCGAGAGCGTGACATTGTCCTTGAGGCTGCCGGCGTAGGGGACATAGGAGTCAACGCCCTCCTCGAACGACAGCTTTTTGTCGCCGCCGAGGTCGTAGCGCTGCCAGTTCCTTGCGCGGTTGGAGCCCTCGCCCCAGTACTCTTTGTAGTAAGTGCCCTTGAGCGAAATCTTGTTTGTCGGGCTCTCGTCAAAGCGCGCGAAGTAGCGGCCGAGCATCAGGAAGTCCGCGCCCATTGCAAGCGCGAGGGTCATGTGGTGGTCGTAGACGATGCCGCCGTCGGAGCAGACGGGGATATATACGCCCGTTCTCTCGAAATATTCGTCTCTTGCCTTGCAGACATCGATAAGAGCCGATGCCTGACCTCTGCCGATACCCTTTGTTTCGCGGGTGATACATATCGAGCCGCCGCCGATGCCGACCTTTATGAAGTCCGCACCCGCCTCGGCGAGGAAGAGGAAGCCCTCTCTGTCAACTACGTTGCCCGCGCCGACCTTGACGCTGTCGCCGTAGTGCTCTCTGACCCATGCGAGGGTGCGGGACTGCCACTCCGAGAAGCCCTCGGAGGAGTCGATGCAGAGCACATCTGCGCCCGCCTCGACAAGTGCGGGAATACGCTCGGCGTAGTCTCTTGTGTTTATACCTGCGCCGACGACATAGCGCTTGTCGGCGTCGAGAAGCTCGTTCGGGTTGTCCTTATGGGCGTCGTAGTCCTTGCGGAAAACAAAATATCTGAGCTTGCCCTCGGAGTCGACTATGGGCAGGGAGTTGAGCTTGTTGTCCCAGATTATATCATTGGCTTCTTTAAGCGTGGTGGTGTCCGGAGCGGTGACGAGTTTTTCGAGGGGAGTCATGAAAGACGAAACTTTCTCGTCGCCGGTCATGCGGCTGACGCGGTAGTCTCTGCTCGTAACTATGCCGACAAGCCTGCCGTTTGCCGAGCCGTCCTCGGTCACGGCGATAGTGGAATGGCCGTTTCTCTCCTTGAGCGCGATAACGTCGTTGAGAGTGGCGTCGGGAGTGATGTTCGAGTCGCTGATGACGAAGCCGGCCTTGAAATTCTTTGCCCTTGCGACCATTGCTGCCTCGTCCTCGATGCTCTGAGAGCCGAAGATGAACGATACGCCGCCTTCTTTTGCGAGCGCCACGGCGAGCTTCTCGCCGGAGACGGACTGCATAATGGCGGAAGTCAGCGGGATGTTGAGCGAAATCGCGGGCTCCTCGCCCTTTTTGTACTTGACAAGGGGCGTCTTGAGCGACACATTCGCGGGCACGCACTCGCTCGACGAATAGCCGGGGACGAGCAGATACTCATTAAAGGTATGCGATACTTCGTTGAAATAATAAGCCATTTTATTACCTCCGATATTTATAGAAACTCCGCTCGGCAGAGTTTTTTCTCCGAGCGGAATTATTATCTCAGAACAGACCTGTTATTCTGCCGCTTTCGTCAACGTCGATTTTTTCTGCGGCGGGAACCTTCGGCAGTCCGGGCATGGTTAGAATGTCGCCGGTCAGAACAACGATGAATCCCGCGCCTGCGGAGACCTTGACATTTTTTACCGTCACAGTAAAGTGCTCGGGCGCGCCGAGCTTTGTCGGGTCATCCGAAAAGCTGTACTGGGTCTTTGCTATGCATACGGGGCATTTGCTAAAACCGAGAGCTTCAAGCTGGGCTATCTGCTTTTTGGCATTGGGCATGACGGTTATTCCGTCGCCGCCGTAGACTTTTCTGACAACGGCTTCGATCTTCTCCTCGATCGAAAGCTCATCTTCGTAGGCGAAAGTGAAATCGCCCTTTTCCTCTTCGCACAGGCGGACTACTTCGCGCGCGAGCGCTTCGCCGCCCTTGCCGCCTTCAGCCCACACGGTGGAGAGCACGGTGTTGACCCCGAGCTCACGGCATTTTGCGATGATGAAATCTATCTCGGCGTCGGTGTCGGTCGGGAATCTGTTGACCGCAACGACGCAGGGGAGTTTATAGACATTTTTGATGTTGGAAACATGGCGCAGGAGGTTCGGTATACCTCTTTCGAGCGCGCCGATATCTTCAACCGCAAGCTCCTTTTTGTCGAGCCCGCCGTGCATCTTGAGCGCGCGGACAGTGGCAACAACGACCACCGCGTCGGGCGCAAGTCCCGCCATGCGGCACTTTATATCGAGGAACTTTTCGGCACCGAGATCTGCGCCGAATCCCGCTTCGGTGACGGTATAATCGCCCATCTTGAGCGCCATCTTAGTTGCCATGACGGAGTTGCAGCCGTGCTCTATGTTCGCGAACGGTCCGCCGTGGACGAACGCAGGCGTGCCCTCAAGGGTCTGGACAAGGTTGGGCTTCAGGGCGTCTTTCAAAAGCGCGGTCATCGCGCCGGCCGCCTTGAGCTCGCCGCAGGTCACGGGCTTGTCGTCGTAGGTGTAGCCGACAATCATGCGCGAGAGCCTCGCTTTGAGGTCGGTTATCGAGCTTGAAAGACAGAGCACAGCCATTATCTCGCTCGCGACGGTTATATCAAATCCGTCCTCGCGGGGCATACCGTTCGCCTTGCCGCCCATGCCGTCGACGATAAATCGAAGCTGGCGGTCGTTCATGTCAACGCAGCGTTTCCATGTTATCTTGCGGACATCTATTCCGAGCTCGTTGCCCTGCTGAATGTGATTGTCGAGCATCGCGGCAAGCAGGTTGTTCGCCGCGCCTATCGCGTGAAAGTCGCCGGTGAAGTGGAGGTTGATATCCTCCATCGGGACGACCTGCGCATAGCCGCCGCCGGCCGCGCCGCCCTTGACGCCGAACACGGGGCCGAGGCTCGGCTCGCGCAGGGCGACCGTGACATCCTTGCCTATCCGGCGCAGTCCGTCTGCGAGGCCTATTGTCGTCGTGGTCTTGCCCTCGCCCGCGGGCGTGGGGGTTATGGCGGTGACGAGAATCAGCTTTCCGTTTTCCCGCTTCGTCTCCGAGAGCAGGGACAGGTCTATTTTCGCCTTGTAGTTTCCGTATTGCTCGATGTACTTTTCGTCAACATGGGCGCGCTTTGCGATAACGCCGATGTGCTCGGGTTTGCAGCGCTGCGCAATTTCAATGTCGGATAAATAGGCCATGCTCCATTCTCCTTGTCATCATTTAAAATATTTAACAGCCGCTTCAAACATACGAATATTATAATCTCCCGGGACATTTTTGTAAAGACCTTTTCCGATTCTTTCGCTGTGTCCCATTTTTCCGAAGACTCTGCCGTCGGGCGATGTGATGCCCTCGATAGCGCAGACGGAATCGTTGGGGTTGAAGTGTATATCATTTGAAGCGTTGCCGTCAAGATCAACATACTGCGTGGCTATCTGTCCGTTCGCGGCGAGCTTGGCTATGAGCTCGTCGCTTGCGAGGAAACGGCCCTCGCCGTGCGAGATCGGCACGGAATATATGTCACCGACCTGAGTCAGCGCGAGCCACGGCGATTTGTTAGAAGAAATGCGGGTGCGCACTATTCGCGACTGGTGTCGCGCGATGGTGTTGAATGTGAGCGTCGGGCAATTTTCGTCCGTGTCGATTATCTTGCCGTAGGGGACGAGTCCGAGCTTTATCAGCGCCTGGAAACCGTTGCAGATTCCGCACATGAGTCCGTCCCTGTTTTCAAGCAGGTCGGTGACGCCCTCTTTTATCGCGGCATTTCTGAAGAATGCCGTGATAAACTTTCCGCTGCCGTCCGGCTCGTCGCCGCCGGAGAAGCCGCCGGGGATAAATATCATCTGCGAGGAGCGAAGCTCGTCCGCGAATTTTTCGACGCTGCGGCTGATGCCGTCCGCGCTGAGGTTGTTTATAACAATTATCTCCGGCTCTGCGCCCGCGTCGCTGACTGCCTTTGCGCTGTCGTATTCGCAGTTCGTGCCGGGGAAAGCCGGGATGAGCACGCGCTGCTTTGCAACTTTTATCGCGGGAGCTTTGCGCTCAACGGTTTCATATGAGAAGTTCTCCGCGCCCTTGCCGGCGTTTTTGATATTGCAGCTGTAGACGCTTTCGAGCTTGTTCTCGTATATTCCGAGAAGCTTTGAAAGAGCGATGCTCTCGCCGTTAAGGCTGATGCAGCCGCTGTCGTTCGTGTGACCGAGAAGCGTGCCAGTTTCTTCTGCGCCGTCCGCAAGCTCGAGAATGAAGCCCGCGTAGCTGAGCCCGAATATCTTTTTGAGCATGATATCTTTGCTGTATTCAAAGCCGATGCCGTTGCCGAACGCCATCTTCATGACCGCCTCCGCTATGCCGCCCATGCCGGGAGTGTAGCAGGCGACCGCCTTGCCCGAGCGAAGAAGCCCGGTAACTCGGGAGAACACATCTATTAGCGAGCCGGTCTTCGGCAGACCGTTTTCGTCTTTCTCCGGCGCGATGAAAACAACCTTGTGACCCGCCGATTTGAACTCTGGCGAGACTATTGAAGAGGTCTTTTCTGTTGTCACGGCGAACGAGACGAGGGTCGGCGGGACATCGAGATTTTCAAACGAGCCGCTCATCGAGTCCTTGCCGCCTATCGAGCCGATGCCGAGCTCCATCTGCGCCTTGAATGCACCGAGAAGCGCCGCCAAAGGCTGACCCCAGCGCTTGCCGTCCCTGCCGGGACGCTCAAAATATTCCTGGAATGTGAGATAAACATCCTTGAACTCTGCGCCCGAGGCGATGAGCTTGCAGACCGATTCTATAACCGCAAGATATGCGCCGTGATAAGGGCTCTGCTCGGTTATAAACGGATTGTAGCCGAACGCCATGAGCGAGCAGTCGTCGGTGTGCTTCTTCTCGACGGATATCTTCTGCACCATCGCCTGAATGGGCGTCAGCTGATTCTTGCCGCCGAACGGCATGAGCACCGTGCCCGCGCCTATCGTTGAATCGAAACGCTCGGAAAGCCCGCGCTTCGAGCAGATGTTGAGGTCGGATGCAAGCGCCGAGTAATTCTCCGCAAACGAGCCGGAGATTTCCTTCTCTTTGAGTGCGGGAGCCTCGGGGGTGATGTCTATATGCTTGTCGGCACCGTTGGAATTCAAAAATTCGCGGCTGATATCAACAATTTTCTTGCCGTTCCAGTTCATGACGAGCCTCGGCTCAGCCTGAACCTTTGCCACAGGCACCGCCTGGAGATTTTCTTTATTAGCCAGCGCGAGGAAAGCGTCAACATTGTGCGGCTCGACAACGACCGCCATGCGCTCCTGGCTCTCGCTTATAGCAAGCTCAGTGCCGTCGAGACCCTCGTATTTTTTCGGCACTGCGTTGAGGTCTATCTCAAGTCCGTCCGCGAGCTCGCCTATGGCAACCGATACGCCGCCCGCGCCGAAGTCGTTGCAGCGCTTGATCATCAGGCAGGCTTCTTTGTTTCTGAAAAGTCTCTGGAGCTTTCTCTCCTCGGGGGCGTTGCCCTTCTGAACCTCCGCGCCGCAGCTTTCGAGCGATTCAACCGTGTGTGATTTTGAAGAACCCGTCGCTCCGCCGCAGCCGTCGCGTCCGGTCGAGCCGCCGAGCAGGATAACAATGTCTCCGGGAGCGGGTACCTCGCGGCGCACGTTCTCCGCGGGAGTCGCCGCGATGACCGCGCCTATCTCCATTCTCTTTGCCGCATAGCCGGGATGATATATCTCGTCGACTATGCCGGTGGCAAGGCCTATCTGATTGCCGTATGAGGAATAGCCCGCCGCCGCGGTAGTGACGATTTTTCTCTGCGGCAGCTTGCCCTTTATCGTCTCGTCAATGGGCTTGAGCGGGTCTGCCGCGCCGGTGACGCGCATCGCGCCGTAGACATACGAACGCCCCGAGAGCGGGTCGCGGATAGCGCCGCCGATGCAGGTCGCCGCGCCGCCGAAAGGCTCGATTTCTGTCGGGTGGTTGTGCGTCTCGTTTTTGAAGAGCAGAAGCCACGGCTCGGTGACACCGTCGACCTCGACATCTATTTTCACCGTGCAGGCGTTTATCTCCTCGGACTCGTCGAGACGGTCGAGCTTGCCGTGCTTCTTGAGATGCTTGACCGCTATAGTCGCAAGATCCATCAGGCATATCGGCTTCGTGCGCCCGAGCTCTTTTCTGACCGCGAGATATTCGTCGTATGCGCTCTGGAGCAGCTCGTCCTCAAACTTCACGCTGTCAATGACGGTCAAGAATGTCGTGTGACGGCAGTGATCCGACCAGTAGGTGTCGATCATGCGAATCTCTGTTATCGTCGGGTCGCGGTGCTCGGATTTGAAATAATCCTGACAGAACGCAATGTCGTCCGCGTCCATGGCGAGACCGTATTTTTTGACGAAGTCCTCAAGTCCCGCTCTGCCGAGTTCGATAAATCCGTCGAGAGTTCTGACCTCGGTCGGGATATCGTATTTTACCGCGAGAGTCTCGGGCTTTTCGAGACTCGCCTCGCGCGCCTCGACGGGGTTGATGACATATTTTTTTATCCTCTGCGCGTCGGCGTCGGTGATGTCGCCGATGAGGATGTATATTTTCGCCGTGCGTATCAGCGGGCGCTCGCCCTGCGAGATTATCTGGATGCACTGAGCCGCCGAGTCGGCGCGCTGATCGAACTGACCGGGCAGGAATTCGACGGCAAAGCACTTGCCGTTTATCTCGATGCTGTCCGATACAATGTCGAGCTGCGGCTCGGAGAACACGGTGCGCTTCGCATAATCGAAGAGCTCGGGCGTGATGTTTTCCGCATCGTAGCGGTTGATAACGCGCACGTCTTTGAGATTCTTGATTCCGAGCAGGTCTCTTGCCTCGCCGAGCAGGGCTTTAGCCTCCTGAGCGAGTTCTTTTTTCTTTTCGACGAATACTCTGTATACCATTTACTTTTCCTCCGTTGCGGCGAGCGCTTTCGCGCCGATGTCGTGCCTGTAGAAGGCGTTTTCAA
>OMBK01000709.1_pt1 | contig 15396 bp, 10 predicted proteins | sample 1644881 | NCBI WGS metagenome assembly OMBK01 (sample SAMEA103958132, study PRJEB25191) | human gut metagenome | biome: human-associated habitat [ENVO:00009003]; feature: intestine environment [ENVO:2100002]; material: feces | place: Germany | collected 2013/2015
AGAGCTACAAGCTACAAGTGCCTTGCGGCATGATAGCGCAGCTACTTGTAGCTTGTAGCTCTGTAACCCGTAACTAATTCTTCTTCAATTCTCCGAAATAGGTATCTAGCAAGCTCTTTGCTGCAACAAAGGAAGTGAGTTTGCCTTGCAGTACTTGCTGTTCTTTATCACTTAACATGGCTTCTATAGCCGGATTGTGGTAGAAACTATCGCGCAGACGTTCATTGATGCTTTCGTACATCCAGTATTTGCTTTGCTCGTTACGTCGATATTCAAAATAACCGTTATCTTTCACAAAAGCAATATAGTCGTAAATCATCTTCCAAATCTCTTTCACACCCAGGTTATAGAAACCGGAATAAGTCATCACCTGTGGCGTCCATCCTGACTCGGGAGCAGGAAACAGATGCAGAGCATTGCGGAATTGCGATGCGGCCAGTTTAGCACGCTCCAGGTTATCACCATCTGCCTTATTGATAACAATACCGTCCGCCATTTCCATGATACCACGCTTGATGCCTTGCAGTTCGTCGCCTGTTCCGGCCAACTGGATAAGCAGGAAGAAATCGACCATCGAGTGCACGGCTGTTTCCGATTGCCCGACCCCGACTGTTTCTACAAAGATGTTGTTGTATCCGGCGGCCTCACAGAGAACGATCGTTTCACGAGTTTTCCGGGCTACACCGCCTAACGAGCCTGCCGACGGTGAAGGGCGGATAAAGGCGTTGGGGTGTACCGATAGTTTTTCCATACGGGTTTTGTCGCCCAATATGCTACCTTTCGAGCGTTCGCTACTGGGGTCGATCGCCAATACAGCCAATTTCCCACCCCGTTTCAGTACATGCAACCCGAAAGTATCTATCGATGTGCTCTTGCCGGCTCCCGGTACGCCGGTAATACCCACCCGCACCGAGTCGCAGGCATGGGGCAGACATTTTTCTATGACTTCCTGTGCGAGAGTCTGGTGCTCGTACAGATTGCTTTCCACCAAAGTTACGGCCTGACTGAGTATGCTCGTGTCGCCTTTGACGATACCTTCGACATATTCAGAGGCTGTAAAGGATCGACGTTTCGCTGTCCGCATCTTTTTCAAATACGGATTCACGATAGGCGGTTGTTCTATTCCTTTGTTTACTGCAAGTCCTGCATATTGAGCGTCATTTTCGGGGTGATCCATAATTCAAGAAATTAAGAGTTATTCAAAAGAACCTAATACCCGTATGGGAACCGATGGTCTTTCGGGGTCATCGGTAATAACCATCAATCGGCTGTTCAATAAATTGTTACGAGCCATAGACGGGTCTGCTTCGATAACCAACTCGGTCGTTTTGCCGGGGTTGAGCGTATTTCGTTTCAGTTTTATGTTCAGAGAGCGATTTTCATTCGCCACTTTGTGTATCGTCAACCGACTTTTTCCGGTATTCGTTATTTTCAAAGTCTGTTTTTTAGCAGTGTTCCCTTTGATGATACCAAAGTCTATGACATTGCTCGATAGCTCGATGTGTCCGGCGTTTTGACGCTGTTCTGGCGAGAGGATGCTAAAATCGTCCAGCAAGTTCGCCGATACCGTGACCGTATTGAAGTCGTTCGAGGAGCCGTTGTCGAGTCCCAAATCAAACTCGTCGCGTCGGAACCCCCAGTCGTCGACAACATCGGGATCGTAATAAATTTTTATAAGACCTTCCTCATCGGGGTGCAAAACTGCGGGTATCATCTCGACCGAGATGTGAGAAGGGACATTTTTAAAAGTAGGAACCAGTTCTGTTTTTCCTTCGTTGCGGACGAATAGATGTCCCTCTTTTACGTGTCCTTTCGGGGTGTCGAACAGCGGTATGTGCAGACTGCGTAACGATAGGGTTCCTATTTTATAGGGATTGGTCGCTCTACGGGATTTTGATCCGATGACGACTCCTTTGATATGGAGCGTCTCTCTATCGCCCGAAGCGTTGGTCGTTATATAGATGGGTTTTGAAAACTTACCGGGGCGTCCTTTGGGGTTGTAGGTCACTTTAATGCTCCCGGAGTCTCCGGGGGCAATGGGTTCCCGGGTGTATTTGGGAACGGTGCAGCCACATGTGGAACGCACGTTTTGCAAAACTAAGGGTTCGTTCCCGCTATTGACGAATTGAAAATCGTGAGTGACCGGACCTGTTTCTTCTTCGAATGTACCGAAATCGTGATTTTTATTATCGAATACAATTTGCGGTTGGGCTACCGATACGGTTATGGAAAAAATGAGAATCAATCCTAAAATCAATTGTTTCATAACTATTATTTTTTAGGTACAACAATCCCTTCGATAATCAATTTTATGGATGCTTTTCTGGCATTGGTATAGACTTTGACCTCTTTTCGAAAGGTCCCGGGACGCCCTTCGGGGTCGAAAGTTACGTCTATCGAACCCGTACCGGCAGGGGCGACAGGCTCTTTGGTGAAATGCGATGCCGTGCAACCGCAGGTACTACGCGTATATATGATAATTAACGGGGCATCTCCGTCGTTGGTAAATTTGAAAGAGTGCGTTACCTTTCCTTTATCTTCCTGAATATAACCGAAATCATAACGGGTGGAGTCGAAAACTATTTTGGCTTTCCCTCCGCCGGCATTTAAAGATAATGTAAACAAGATAGCAATGAGCAAACTCAAATATTTTTTCATATCTCTATGTTTTATCTACTATCGGCAAATTTAGTCAAATTCTTCATACTTTACTTATTTAAGAAGTGGTTTTAATTTTTATATTATGATTCATTTTCCTCTCTTGTGTTTTGTATAGGGACAGTATTTTGTTGCGCTATTTTATTGAAGCATAAAAAAATGGTGGGCTTCTGTAAATCAGAAGCCCACCATAACGTGTAAGCGATCGATTTTATTTTCTTAATTTCAAAGATACCGGATTGTTGTCTATTATTGCTTTGAATATATAGTACCCCGGAGTTAAATCGCTTATGTCTATGGTGTTATGATGTGATGAAATGCTCATGACCAATCTTCCGTCTATCGTGTATAGTGCTGCTCCATTTATATTTTCACCGTCGATAAGAATATTGTCTCCGCTGATATAGGCCGCTTGTTTTTGCCGAGCAGTTTCTATGCTCGACGATCCCTCCTCGTATATCGGGCAGCCGCTATTGTCCACCCATTCGATTCCTGTTTCGTCCATGTCGTTGATTAAAACTATCGAGGCTTGGTTTCTACTCGAATGCATCAAGTTTTTCAATGTCGTGCCTTCTCCTTCCTGCATGTTCCAGTTGAGAAAGAGGTTCTCTTTTTTTGAGGCGAAATAGTAATTCAAATCGGATTTTATTTCTTCTTCTGTGCGGGCTACCGTCCAAATTCTGACATCGGTTATCATTCCTTGAAATTTTTCGCCATCTACCCAGTTGGGATTGGCGCCCAATGTGAGGTCTCCTGTGCCAACAGCTATTGGTGCGCTGAAAGTTTCCTCCACTGTTTTTTCTCCGTTTTTATAGCAGATCAGTTTGTTCCCGTCTATCACCATAGACAGTTTTGCCCATTCTCCGGCTTGTAACTGAGTATTGACCCATTTAGGTTCGTTACCTCCGTTACCGACACAGAATGTAGCTCTCGCCCAGCCGTTGGGTTGCAGCATCAGTTCGTAGCCCCCTGATTTGTTGTCATTGGCAGGATCATCGACGAATGCACTTTTAGTGCTTATCAATACGCCGCCTTGCGCGTCGAGGGTTTCGCTTATACGCACCCACATTTCGATGGTCTGTTGTTGGTTGTAGACATCGGCGAAGTACTTGTTCCCTTCTTGTGACAGGTGAATATCACAGCCTCTGATGCTGTTGTCGTGGATAAAGTTGACAGCTTTGATGTTTGCAGCCTGTAATGACATTCCGCAACTGAAAATCATGGCAAATAACATGCATGAAGTAATTTTTTTCGGTTTCATACGATTTTGTTTTTTAAGGTTAGTTTTTAATGAATTTTTTACTGATAACTTGCGATCCGACATTGAATTTTATAATGTAGTTACCCGATGGTATATTTTTGATGTTTATGTATTTATAGACGGGTTTCGTGTTCGATGTTTGCAATACTTGTCCCGAAGTGGAGCATATTTGATAGCTTATCTTTTCCGTATCTCCATCGTAGGAGATGAACAGTTTGTCGTCCGTGGGATTGGGATAAATTTCGATTGTATTGCGGTCTTTCGACGGAATCACCAGATTGGACATGTTTACGGGCGTTGCTTTTGCGACTTCGGTCAGTACGGCTTTTGCGTCGTTCACCAAGCTCGTGATGCGGTTGTCGGTCTCTTTGCTGATTTCTCCCAATGAGAATGTTTGCAATACTCTTTGCAGTTTTTGAATGTTTTCGTTGGCTTCCGGCGTACCCAGCCCTTTCAGGCGTTCCATAATGACTCGTAACTTTTCATAATCTTGGATGCCTTCACGTAGGCGGGCCATTCTTACAGAGTTGCGAGGTCCGGGATATACCATGTGTTGGTCGCCTGCCGGAGCCGATGCACAGCGGGTATCTTTGAGAACGTTCTGCACCCAAATGTTGTAGGCCCAACGCAAGAATCCTGTATATCCCTGAGCGTATGCGAACCACCCGACAAGAGCACTTTCGGCAGGAGGCGAGAATGTGAACTGGTTGGGGTGTTCGGGCCATGAACAGCTCGTATAAAATGTCGTGGGTTTACCTTGTGCGATTCGAGCCTGCATGTTCTCCGATGTAGTGGGGTGACCCACAAAGATGGACAGATCGTATATGTCTTCTTGCAAGGAGGGGATATAACCCCCGGCCAATGCTATCTTGAAGTCGGGGGTTGTCTCTTTGATGAAAGAGATTACTCCGGCCATAATGGGTTCGAGTTTTTCGTCCATAGCGATAGCTGTTTTTTCGAACCAGCCATTTTCTTTGAGGTGTTCCCGGAAATCGAGGAGGAAGGGCCTCCAAAAATCTGCAAATTCCTGTGTGCCGGGTTCTGGCTGTATAGAAATCCAATCGCCTGATTTTTCGTCGAAGTAACGTGTAGCTCCCCACGGGTACATCGAGTAACAATTGATTTGTTGGTCGATTCCTATCGAAGCCATCATATTCACGAATTTATCGAATACCGTATAGTCATAAGACCAAGTGCCATCGGCTTTTTTGGTCCATAGAATCATACTTTCGTACCAGTCGTCGAAACTTTGTCCTCCGTGGTTGATTACGGCGGTGCAAACTTTTTGTCCGGCATCGGCCAATATTTTAAAATACTCTGCCAGTATCTCGAAATGTTCGTCGCTCCATAGGGTAGGCTTATGATACCTTTTTACCGAAACACAGTTTTGCCAAAGGTCGAGATGGAATTGCCAATCTTTCGGTGCGGGGACTATATGGTCGAGTACTTCTACGGTCAAAGACAGTATTTGGTCTTCACCCGCAGCCGAACGAATAAATATCTCTCCCGTATATTCTCCCGACGGTATGTCTCGTGGAATCTCTACTGTAATCCATATCGGGCGAGTGGTTCTTCCCGGTATCGTCATTTGGGGGATATAATCGAGAACATCGGGCACGAGGTGGCTATTTTGTGTTTTATGCGGCGTTCGAGCGGCACAAGCCAATATTTCGTCTGAAATTTTGAACTTGTCGGAGAGTGTGTATCGGACAAAGTTAGATTTGACATTTCCCGCCGGAATTATGGAAGATATACCTTTTAAATCGGAGGTAACGCATTTTACGTCTTTTATCTCGTTTTTGGTATAAGCCAATGCGATGAAGTTTACTTTTTCGCCTTTCCATACGACTGCTTTCGTTTGTTTTATTTTATTTGCGGGGACATTTCCTTTTTTGTATAAAGTATCGATCGACCCCCATGCGGCGTGAAGTCCCGAAGAAAGATCGTCCCATTGTTTGCTGTCGTAGGTTTCGGGATCGGCGGTTTCTACGAAGTCGTTTAACCCGTATGCCGGATATACCTTTTGGGCAGATATCGGTCCAGAGAAAAGGAGGCAGCATAAAGACCAGAAAGTCGCTTTTTTCAAAAGATTTCTTTGATTAGTAGCCATCATTTTGTTTTATTTTAAGTTCATAAATCGTTTGTTGAGGAATAGGATATAGTTCGTGGTAGTCTTTCGCCAGATTTTTACCCCGGCTGATTGCATTGGAAATGAATACGCCGTGTCGTATCATGTCGCTTCTTCTTTTACCTTCCCAAATAAACTCCCAAGCTCTTTCTTGAAGCAGATGAGCGCGAAAAGCGTCTATGTCGGTTATTTGGTCTATTTTCTTTTTGTGGTCGGTTTGGTCGTAATTGTCGAAACTTCTGCGGCAGACTTGGTGCAGGAGTTCTTTGGCCGTGGGTGTGCCTCCCTCGTCCGGGCCGAAAATTTCGTTTTTAGCTTCGGCACGTAACATGATGACATCGGCGTACCGGTAAATGACATATTCCGATGCATCATTCGTCCCATCGGTGTTTGCATTTTCCTGATATTTCATAGGCAAAGCTCCATATTCGAGAGTTCCGGTACGTCCTGTAACCATCTCTTTCCCATTCCAGTATTCGGTTTTGTGTACTTGTCTGCGCTTATCGGCCGGATCGAAAGAGTCATATACTTCCCACGGGGTTCTGAATCCATTCCAACCGGTCAGCGGGATACCTTGCTGGGACTTGTAATCGGTGGGTAGTACATGGGCAAGAAAGTTGTTCCCCATTACCGGAATGGGAAAACTCGGAAGAGCGAAGATGATTTCGTTGTTGTGTTGGTTTTGAGGACTCCAAATGTCTTTGAATTCAGCCTGCAATTCATAATATTGTAAATCCATGATGTCTTTGGCTACCTGTTCGGCCTTTTTGAAATAATCCAGATAGTCGCCGACGTGTTTGTTCCGACAGTAGCCACCTTCGTGCATGTATAGTTGGAGCAGTACCATCATAGCCGTTGCTTGACTTACATGACCGTAGTCGCTACCTGTCCATGCGACAGGCAAAATTTTGGCATTGATTACTTCTTTCAATTCGGTTTCTACAAATGTGATGTATTCTTCCCGAGAGGGGCGAGTTACCGTAAAGTCCTGAGTGGGATTGAGTATTTTTTCGGGGTCGGTGATTGCCGGAACCGGCCCATATAGGTCGAACAGATCGTACATCCAGAGCGCCCGTACTACTCTCAATTCGGCAATGTATCGATTTTTTATGTCGTCGCTCACAGGAGCGTCTTGTATACGTGCGATTAAAGCTGTGGCTTTTGTTATGGCCGGCACGAAAAATTCGAATATTTCACAGACGAAATAGTCGGTTGCTTTCCACATGAAATCTGTATGGGCTTTATAGAACCAATTCGCAGCCCATAGGTCGGTGGGGACTTCTTGAAGCGTCATTACCGAACCCCAAGAGGTTTTGTATCGTCCCCATTCGGATATTCCTCGGAACTCGGCGTAAACACCTGTGACAGCAGTCTTTACGTCGTCTTCGTTGGTTAAAAAGTTTTCGGGTGTAATTTGATCGAATAGTTCCGGTTCCAAGTTTCCCTCGCATGAAATCATCGAGAGACATAGAATAACCAGTATATGTTTGAATTTTGTCTTCATAGTGTACGTGTTTTTAGAATGTGATATCTATACCTATCGAATATGTCCTTTGAGACGGATATCCGCCTTTTGAATCCATCTCCGGGTCTAATCCCTGATAGTTCGTAATGATGAAAGGGTTTTCAACATCGACGTATATTCTGGCTTGTGAAAAGACTTTGTGTATCCACTTGTGCGGGAAAGAGTATCCCAGTGTTATGTTTTTACAACGTACGAACGATACTTTTTCGAGCAGCCAGTCATCTCCACCGTAGTAGGCACTGTAAAATCCCGATGGAAATTTGTTCGTAGGATTGTCGGGAGTCCACCGTTCCAATACTTCTTTCGAATAGTTTTGCCGTTGCAAGATGTATTCGCAACCGGAGGGCCCGTATTTTGCCCGATTCGAATTGGCCACGTATTGACCGAACATGCCATAGAAGAAAATATTCAAATCGATGATAACTTTCGGGTCGGTACTTCCCAAATAGATTCTGTCGGCTGCGTCTATTTTGCCGTCGGGGTGTCCGAGCAATTTGGAACCGTCGTTCGGGTCAAACCCGTTCAGGTCTTTTACTTTCATTTGTCCCGGCAATAAATCGGGCATGGAGGCAGGAGGAGTTTCTCCTATTTGCAGAATACCGTCGGATACGCATCCATAGATAGCCCGGATAGGTGCATCTTCTTTTTCATAAGGCGCCAAGACTACATCGGGGTTGCGTTCTTTCCATCGGTCGTTATAGGAGGATATATTCAAGGTAGTGTTCCATTTGAACGGGCCGGTAAGATTTACCGTATTTAAAGAAAACTCATATCCGGTGCTTTGGGTCGCTCCGATGTTGTCTGCAATAGTAGAGACTTCCATCAAGGAATTCAGTTTGCGGAAGGCGAGCAAATCGCTGACTACTTTGTGGAAATATTCAAACGATCCTGTGATTCGGTTGTTTAGAAATCCGAAGTCGAGACCTACGTTCAACTCTGTCGTCGTTTCCCATTTGAGGTCGGGATTTTCGAGTTGGCTTTTGATACTGCCTGTTTGTACAGCATCTCCGAATACATATTGATTACCGGCTTCATAGTATTCGTAGGCATTGCCTCCGATATTGCTGTTTCCGGTTTGTCCGAAACTGACTCTTAATTTTAATTCGGACAACCAGTCGACGTCTTTCAAAAAGTTCTCATTTTGCATTTTCCAAGCGAATGCTCCCGACGGGAAAAGACCCCATTTGTTGTTTTTACCGAATTTCGAAGAGCCGTCATATCTTAAAGAGAATGTAAACAGGTATTTGTCGAGCAGGGAATAGTTGATTCTGCCGAAATAAGAACCTAATTCGTTTTTGCCTTTGGAAGAACTTACTGGCGGACGGGCCACATTCCCGGCTTCCAACTTGTTCCATAGGAATAAATCGGTGAAAAATTGAGAGCTGCCGGCTCCTAATCCGTCCCAGTTCTCTTGTTGGTATGAATACCCGAGCAATACTTCCAATCTGTCTCTTTCCTTGAAAAGCTGTTTCGTATAGTTGGCTGTTAGTTCGAACAATAAATCGACCGTCCTATTTTCATTGATATTGGCTTTTCCTCCTTCTTGTTTTCCGTATAGCGTCGATTTGGGAAGATAGGTACTGCGGCGACCTTGATTTTTGTCGATACCCATATTGAGCTTTACTTTCAAATCTTTCCAGAATGTAGCTTCGATATAGCCGTTTGCCAGTAATCTATCGGTTTGCGTCTGGTCTGTAATTTCGAGCATTGAAACCGGGTTGGGAATCATGCCCAGTGTGGGACTTAGCGCATAGTTTCCCGATTCGTCTTTTACCGGGACGAGGGGGTCGTAATGCAATGCCGAATTCAGCAGGCTGGAATTTTCGGCGTTACCTTCTCCTAATGGGACATTATTGTTGAAAATGGTGCTGTATGTTGCATTGATACCAGCTTTGACGTATTTCCCTAAATCTTGATCGAGGTTTATTCTTCCCGATATACGTTGGAAATCGGAATTCTTGATTACTCCTTTTTGTTTGTAATAATTCAAAGATGCCAAAAATCGTGTGGATTCCGTACCGGCTGAAACAGATACGTTGTGTTGGTTGATGGAGCCGTCGCGCGTAAGCAGCCCGAACCAGTCGGTCCCTTCTCCGGCGGTAGCGATTTCTTCCGGACTATATGGATTGCCCTTGTAGGGTAAAGCGTCTTCTTCCAGTTCTCCGCCATACGGATATAATTCATTATCCATGCGCCATTTTTGATAGGATATTTCGTTTGAAACATTCATGAATTCCTTAGCCGATAACATTTCCAGTCGTTTGGCTATTGTTTGAATCGAATAGTTGGCGTTGTATTTTACTATGGGTTTCCCGCTTTTCCCTCTTTTGGTCGTGACCAAGATCACGCCATTGGCAGCTCTTGCTCCGTAGATGGCAGTGGCGGAGGCATCTTTAAGAATTTCTATGGATTCGATATCGTTGGGATTCAACGAGTTCATCGGGTTTCGGGAACCATACTCGTAGCGGTTCCCGCTTTCGGGTTCCACGCTTTTATTGGTGACGGGAAATCCGTCGATTACATACAGAGGGTCATTCCCTGCACCGGTCGATGCAGCACCTCTGACGTATATTTCGATTCCTCCGCCCGGTTGAGCGGAATTTTGTTTTACCATTACTCCGGCGGCCTGTCCTGCCAACATGTGTGTGACAGAAGTGTTGGCTGCGATGGGCAGATTCTCTGTTTTGACACTCGATACAGCTCCCGTCAAATCACTTTTTTTAACCGTCCCGTAACCAATAACCACTACTTCGTCCATCAGAACGTCGTTTTTTTGAAGAGTTACCGGAATATAATTTCTGTCACCGATTTCAACTTCTTGTTTTTTATATCCGATGTAGGAGATAACGAGAGTCGTTGCACTGTCGGGTACATCGATTGTGTATTTCCCGTCGATGTTGGTCATGGTTCCCTTGTTTAAACCTTTTACCAAGACGTTGCCCCCGATAATAGGTTGTCCTGAATCGTCGGAGACGACACCGCTGATTTTGTTCGTGCGAACGGGAGCCTGACGTTTGGCGGTGATGATGATCTTTTTATTGTTGATGCGGTAAGAGTATTCGTTCAGGATTTTATCCAAAACGTCTTTTATATTCGCATCTTTCATATTAATACTGATTTTCTTCTCTGTATCGATGTCTGCGTTGTTATAGAAGAACACATAGTCGCTTTGAGCTTCTATTTGTTTCAGCACATCGATTAATGTCACGTCGTTTACCTCGATGTTTATCTTCCGTTCCGATGCGTACAGGTGATTTGCTCCAAATGGTTGAACCCATAGAAGATACAAAACCAGTCCTATGACTTTGTAGGGGAATGAAGATCGTTTTGTGATCGTTTTTTTGTGTTTAAGGGTCTTCATGGTTTTATGTATTTAACTTGGTTTCTTCTTTCGATGTGTTTACGAGAAATGGTCGTATTTTTTATGATTGAATCGCTTGTTTTTTGTTAGGGTCGCTTCATGGTGTTTCATAGGCTGTGTTGTAAAGTTTGACAATCGGTGTTTTCCGGGAAATCGAAATAGACCGTATCGTTGTGTATGGAGTATTGCAAATGGGAGATACGCGCTATTTCCTTGAATATCTCTTCTTTGGTTTCGTTCCTTACGACGAGGGTCAGGTATAAAGTATCGGCGATTTCTTCCGGGCAGATTATTTGAAGTTGGTATTTGTCTTCCAAATATGAGATCACATCTGTGAATCTGTCGTTGTCGAATGTCATCTTTTCCGTAGCCCATGCTATATATTCATGAGCGACGACCGTGTCTTTACGGATAGATTGATTTGACTTGGAGTAGGTTATCTGTTCGTTCGGATTTAATCTGACGGGCACGGAGTCATTATTGAAACGGAGGGATACGGCTCCCGAAATCAACGTCGTTTCCGCAAGGTCTTCGTTCGGTCTGTTTCGCACATTGAAAGATGTTCCTAATACTTTAATCTCTTGTCCTTGTGATTTCACGACAAACGGACGTGCTTTGTTTTTCGTGACCTTGAAATAGGCTTCGCCTTCTATAAACGGATCGTTCTGTCGATGAAAATACTTCGGGATAAATGAGTTTCGTATTATTGTTGAGCCATACTATCGTGCCGTCGGGTAGAGTGACTTCTGATTTATGGGTCGAGGTGAGAACCGTATGGGTTGTGGCGGAATAGGCGTTGGATTCCTTTACGGTATGAAAGATAAAGGCTATCGCAATAATGGCTGCAATTTGAGAAGCGTAATAGACGGTTCTTCTGATTTTTACGAGAGAAGTATATTTCCTTATTCTCTTTTTCAGTTTTTCGAGAGCCGACCGTGTGGATATAATCGGTTGCCACAGAGCCGTATTGTATAACCATAGGTCTCTTATTTCGGCAAAATATGCGAGATGCTTTTTGTCTTCTGCCAAATAACGGCGCAGTTCGGCGCATTCTTCCCGAGTAAGGGATTTATCCAGATACTTCGTTATGAGTTCGTCTATATGTCGGTTGTGTTTTTCCATGTGCTCCACTCTATAATTATCACAAACAAGAGTGGGCATACCCTACCTTAACGAGTGGGTATTAATATATTTTAACTATTCGGCTTGTGCTCGATGTAGACTGTGTCGTTATTGAAACGATAATCTATGGGGGCTATCGATTTGAGCGTTTGCAATATTTCTTTCAGCGGTTCTGTTCTGACCGTCAGCGTCATATAAACAGGGGTAGGGGAAGTGTTCGTACAGGTCATTGTTACGTTATACCATGCGCCTAATTTTTCTATGACTTCTGTCAATTCACAATTGCTCAATAATAGTTTTTCTTGTGCCCAAATGTGGTAGAGACTACTATCTTTTCGCGTATATATTTTCGTTTCTTTCGTCTTGCGGGAGTATGTGACTTGCTCGGCAGGTTGCAAAGTTATGGGAGGAACCGAGCTATTGGGAAAATAGACTTCTACATGCCCGTCAACCAATGCCGTTTCGATGATTTCGTCTCGTATGTAATTCTTGACGACAAAGCTGGTCCCGAGAACTTTTATATCCATATCGTTGGTTTCGACAACGAATGGTTGATCTTCTTTGTGGAAGACTTTGAAATAGGCCTGCCCGTTGAGCCGGACTTTTCTTTTTTTATCGGAAAACCGGCTGGGGTATGTCAATTTACTGCCTGAATTGAGCCAAACTACCGTGCTGTCGGGGAGGGTAATACAACCTTTGTTTCCGATTGCCATCTCTACGCAAGCGTATTGTTCGGGATTAGATTCTCTTGTGAAAAAGTAATACAAGCCTAATAGTATCACTATTATGGCTGCACATTGGGTAATGTAGTAGAGTGGTTTGCGGAATGTTTTGCCGCGGCGATTGTAGTTCTTGATTTTAGAACGGAAACGCTGTAATGCTTTTTCCGTATCTTCTTTCGGTGCGAGTATGGCTTGGGTCGATAGCCACAGTTCTTGTGCTTCTTTGAAATGTGTCTTATTTTCCTCCGAAAGTTCGATCCAACGGTATAACGCGATCTTTTCATCTTTCGAAGCCTCTCCTTCGAGATATTTCAAGATGAGTCTATCTATTTCTTTTATTTCGTTCTGTCCGTCCATACGAAGCAATTTATTTTTTTATTCGAATCCTGAAAACAGTAAGAAGAAAAAGGATAGCAATCCATTTTTTTTCAAATGATTTCTTAGTCCCGACAAGGCTTTTGTTATTTGTTTTTCAACGGTTTTAATGCTTATCCCCAGTCGCAAGGCAATGTCTTTGTTTTTCAAATTGAGGGAACGACTCATGATGAATATACGGTGGCATTGCTCGGGCAGAGATTCGACATAGGTTTTTATTTCCCGATCCAAATCTTTCAATAGTAGGGAATCTTCCTGATAAACGACGAACGATTGTAAGTAGTCGTCTATGAACTGGATATCGTTATCCGAATCGAAACTTATTTTGTCTTTTACGCGTTTGTCGTAAATATAGTTTCTCGATTTATTCAAAACCGATTTGAATAGATAGGCTTTCATCGGGAGGTCGAAATCTATCTCGTTACGCCGTAGCCATAATTCGAAGAATACGTCTTGTACAATATCTTCTGCCGCATCTTGGTTTTGAACGTAACGTAATGCATAGGCGCGCAATATCTGATAATATTGTGTAAATAGATTTTCAATATTATTACTCATATTGGCCGATTTTGTTTAGTTATCTCTTTCTTTATTTTGAATGGAGCATATGTAAACGAATGCAATATTACATAATTTTTCGCAACTATAATATTATATGGCGATTGTAAATGGCTGTTAAGTTATTTTAGATTGGTAGAAATTTTATGTTATTCTTTTCTATTTTGGGCGGAGTCGGTTATCCATAGAGTCATTGTATCTGAGACTTTATCTTTCGTGGTCGACTGCACAAGAATGGTGTTCTTTCCGAGAGGAAGCTCTATTTGTTCCCATTTGACGATGGCATATCGGTCGGGTTTTTGTTTTCCCATGCTTTTCCCGTTCACGAACAGTTCTACTTCTGGCAGGTTGGTAAATGCCATGAAATTTTGTTGAGCGGTCGGGCGCATGTCGCAACGTTTTTCGGCCAGATGTACCATAGGGTCGGTTTTGTTCCAGTTTGCCTTATAAAAGTAGAATGCGTCTTTTTTATATTTACGGTCGAATGTTACGAGTCCTTTATCATTAATTCCCGGACGGTCTCCTTCTCTTCGGTGAGCGGCTCCGAAGTCGAACATATTCCATATGAAGCTACCCCAGACAAAGGGCCGTTCATGAATAATTTTCCAGTTCTCGATATGATAGAATGTCTGCCAGTTTTCGGGATGCCACCAACCGGCCGGGTTCGGACGTTTTAAAGAATCCGATTGATGATAAATACTGGCTCCTGCTCCATATTCGCTGATTGCAATGCGCAACTGGGGGTATTGGTTGTGAGTCTGATCTAAAAATTTCGCCAAAGCGTCGGGCATACCTCCGTACCAACCGTCGTAGCGGTTCCAAGCGATACAGTCGGTAATGAAATTGAGTCCTCCGTTCTGGTTACTGGCAGAGGTTGTCAGGCGAGTGGGATCTTCCGAGTGTGCCAGTTCGTTCAGTTCGGTAATGTAAGTAACAGGATTATCTCCTCGTTCGGTCAATTCGTTGAATAATCCCCAAAAACAAATCGAGGGGTGATTGTAATTTTGGCGGATTAGTTCTTTCAATTGTTCTTCTCCGTTTTTCTTGAAAGCCTCGGAGTCGATAAATCCTTTGTCGGCATATCCTCCGGGGCCGATGAATGGGATTTCGGCCCATGTGATTATACCCGATTGATCCATTAGGTCGTACATGTATTCTGCTTGTTGGTAATGGGCTAACCGAACGGCGTTGACTCCCATTTCGAGCATCAGCTTGGTGTCTTCTTCGTGATGCATCGAGCGTAAGGCGTTGCCGATTTCCGCCCGGTCCTGATGCCGGCAAACTCCGTATAAAGGCAAATGTTTACCGTTCAAGAAAAAGCCATTGTCGGGATCTACACGATAGTATCGTATTCCCAAAGGTTGTATCACCTTATCCAATAATTTATCATTTTCCCATAGGGATATTTCGGCCCGATACATGAACGGGTCTTCACGACCATTCCATAAACGGGGATTCTGTATGGTGAAAGGAATGATGGCTTCTCCTTCGGAATGGGCGTTCAATGTGACATGTCGTTTTATTTCTTGTATAGTTTTATCATGGTCTTTGACGGTGACTTTCACATTTACTTGTTTCGTTGTGGCTGCATTGGATAATTTTACAGTCGCAACGATGTGGGCTTGTTTTTCGGTCACGGACTTTTGAGTAAGATATACTCCGGGAGAAGCGTAATCCAACAGCGAT